>ERZ1504196.733-NODE-733-length-8277-cov-2.800900_pt1 | contig 8277 bp, 9 predicted proteins | sample MGYA00574891_ERZ1504196 | MGnify/ENA primary metagenome ERZ1504196 (study PRJEB39906, sample SAMEA3182075) | gut metagenome | biome: human; feature: gut; material: Stool; isolation source: human stools | place: Canada | collected 2012-03-14 ... | reverse complement strand
ATCTACACAGAGTAGATCGTCGGCAGCGTCAGATGTGTATAAGAGACAGTTCCGGTAGAGGGTGCGGCAGCGGCAAAGGCGGAGGCTCCGAGAGTCATGAGGCCGATGACGGGGAGAGTATAGGTCTTCATTTGTTTTCTATGGTTGGTTTGTCTGTGAGAAGGTCTTCCGGGGAAGGTTCTTCCTCCCGGAGACGGCTTCTGTCTATCAAACCAGCCACAGGAGTGTCCAAGGCTTAAGGGTGACAAAATAGCCACCCGTCCCCCTTTGGCGGTTACAAGGTCATGCGGAGCCATGCCCTGGCGTCCAGGGCGTCTGCGGCGGCGGCCACTTCCGCCTTTCTCTTGCTGGCCCCGGAACCGGCTCCAATGGCGTGACCATGCCAGAAAACGCGGGATTCAAAACGGTTTTCGGCGTCTCTCGGCCCTTTTTCTTCCGTTTCATAGGAAGGAGTTTCGGGCAGGATGTCCTGAAGGATAGCCTGGAGTTCCCCCTTGGGGTTGATTTCCTTGGGATGGCTGGCCGCGGAATCCAGAGCTTCATGGAGGACGCGCAGGGCCACAGCCTTGGCCGTTTCACAGTTGGAATCCAGAGACATGGCTCCGAAGACGGATTCAAATGTGTTGGCGATGATGGAATTTTTGCTCCGTCCGCCGGCCCGTTCCTCCCCCTTTCCCAGGGCAATGTGTTTATCCAGCCCCAGGATAAAGCCGTATTTGCCCAGATTGGCGCGGCTGACGGTTCGGGCGCGCAGCTGGGTCAGTTCCCCTTCCGGGGATTGGGGCATGTGGTGGTAAAGGTACTGTGTGACGGCCAGCTGAAGAATGGCGTCTCCCAGGAATTCCAGCCGTTCATACGCCCGGCGCGTTTCCGGCTTGCTGTCCGTGCTGGGGTGGGTAAGGGCCTGATCGAGCAGATCCGGATTGTTGAAACGGTAACCCAGCTTGTCTTCCAGCGCGGTGTGATTCATCCCGGAAATGCTAGGGCCGCCGTTCCGGAAATGCAACTCCAAACGGAGAGAGCTTCCCGGCGGGGACGGAATTTGTTTTCCCGCGTCATCCCGGCCGCTCCACAGCTTTGACATATGGGAGGAGGGGTATAGAATAGTTTGCGAACGAACGTTGGAGACGATGATGAAGAAGATTGAACCAAAAGAGATTCAGGATAATGCCGTACAATTGATCGGGGGCGACTGGATGCTGGTGACGGCGGGTTCTCCGGAGCATTTCAACATGATGACGGCCAGTTGGGGCGGTTTGGGGTTCATGTGGAAGAAGCCCGTGGCGTTTGTCGTTATCCGCCCCCAGCGCCATACCTTCCGTTTTATTGAGGCCGGGGACGAGCTGACGCTTTCCTTTTTCAGCCATGAGTACCATAAGGCTCTGACCGTGTGCGGAACAACGAGCGGACGGGATACGGACAAGGTGGCCGCCTCCGGCCTGACGCCATACGTGACGGAGAACGGCAATGTAAGTTTTACGGAAGCGCGCCTGGTGTTGGAGTGCCGCAAGCTGTACGCGGAGCCTCTTAACCCGGAAGCCTTTCTGGATAAATCTATTGTGCCGGAGTGGTATGCCGCCGGGGATTTCCATAAAATGTATATTGTGGAAATCCTGAACGTATGGGTGAAGGAATAGCGCCCCGGAAATGCCGCAGGCGGACGCCTGTTCGTTGTTTCTGTCCGCGCTTTTTCAGAGGGGGGCAAGGGCGCCATCCTCCAGCCGGAAGGCTGGCAGGGGGCACGGAGCATCGTGCAGCCAGTCCAGATGGGTGGTGGTGATGAGGCTCTGCGCGTCCGCTGGAAGCGACTGCAGAAAGGCTATCCGGCGCGTGGGATCCAGCTCCCCGAAGACATCGTCAATCAGGTGGATGGGTGTATGTCCCGTTTCTTCCGTCAGGAGGGAGGACTGTGCCAGCTTCATGGAGATGGCGGTGGTGCGCTGCTGCCCTTCGGAAGCGAATTGAGCGGCGTTTCTGCCGTTCAGCGTGATGTCCAGGTCATCCCGGTGGGGGCCGTTCTGGGTTTGTCCGTACCGGATGTCCCGGTCCATGGAGGCGCACAGCCGTTCATACAGGTCTCCTTCCTCCGAGGCACGGTAAGCGATGGAGACCTGTTCCTGCCTTCCTCCGATATTGCGGTAGGCCAGGGCGATATGGGGCGCCAGGAGCGCCAGCAGATGGGCGCGCAGGTTTCTCAGTTCCGTGCCGTGCAGGGCCAGCTGGCGCGTGTAGGCGTCCAGCTGGAGTTTGTCCCGGTGCCTGTGCTTGAGCAGGTAATTGCGCGTTTTCAGCGCCCGGCGGTAGCTGAACAGGGCCAGTCTGTAGCCTGGATGCCACTGGCTGCCCAGAAAGTCCATGTATTTCCGGCGGGCGTCCGCGCCGGCCTGCACCAGGGAAAGGTCGTCATTCCCCATCCATACCACGGGATAGCTGTCCGCCAGGTAGCTGCGCTGGTCTTTGCGGGGCTCTCCGTTGACGCGGAGGTCCGGAGCGTCCGGCGCCCACAGGATGCGCCGGATTTGCCCCGGAAGTTCTCCGCGGATGCCGAAGGATTGTTTTCCGTGGGAGACCAGAGGCCCGGTCCGGGCTGTGCGCGGGGATTGCAGGCGCAGCAGGAAGCAAACGGCCTCCAGCAGGCTGGTTTTTCCCCGGGCGTTGTTTCCCAGGATGATGGCCCCCTGCTGCGGAATCTGCCAGGAGAAGCTTCCGTAGCAACGGAAGTCCATTAATTTCAGCCTGGAGATCATGGGGCCGGGAAAGGGGGGTTATTCCGCAGGGAGGGAGCGGATGGCGTCCATGATTTTGTCCGTCAGGTGCTGGTATGCATCTTTTCCTTTGGCGTTGAGTTCCGTCGGCGTGAAGGGGATGGGGTCTCCCACCGTGACCGTGACGGGGCGGAGCCTGGGAAACCGGGCGCCGATGGGAAAGGCTTCATACGCACCGCTGATGCGCAGGGGCTGCACGGGAACTTTCGTTTTGCTCAGGATGAGGCCGATCCCGCCCATGCCGTCATGGATCTTACCATCCGGCGTGCGGGAGCCTTCCGGAAACACGAGTACGCGCTTGCCGGATTTCAGCAGGCGTATCACGTGCTTGAGGCTGGCGGCATCCGGGTTTTCCTGGTCAATGGGGATAGCCTGGCAGAGGGGCAGGGCCCATTTGAAAATGCCCTGGAACAGCGTCTTGCGTGCGAAAAAATAGATGCCGTCCTCATAAGAAATGCCCAGCATGGGCGGATCCAGAAAGCTCTGGTGATTGCTGACGATGAGCACGGGGCCGTCTTCGATGAGTTTTTCCCGGTTGACGACTTTCCAGGAGAAGAAGGCTTTGGAAATGCTTTTGAAGAGCGTGTAGAAAACCCAGTAGAAAGAGTTCATCTGGAGGAGAGTTTTTGTTGGATGTTGTCGGTGATGAAACGGACGACCTGGTCAATCGTCATGTCTGACGTATCCACCAGAAGAGCGTCAGGCGCCTGCGCCAGCGGGGCGGTGGCACGGGAGGAATCCTTGCGGTCCCGCTCCGCGATGGAGTCCGTCAGTCCCTCCGCAGCGCGGCGCGCGGCCCTCACTTCCTCGGAGGCGGTGACGAAGTACTTGAACGGCGTATCCGGAAAAACCACGGTGCCTATGTCCCTTCCTTCCATCACGACGGGTTCCCGGCGGTTATATTCCCGTTGCCGTTCCACCAGCAGGGCGCGTACTTCCGGGATGGCCGCAATGGTGGAAACATGGTCGTTGACCTGCTGGCTCGTGAGTTCTTCGCCCAGCACATGCTGTCCGCACAGAACTACGGATCGGCTGCCGTCCTTGCCGAAGGAGAGGGGCACGGACGGCAGAGATTCCAGAACGGCTGCTGTATCCGCGGGGTTGATGCCCTGTTCCAGCATGTACCAGGTAACGGCCCGGTACATGGCCCCGGTGTTGATGAACGTATAGCCGAGGCGGTCCGCGATGAGCTTGGCGACGGTGGATTTTCCGGAGGCGGCGGGGCCGTCAATGGCGATGGCTGGATGCATGAGTGTCTTCTGAGTTGGAAATGGGGGCTAAAGCCGTTTGAATTGTAGCTTTGAGCCCTGTGGAAATCAAGACTGCGTTCCGAAGGGCGTTGCAAAAAGAGTTTCACTTTTTCCCGTAAATCCGTTATACAGCGGGGCATGGCCCAGCTCAAACACCCGAAGATGGTGGACATCAGAGACATTTTGGACGAGAATACGCGTCTGCCTGCTCTGGTGGCCGCGTCCGCCGAAAAGCTGCTGGGCCTGGAACGCCTGAACAAGGCGTACGACAAGATCGTGCGCGACAAAGAATCCGGTTCTCAGGAAAATTTCTTTCAGCTTGCCTCCAGGCATTTGAACCTGAAGCTTCAGCTGCGCCCGGGGGACCTGGAAAATATTCCTAAGAAAGGGCCTGTCGTCGTCGTCGCCAATCATCCGCACGGCTTGTCGGACGGCATCATGTTCGGGGAGCTGCTTACCCGCGTAAGGGAGGATGTCCGCATCCTGGTCAACGAGCAGCTTTCCCTGTGCGGGGAGCTGGATCCCTGGCTCATCAAGGTGGACGTGTATGAAGATGAGAACGCCCGGCGCAAAAACCTTTCCGGCATGCGCAAGATGATTTCCTGGCTGCGGCAGGGCGGGGTTCTGGGCATTTTCCCCGCCGGCACGGTCTCCAGTTTTTCCTTGGCTCACAAAAGGGTGACGGACGACCCCTGGAACGCGAATATCGCCGCCATTATCCGCATGACGAAAGCGACGGTGGTGCCCGTATATTTCCCGGGGCGCAACAGTCTGCTGTTCCAGGGCATTTCCCTGATCAACCGCAAGGCGCGCGTGGCGTTCCTTCCCCGTGAAGTGGGTCGGGACGGCCGCCGGACACACCGCATTGTGGTAGGCAAGCCCATTCCGTTCAGCCAGCTTGGACAGTATGATTCCGATGAAGCCATCGTCTCCCATCTGCGCCTGCGCACCTATCTGCTGGGCAAAAGTTATGAAAAAAGCCGCCGCCCCCATGTGCACAAAAAGGACCGGAAGGCGAAGATGACCGCGCTGACCTCCCCCGTTTCCGTGCAGGATATGCAGGCGGAAATCGACGCGCTGCCCCCGGAGTGTCTGCATGCCCGTCAGGAAAATGGAGATTGGGACGTGTACGTGGCGGATGCCCTGCAAATCCCCAATATCCTTATTGAAATAGGGCGTTTGCGGGAATATACTTTCCGCCAGGTAGGGGAAGGTTCCGGCAACGCCTGCGACCTGGATACATACGACAACCATTACAAACACCTGTTCCTGTGGGACAGAACGCACCAGAAAATTGTGGGCGCCTACCGCATGGGGGAAACGGACAAAATCCTTGCCCGCTACGGTGTCAAAGGGCTGTACAACGGAGAATACTTTTCCTTTTCCCCTGCCGCTTTGCGGGTGCTGGACCGCTCTCTGGAAATGGGGCGCGCCTTCATTGTTCCGGAATACCAGAAGAGGCCGCTGGCTCTCGGTTTCATTTGGGAGGGCATCGGCCAGTTCATGGCCCGCAACCACCATTACCGCTACCTGTTCGGCACGGTCAGCATTTCCCGGGATTACACCAACCTTTCCCGCGCCCTCATCGTCTCCTATCTGAAGGCGCATGAAATGGAGCCCGTGCTGGTGAATGAGGTGAGGGCCTACAATCCGCCCCGTAAAGCGGATCTGAAGAGGTCGGAATCATGCATCCTCCCTCTGGGGCTGGCAGATGCCCAGGGGCTGTCCCAATTGGTCGCTGATATAGAAGAGGATGGCAAGGGCATTCCCGTATTGCTTCGCCAATATCTGAAATTGAACGGCAAAATTCTTTCCTTCAGCGTGGACAAGCATTTTGGCGACGTATTGGACTGCCTGATCCTGGTGGACATTTTCAAAACGCCGGAGCGTTCCATCAAGCGTTATCTGGGCAAAGACGCGTATGAACAGCTCCTGCCTTACATGCAGCGGGAGAAAGAGGAGGAAAAGGCGGCGGAATAATTCCGCAGGCGTTTTGCGTGGCTCTGCCCCCGATTCTTAACGGGCTAGCTGAAGTGCCTGTAACCTGGGGGAAGGGCGGAGGCCGTTTCCGCAGTCATTTCCCCGATGACGGTGAGAGGCGTTTTCGGAAAATGCTCCGCGGCCAGTTGTGCCGCCCGTTCTCGGTCGCCGGGACGGAAGGTCACCAGCAATTCGTAATCCTCCCCATCCCCTACAGCCTGGGCCGCAGTGAACCCCGGGCGCACGGGAAGAAGCTCTTCATGAATACGGAACCCAAGCCCGGAGGCGGCCGCCAGCCGGGGGAGGTCGGTGCCCAGCCCGTCGGAAAGATCCATCATGGAGGTGGCTACGCCGGAGGCGGCCAGGATGCCTCCTTCCCTGACACGCGGCATGAAGGAAAGATGGTGACCGGTGGGAAAGCTGCCGCCGAGCGTTCCCGTTACGGCAATCAGATCCCCCGCCCGCGCCGTGCTGCGCAGTACGGCTTTGCCTTCCTCCACTTCTCCGGTCAGCGCCACGTTGATGATAAGCCCGTCCGCGGGCAGGCCGGAGCTTTCCCCCCCGGCGATGCTGATGCCGAACTGCCGCGCCAGCCGCCCCATGCCGCGGTAAATTCCTTCCACCTGGGAGATAGGGCGGTCTGCGTGCACGAACAGGGTCACCAGTGCGTGAAGGGGCGTGCCGCCCATGGCCCCTATGTCTGAAACGGCCCGTGCCAGCGCCTTCCTCCCGATTAGCTCCGGGTCCGTTCCGGGCAGGAAATGCATGCCTTCCACCACGCAGTCCGTTTTCAGGAGCAGCTGGCGGTTGCCAGACCCCCGGATGATGGCGCAGTCGTCTCCCGGCCCCGTTTCCAGGGACGGATTGGAAGGCATCAGGGGCAGGAGGCGGGCTACCAGCGCATCCTCTCCCGTCTGCCGGATGCTGGGCTCAGGTTCCATACGGAAGAAGGATGCCGGGATACAGAATGTTGATGAGAGTGGCGGTGTTGAAAATGCAATGGGCGATGATGGGCGTCCAGATGCTGCCCGTGTATTCGTACAGCAGCACCAGTACGGCTCCGAAGATTGCCAGGGGGATGAACGGAACCAGGCTGACGTGGATGATGCCGAAGAGGAGGGAGGTGGTGATCAGGGCAAACCAGACGCCCATGTATTTTTTCATGATCGGGTACAGATAACCGCGGAAAATAAGTTCCTCCACCAGAGGGGCGGCGATGGCGGCGCTGAAGCAGATAACCGTGATCAGGGGAATGTCGCTGGAATGCCTCAGCACGGAAACAATGGATTGTTCGGCCGGGGCGTTGGTGGCGTGTTTAATCCACTGGAACAGGCCCGCCTTGTCCAGCAGGAAATGGATGGCCAGCACAAGCAGATAACCTGCCGCCGGAGCGTAGAGGAGGACTTTCAGGGAATGTTTTTTCAATCCCAGTGCCTCCATCCGGCCCGTATGGAACATGCGCACCAGCAGGACGAAGGCCAGAATGAGATTCAGGCAGGTTCCGTTGAAAACCTTGTAGCTGTCCAGCTCCATGTTGGTTGTGCTGGGCGGAGCGGAAGCCCCCGGAGGCGTGGCTGCCGCCAACAGGGCCCCCAGGCTGAAGTAAAGCACGATGATGCCGCACATGGCGATGTCCAGCATGTCCAGATGGCCTACGGGAATGCGCCATTTCAGCGGATGCCGGGTATCAGGCGCATGATTCCGGCGGAATATGTTTACCGCCACGGCGAGGAACATGACGGTAATCAGGATGGAAGAGAACAGGGTAATGAGCTGGTCCGTTAATTCATTCATGGAATAGGCATGTGTGGAATGGGCCGCCCTTCCAGGGGGCCGTGCCGGAAGAAAAGCTCCTGTTTCTTTAGTGGAAACACGGTGATTTTCCAGCAGAAAATGAGCTATCTCCCCTCATTCCGCAAAAAAAAATCATAAGGAAAGGGAATGAATACTTTTCAAGGAAAAGCGGGTATGCTACGTTCCCAACGGATTATCGCCATGAATATTCAACCCAAAATCACGCCTGTGCTGGACCCCGGCTTCGTGCCGGCCGTTCTTTGGAATCAAGCTTTTGAGGCCAAAGCCGCCGCCGATCCTGCTTCTCATCAAGTGGATATCGCTCTGACCCGCAATGACGGGACCTGTTTCCGCTGGTCCGGCAAGCTTCTTCCCCATACCGGAGAAAACATTGCCCTGAATGAAACCTATGTGGAGCGCATTGTGAAATTCCTGCTGTGGCAGAAGGGCGGCAATATCATCCTCGTCGCCGGGGATGACGCTATTGC
>ERZ1504196.721-NODE-721-length-8364-cov-2.931640_pt1 | contig 8364 bp, 6 predicted proteins | sample MGYA00574891_ERZ1504196 | MGnify/ENA primary metagenome ERZ1504196 (study PRJEB39906, sample SAMEA3182075) | gut metagenome | biome: human; feature: gut; material: Stool; isolation source: human stools | place: Canada | collected 2012-03-14 ... | reverse complement strand
CTCTCGGTGGTCGCCGTATCATTAAAAAAAACAGCCAGTCCGAACATACCCTTGACCACGCCGCCGTTGCTTACGGCGGAGGCGAATACCTTGAAGCCGCTGTTTTCAAAGATGGAGGAGACGTCCGTCAGCTTCATGCCGAAGCGGCGTTCCGGCTTGTCGGAACCGTACTGATCCATTGCTTCCTTCCAGGTCATGCGGGGGAAGGGGGTGGGAATGTCCACGCCCAGGGATTCCTTGTACACGCGTTTGAGCAGGCCTTCCACCAGGTTGTAGATGTCTTCCGGCGTGATGAAGGAAGCTTCAATGTCCACCTGGGTGAATTCCGGCTGGCGGTCCGCGCGCAGGTCTTCGTCACGGAAGCAGCGGGCAATTTGGAAATAGCGTTCCATGCCGGCTACCATGAGCAGCTGCTTGTATTGCTGCGGGGCCTGGGGCAGCGCGTAGAATTTGCCGGGCGCCAGGCGGGAGGGCACCAGGAAGTCCCGTGCGCCTTCCGGCGTGGATTTGGAGAGGATGGGCGTTTCAATTTCCAGAAAGCCGTGCTCGTCCAGATAGTCGCGCGTGGCTTTGGTGACGCGGTGGCGGATCTGCATGTTGCGGGCCATGGCCGGGCGGCGCAGGTCCAGAAAGCGGTATTTGAGGCGCAGGTCTTCGTTGGAGAGGGCCCGATCCAGCTGGAAGGGGAGCACGTCAGCCTTGTTGATGACGTTCAGGGTGTCTGCGGAGACTTCGATTTCCCCGGTGGGGAGGTCCGCATTGGTCGTGTCCACCGTATCCGTTTTCAGGCGGGCGGCCACGGTGCCGGAAATCTGGATCATGTCTTCGGAGCGGAGCTGCTGGGAGGCTTTCGCCACATCCTGATTGACTTCCGGGTGAAAGACTACCTGCGTGATGCCGGAGCGGTCGCGCAAGTCGATAAATATGACGCCGCCATGGTCCCGGACGGAATCTACCCAGCCGATGAGGGTGGTCGGCTTGCCGATGTTCGCAGCGCGCAATTCGCTGCAGGTATGAGTGCGGTATGAGTTCATCTTTATTGAAAATGGAAGAAGAGGAAAGAACGGTGTCAATTGCTTCCGGTGAGTGAAGCCACGGCGTCAAACAGGTCGTCCATGGCGACGGGGGATGAGGTGCGCGCGCCCAGGTCGCGAAGTTCCATGACCGGGAATTCATCTCCCACGATCAAGGCCGCGCGGGCGCCGGATTTGACGGCCTTCTGGAGCTGTCCGTTGACTTTGGTGAGCGTGAGGGGAAGGTCCACACTGTATCCCTGGTCCCGGAGGGCGGAGGCGATGGCAAGAACTTCCGCGCGGCGGCTTTCAGATGCCTGAACCATGAAGATGTCGCAGCCTGCGGAGGCCAGCGCCGCATCTTTCAGCGCCCTGGCATGGGGCGTCTGTTCAATAAGGTGGGTGATGACGGCATCCCCCATGGCAAAGCCGGTTGCCGGCATGTCCACTGCGTTGTTGGAAAGGGCGCCTACCAGCGTGTCGTAACGTCCTCCGCCGGCTACGGCGCGCAGGCTGCGCTGTGTGTCAAAGATTTCAAAAACCAGACCGGTGTAGTATGCCAGTCCGCGCACTACGGATAAGTCCAGCTTGACATAGCCGTCCAGCCCGCGGGCCGTCAGGTCTTTCATCAGGATGTCATAGCGTTCGGACGCTCCGGCGGGCGGGGTTTCAATGAAGGCCACCAGATCGCCGCGGTTGATATGAAAGGCGTCCAGCTTGCGCTGGCATTCTTCCGGGCGGTCACGTTCAAATTTGTCCACAATGCCGAGGAAAGCGGGAATATCCTGTTCCTGCACGCCGTGTTCCGAAGCAAACCTGATCCAGGCTTCCCGGTCAGAGACGCGCACAATGAAGTCGTTTTGCGTAAAGCCCAGTTCCCTCATGCAGTCGATGGCCAGGGCTATCAGTTCGGAATCCGTCCACGCGGAGGCTTCTCCCAGAATGTCCGCATTGAATTGATAAAATTCGCGCAGACGCCCTTTCTGGGGTTTTTCATAACGGAAGCATGAGCCGATTTCAAACCACTTGAGCGGTTTGGTGTATTCGCGCTGGTAGGCGGCTGCGATGCGTCCCAGGGAGGCGGTGAGTTCCGGGCGGATGGTGATGTCCCGGTCCCCCTGGTCCGTGAAGCGGAAGAGCTGGGTGGGCAGCTCGCCTCCGCTCTTTTTAAGATAAAGCTCCGTGGCTTCCACAGTCGGGCCCTCCCATTCCAGGAATCCGTAACGATGCGCCACCTTCTTCCATGCGTTGAAAAGATAGTTGCGCACGGCGCAGTCCGCCGGTGCAAAATCGCGGAATCCGGGAAGTGGTTGAAAGCGAGCGTCTGGCATAACCTGGAAAAAAGGATGTTGTCTGAGGACGAAACAGTTTACAGAATTCCTATGCCTTGGCAAGTCCACATGCTTATGATGAGGAATTTCGGTGGAAACCAGATGAATGACCCTATGTAGGAGGATGGGGACGGTTATTCCGGTTTTACATGAAGTGAGGGAAATGGGAAAAGGATTAATTATTGGCGATTTTAGTGTTTTTTAAATGATCCGGATTTTTTGCGCGGGCTATGGGGAATGAAGGTTTAAGTGCCTGCGGATTTGTAACCGGATGTCAAACAACGATATTGAACAGCAAGGGGAAATGATAAGAAGGTGTTCTCAAAAGTTTTTCTGCGTATGGCGGAGATGCTCCGCGGCCGTGTGCGCATAGGGGTTATCGTAGGGGATTTGGCGACGGATAATGATGCGGAACGCCTGAGCCGAGCGGATATCCCCGTGGTGCAGATTACAACGGGCACCATGTGCCATCTGGACGCCCGCATGATTGCGGAGGCCATGAAGAAAATGCCTCTGGACGATCTCGACGTTTTGATTATTGAGAATGTGGGCAATCTGGTTTGCCCGGCTTCCTATGACCTGGGGGAAGGCGTGCGCGTGGTGCTGCTTTCCGTGACGGAGGGTGAGGACAAGCCGTTGAAATATCCTCCCATGTTCCATTCTGCGGATGTTGCCCTGGTGACCAAGTCCGATCTGGCGGATGCCGTGGATTTTAACCGTGACGCCGCCCTGTCCGCACTGAACAAGGTGGCTCATCATGCGCATGTGATTGAGGTTTCTTCCAAGACCGGCGAAGGAATGGAGGCCTGGTGCGAGGAGATTGTGGAACGTGCGCGCCGCGCCCGGGAAGGCACGATTCAGCATCATGGCCATCACCACCATTGAACAGGCCGCCGCGGCATTGAAATTTGAGATAGCCGGCATGGTTCAGGGGGTCGGCTTCCGTCCCCATGTGTACCGTTTGGCGGTACGGCATGGATTGAAGGGGTTTGTGCGCAATACGGAGTCCGGCGTGGAGATTCATGTGGAAGGGGAGCCCGGCGCTTCGGAGCGTTTCTGGACCGCGCTGATGGACGGCCTGCCGGAGCATGCCCGGGTTTATGGAGTGGAGCGGACCGTATGCGAGCCTGCCGGTTTTGAGGAATTCCGCATTGAGGAAAGCGATTCCACCCCCGGAGGCGTTCCGGTGATGCTGCCGGATCTGGCTCCGTGCCCGGAGTGCCTGGAAGAAATGCACGACCCGTCTTCCCGCCGGTATCATTATCCGTTTACCAACTGCACGCACTGCGGTCCCCGCTATTCTATTATTGAGACAATGCCGTATGACCGAGCGGGCACCAGCATGAAGGGGTTCCGAATGTGTCCGGAGTGCCGGAGGGAGTACCAGGATGTGGAGGACAGGCGTTTTCACGCACAGCCTATCGGCTGCCCGTCCTGCGGCCCTTCCGTGAAGGTGCTGTTTTCAGATGGTTCAGAACTGGGGTTCGGCCATGGGTTTGATACCCCCGCGGCACAGGTGGCATGGGTGCTGGCGGACGGTTTGATTGTGGCCCTGCTGGGCGTAGGAGGTTTTCAATTGCTGGCGGATGCTTCTTCGGAAGCTGCCGTCAGGCGTCTCCGGCGGTTGAAGGAGCGTGACGCCAAGCCTTTTGCCGTGATGGTGCCGGATGTGGCTGCGGCGGAGAGGCTGTGCCGCCTGTCGGAGGAGGAAAGGCGCCTGCTGGCTTCTCCGGCCGCCCCCATTGTGCTGGCCCGGGGGGGGAAGGATGTGGATCTGGCTCCTTCCGTGTGCATGTTCAGCCGTTTTGTGGGGATAATGCTTCCGTCTTCCCCTCTTCATGCGCTGCTGATGGATGTGTGGGGAAAGCCTCTGGTGGTGACCAGCGGGAACCTGAGCGGCGAGCCTCTGTGCATCTCCGTGGAGGAGGGGCTGGAGAAACTGGGCCATGTGGCGGATGTGTTTTTGGTGCATGACCGTCCGGTAGTGCGGCCCGTGGACGATTCCGTGGTCCGCGTTACGGACGGCAGGGCCATGATGGTTCGCCGCGCCCGCGGATATGCCCCGCGGCCTGTGTGGCGCACATCTGCGGCGGCTCCCGACGTGCTCGCCCTGGGGGCCGGACTGAAGAATACCATCTGCTGGCTGAAAAGGGGCGTGGCTGTCATGAGCCAGCATCTCGGTGACCTGAGCAGTGCGGCTTCCCTGAACGCTTTTGAGCGGACGGTGGAGGCGCTGGGCAGAACCCTGGATGCCGTTCCGCAGGTAATTGCCGTGGACGTCCATCCGGACGGCCCCACTTTTGCCCTTGGCCGGCGTCTGGCGCGGAAGTGGAATGCAACGGTTGTCCCTGTGCAGCATCATCAGGCTCATGTGCTGGCCTGCGCCGTGGAAAATGAAACGCCGTTTCCCGCTTTGGGCATAGCTTGGGACGGGACGGGGTTCGGTACGGACGGAACGGTATGGGGAGGGGAATTTTTTGTGTTGGAGGAAGAGGGTGAGCCGCGCAGGGTGGCCCGCCTCAGGCCGTTTCTTCTGCCCGGTGGGGACGAAGCGGTTCGGGAACCTTCCCGGTGCGCCTGTTCCCTGGCCCGCCAGATGGGGCCGTGGCGTACGGAGGGGCTTGATAAGCGTCTGGAGAGGGGGATGCCTGTGCGGAAACGCGAGGTTCTGGAAGCGATGATGGCCCGGAATATCCATTGCCCGGCTACCTCGTCCATGGGGCGGTTGTTTGATGCCGTGGCTTTCTGGTGCGGTTTTGACGGTGCGGCGGGGGGTGAGGGCCATGCCGCCATGATGCTGGAATCCTGGGCTGCGGAAGCTTCCGGGGAAAAGATGCCGGGGGACGCGTATGAATGGGTCATGCATGAAGAAGAGGGATTGCTGGAACTGGATTGGCGGCCGTTGATGAAGTCTGTGGATGAAGATTTGTTGGAAGGCGTTTCCCGCGGCTGCATCGCCCGCAAGTTTCATGAGAGCCTGGTGAATCTGGTCTTTGACGTGGCGGAGCGTTTCTGCCTGGACAGGCTGGTGCTGGGCGGCGGATGTTTTCAGAATGCCTTTTTGCTTGAAGGACTGGCGGGAATGGCCCAGTCTAGAAGGTGCCAGTTGGCTCTGCCCCAGCGGGTGCCGTGCAATGACGGGGGAATTTCCCTGGGGCAGGTTGCGGCGGTCGTACGCCAATGGAAAGGATAGAATATGTGTTTGGCCGTTCCCGGAAAGATTGTGAGCGTCAATGAGACGGACCCTTTGTTCAGATTGGGGGTGGTGGACTTTGGCGGCGTGACCCGTGAAGTGAACCTGGCCTGTGTGCCGGAAGCTGTGCCGGGGGATTACGTCATCGTTCACGTAGGCATGGCTCTGAGTGTGCTGGATGAGGAAACCGCTCTTCAAACCCGCAGGGAAATGAGAGAAATTGTGGAAAATACGGATCCGCTGTAGGGAGGGGCGTTTTCCGAATTCAATTAATGATTTATGCAGGATGAGGTCCGGCAGCTGATTGAAGAATTGCGCCACGCTGTGACGCGTCCGTGGGCGGTCATGGAGGTGTGCGGAGGCCAGACGCATGCGATTGCCTCTCTGGGGCTGGAAGAGCTGCTGCCTCCCGGCCTGCGCCTGATTCACGGTCCCGGCTGCCCGGTCTGCGTGACGGCGGTGGAGTTGATTGACCAGGCCGTGGAATTGAGCCTGCGGCCCGGCGTGGTTTTGTGCAGCTACGGGGATATGATGCGGGTGCCGGGTTCCCGCGGGGATTTGTTTTCCGCCAAGGCCGGTGGGGGAAACGTGCTTCTGGTATATTCTCCGCTGGAAGCGGTCGCTTATGCCGGAAGCCATCCGGATACGGAAGTGGTGTTTTTCGCCGTAGGTTTTGAGACGACGGCCCCGGCTACGGCTCTTGCCCTGCAGCAGGCCCGCGCACTGGGGTATGCCAATTTTTCCGTTCTTTGCGCCCATGTGCTGGTTCCCCCGGCTCTGGAATGGCTGATGGAGCAGGATGAGGGAAGGCCGGACGCTTTCTTGGCCCCCGGCCATGTCTGCGCCGTCACGGGGGAAAGGGATTACGGGCGTTTGGCCTCCTGTTACCGGACGCCCATGGTGGTGACGGGGTTTGAGGCTCCGGACCTGCTCCGCGGCATTCTGATGTGCGTCCGTCAGCTGGAAGCCGGGGAATATGCAGTGCAGAATGCGTACGGACGTTATGTGAAGCCTGGTGGGAACAGGGCGGCGCAGGAAAGGATGAATGAAGTTTTTGAGCCGGAAGACCGCCATTGGCGCGGGCTGGGGCTGATTCCCGGCGGCGGCATGAGGCTGTGCCGGGAGTGGCGTGCCATGGATGCCGTTCTGCGTTTTGAATGCGGAAAAGGAAGGCCGGGAAAGGATGAAGCTTCCGGATGCCTGGCCGGACAGGTGCTGAGGGGGCTGATTCGTCCTGGGGAATGCCCCTTTTTCGGCTCGTCCTGCACGCCGCTGGCTCCGCTGGGCGCTCCCATCGTGTCCGGGGAAGGGGCTTGCGCCGCTTATTATCATTATAAAAGAAATTGATGCCATGTTTGAGTGTCCAGTTCCGGAACCTGTTTCTGACCGTATCCAGATGGCTCACGGCGGCGGAGGCCGCTTGATGAATGAGCTGATCCGAACCGTGTTTCTGAGCGCCTTCGGGTGCCCTTCCGGAGGCGTGCAGAATGACGCCGCCGTATTGGAGGTCCCTCCGGGGAGGCTGGCGATGACGACGGACAGCTTTGTGGTGCAGCCTTTGGAGTTTCCCGGCGGCTCCATCGGTTCACTGGCGGTGCATGGAACGGTGAATGATCTCGCCATGAGCGGCGCGGAGCCGTTGTATTTGACGGCGGGCTTTATTCTGGAAGAAGGGCTTCCGCTGGAGGTCCTGGCCCGCGTGGCGCAGGATATGGCTGCCGCGGCCCGTGCGGCGGGCGTCCGTATTGTGACGGGGGACACAAAAGTGGTGGAGCGCGGAAAGGGGGACGGCATTTACATTAATACTGCCGGGGTTGGCATCGTGCGCCATGGGTTGGAGATCAGCCCTTCTTCCGTTCGTCCGGGGGATTCCGTGCTGCTCAGCGGGGATTTGGGGAGGCACGGCATGACGATTATGAGCCTGCGCGCCGGGCTGTCTTTCGGAGACGGCCTGGAAAGTGATTCCGCTCCGTTGCATGAGTCCGTGGCCGCCGTCATTCGTGCCGGCATTCCCGTGCATTGCCTGCGTGACGTGACCCGCGGCGGGTTGACCGCCACTCTTTCGGAGATTGCGGAATCTGCCGGCTTGACAGTGAAGCTGAATGAAATGTCCATTCCCGTGCGTGAGGATGTCAGGGCGGCGTGCGGGCTGTTGGGGCTGGACCCTCTTCAAGTGGCCTGTGAGGGACGTTATCTGGCCATTCTCCCCAGGGAATATGAGGGAGAGGCCCTGGACCTGATGCGCGGCTGCGGCGTATCCGCCGGAGCCTGCGTCATAGGCCGTGTGGAGGAATTGGGGACGGCGCCCCTGCTGATGACGGGACTTCTTGGAGTGGAGCGGGTGTTGACGATGCCTTCAGGAATGCAGCTTCCCCGCATCTGCTGATTCCTGGTGCTGCATGATTGGCGTTTTGTGGCAGGGAAGCGGGGGGGATTCGCTTCCCTGCCGGTCCGGTGTTTCATAGGGGGTGCCGGAGCGGCTCTGTGCGCTTCCGGGGGAAAGCGCAGCCGGCTTGGTATGGGGAACTGGTTGTTGGGAGATGGTTCAGGAGGGAGTGTCTTTACCTGTTCCGGCATCGGGAAACGCTTTTAATGCCGCTTTGGCTTGTGCATGGTCCTGGGAGGCTGCCTTTTCCAGCCATTCCCGGGCGGTGTCCAGGTTTTTTTCCACGCCGAATCCGTACAGGCAGATGATTCCCATATTGTATTGCTCGGAGGCGTAGCCGGCCCTGGCGGCGCGAAGATTCCTGTTTTGCCATTCCCTGGCTTCCGCTTCCGTGAAGTCCTGGCTCTTGCAGAATTGGTCCCACGTTTTTCCGAATTCCAT
>ERZ1504196.718-NODE-718-length-8384-cov-3.365470_pt1 | contig 8384 bp, 5 predicted proteins | sample MGYA00574891_ERZ1504196 | MGnify/ENA primary metagenome ERZ1504196 (study PRJEB39906, sample SAMEA3182075) | gut metagenome | biome: human; feature: gut; material: Stool; isolation source: human stools | place: Canada | collected 2012-03-14 ... | reverse complement strand
GACTCCGTTTAAAGACAAATTTATTTGCGCTAAAAAGGTAGATTCTATAGATATTCAAAACTGCCATTCGATGCTAAAGAAGATACTTATGGAAAAAGAGGTGATTCCTAAAATTTTAGCGTTAAAGTATATCCTTACATACTTTGACGGAAAGCCTCACGCAAAAGAAGAGTACAAGTCAGTCTATAGCGTCTTTTGTGCAGCGGTCTTGTTTACCGTTTTCGCAAACAAAAAAGAGAGTGATACTTTCTACAACTTTGTAAGACTGGAAGAATGGAAAAGCAAGATAAACAAATGGCTTTATGACTATATTTCTTCTCATGCACTGACCAGAGGTAAAGTTCTCGCTGCATATAAATATAGTGAAAGTGACGATGACCCAATTCAACAAATCCGTTGTAAGTCTTTGGCGGCGATTAGTAATTTCTTCAAAGTAACGAAGAACGGTGATAATTATAACATGGGTATTTCCAACGCAGCTGAACTTTGTAAGTTTTTCGGAGATAAAACAGTTTATAGTTTAGAACACTTTATTGTAGGAGAATGCGGAACTCTTCATGTCAAAACCGCAAAATACGATTTCCCATATAAATATCCACCAACGATTCAGAAGTACAGAAATTCTCTATTTAATTTTATTTTTATTCCTCAACCGCTTAATAGTTCTCTTTCTAATGAAGGATTGTTTATTAAAGTAGCAGAAATCCATACACATGAAAACGAGATTAAATGCAGCTATAGCAAAGGATACTATGGACTGTTAAACAAATCTCCTCGTATGTACTTTCAACGCTACTCTACCGAAAAGGAGATAGATTCCTTCAGTACTGAAGAGGATGCCAGAGCATACCTAAATGAATATTTTACTAAAACATTTCCGGAAGAGTTTTTACAGTTTTCAACGGCGCTTGTAAAAAAAATCAACTGGGGTTCTTAACACGAAGGCGTTCTCGGATATTTCCGAGAGCGCTTTCTCATTAAATGCGCAGCATGGTAACGACATATCTTGCGGAAACTATTATTGTCCATTTTATTGTACTTGCTTTATAATATCATGATCTTTAAAGAAAGTCACTTTCTCCATAAAACCTGGTGTGTGCAGCATTTTATTACCGGTACTGTGTTGACTGTTGGTGAATTTTAATATATACTTAAGTATATACTTACGTATAAATAGAGGTGCTATATGCTGAAATATCAATTTCCCGCTGTAAAGGGCTGTCAGGCCGGAAAAGATTACTATATATGCATGGTTCCCCTTGGGTTAATGAGTAAGATTTTTGCGACCGATAGCAGCGATGTCCCTGCCGAGTATCGCGCCCAAAGAAAGCTCAACGAAGCTCGTATTCCTGAAATCTGTGGATACATCTTGTCTAATCGAGATTCGTATGTCTTTTCAGCTCTGGCTGCATCTGTGGACGGTGACATGAAGTTTGTCCCTGCTGACAGCAATGAGAATGCAGGCCTTCTGGAAATCGATATGACCGCTTCCTTCCTGATCAACGATGGCCAGCATCGAAAGGCGGCCATTGAGGCAGCGATTGCCGAAGACGAGAGCCTGAAAGAAGAAACGATTTCGATTGTCCTTTATAAAGACCAGGGACTTCAACGGAGCCAGCAGATGTTTACTGACCTCAACAAGCATGCTGTTACCACATCAAAATCCTTAAATACACTATACGAGTCGAAAGATCCTGTGGCACTAATCACGAAGAATGTCGTCAACTCAATCAGCTTCCTACGTAAGTATACTGACAAGGAGAAAGACAACCTTAGCAAATATTCCTCTAACATCTTTACACTTAACACCTTCTATACAGCTAACAAGCGCATCTGTAAGGTGATCCATGATCAGGACAATGCTGAAAAAATCGTTTATACATTTTGGAATCACGTGGTTGTTAATATGCGTGAGTGGAACGAGATGGACAGTGGTGAATTAAGTAAAAAAAGTTTGCGAGAGGATTATATCACAACGCAAGGTCTGATTATCTTGGCACTGGGACGCTTGGGAGAATTCTATTGCGTGAATCCTCAGATTAACATGGCAAAATCGTTGAAGGGATTAAAGAAAATCGACTGGCTTCGAAATAATGAAGCGTGTTGGATGAACCGTGCAATTAAACCTAATGGAAAGATCAACAGAAATGAACAAGGTATCTTTTTGACATACATTCAAATTAAGCGACTTCTTTCTCTGCCAATCAGTGATGAGGAGGCAAAAAAAGAAAGAATCATGATGGGATAATCCTGGAGAACTCAAATGGAACAGAATACATTTAATTCAAATAACATCGATGCCGGAAGCAAAATTGCCAGTTTTCGAGTAAAACAAAGTATGCCATATGAATTCAAAGTGAATTATGCGCGCATAAGAGCATGGGAATTCTACAATGAATGTGGAAAAAGGGACTTGGATTGCTATGTTTCAGTAGGGGGACTTGACAGTATTACACTGTTCTTCTTCTTGAAATCAATAGGAATAGATGTGCCAGCGGTATCAGTCTCTTCGCTCGAAGATGTTAGTATCCAAAAAATCCACAAACAGATTGGAGTTATCTCACTACCACCAGCAGTTAGAGCTGATGGTACGCGATGGAATAAGCAAAAACTAATCCAAGAATTTGGTTTCCCTGTACTCTCCAAGGAAATCGCCCGTAAAATTGAATTGCTTCAAAACCCAACTCCCAATAACAAAACCATAAGGCATGCAATTGTTACAGGCGAAACTGGTGAATATGGTGGATTTCAAAAGCATTCAAAAATGAAACTTGCGCAGAAGTGGCTCGAAAAATTCGGCGGATTAGAAAATGAAGAAGAAGGCGTGAATTATCAAATTGCACCGTTTAAAGTCTCCTCGAAGTGTTGCTATTACCTCAAAGAAAAACCGTGCTCTGATTGGGCTAAAGAGCACAATTGTGTACCGTATTTAGGGCTGATGGCATCCGAAGGCGGAAGACGTGAGAAGTCTTTAATGCTAAATGGCTGTAACTACTTTGGAAAGGGAACCATTCGTTCAGCACCATTTGCAATTTTTAATAGACAGGATTTATTACAGTTGGCACTTGATTTAAAGGTCCCTGTCCCTGAGATTTATGGAAGCATACTGAAGGATGAAGATGGTCATTTGTATACTTCTGGAGAGCAGCGAACCGGATGCTCGATGTGTGGATTTGGAATTCAGCTCGAAAAACGGCCTCATCGATTCGATCGGCTACGGGACCGGAACTACAAAGAATGGGATTTTTGGATGAATAGGTGTTGCTTTGATGAAAACGGAACACCGTATGGCTGGGGAAAAGTTTTAGATTATCTCGGAATTGGGTGGCGAGATATTCCGGATCCACATAACAGAAAAAAGTAAGGATGGGAATTCACAATGCCATATACAGGTAAGTTTCAAGTATTTGAAGATATCATTAAAGAAATTATGATCGTCTACAAGCACGACAGCCGTCCGTGGCTTATTGGCTACAGCGGTGGCAAAGATTCTACTTTGCTGGTCAGTCTTGTATATGAAGCCATGAAGCGGTTAAAGGATGCTGGCGCTAAGCTTGACAAAACCGTTCATGTCATTACATCCGACACGATGGTTGAAAATCCCATCGTAAAGAATTACATGCACTCATCCTCGGATAACATCAACCGAGCAGCGGGAAAAGATCGTCTCAACATCAAAGCCAGTGTGATCTACCCGGAGCCGGAACAGACATTCTGGAGCCGGGTCATTGGCCTGGGCTATCCTACCCCAGAGCCTCCCGGATTCAGATGGTGTACAGACAGGCTGAAAATCATGCCGATGAATAAGTTTGTCAACGAGCGAATCAAGGAGAGCGGCGAAATCATCATTCTTCTCGGCGTCCGCAAGGGCGAAAGTCTAACTCGAATGAAGACCATTACCGCACGGGAAATCGAAGGCAAACTGCTGAATATGCATAATGACATTCCCAATGCTTATGTCTACAATCCTATCACTGAAATCCCTAACGATTTGGTCTGGGAATTCCTCTTAAAAGGCGATTGCAGAAGTCCTTGGGGAAGTGACATGAAGTATTTGTTCAGTCTTTACCAGGGCGAAAACCTTGGTGAAGAAAAGAGCGTTTTGGGTGAGGTCGACCGTGAGACAATTCCGATAACCGGCAACTCCAGATTTGGGTGCTGGTGCTGCACCATGGTGAAAGAGGATAAGTCGTTACAGAACTTCATCAACAAAGGTGCTACGGAACTAATTCCGCTTAGAGAATTCAGAAACGAATTGCTCAGAATGCGGGAGAATAGTCAATATCGAGATTCTAAGCGCCGCAACGGTTCTGTCTATAAGAAGTCAGACGGAAGCTTTGGAATGGGACCGTTTACGCTTGAAGCGCGATGCCTCATTCTCGAAAAACTCCTCGACCTCGAAAACAGGACAGGCATGGAGCTGATTACAGAAGCTGAACTGAAAGCAATTGACAAGATGTGGGACGAGGAAGGCGACCTTACATGTCGAGCACTCGTTGAAACCTACCATAAGGTCAAAGGCAAAAAGCTTCCATGGGATGATTATAAAACTCCGCGATTTGATGATGAGGCGATCCAAGCGATCAGAGATGTTGCAGATAAGTATGATATCCCGGTTGAATTGATTACGAAGCTGATTGTTTCTGTAGATACCAATAAGCACATTACGAAGAACAACAAAATGCAAAAGGCATTTGACAGCATTATTGGACAAGGCTGGTTGCACTATAATTCTGTCGAGGGAGCATTGAACCATGAAGATTAAGCGCATACAAGTAAAAAACATAGGTCCATATGTCAACGAAAATGCCTTCGATTTTGATGTATCAGACATTACTAAAAGAATGGTACTGATCGGCGGCAAAAATGGTGCAGGTAAAACGACACTGTTTAACGCTATCAAAATATGTCTCTACGGCTGCGTTGCATATGGCTTTGAATCAAACAACGCAAAGTACTTTGCCGAGATAGAGAAAATTATCAATGCCAATGAAAAACTGCAAAAAATTGGTGAGGCAGAAGTTGTCATTGACTTGCTGATGGATGACGGAAAGTACGATCACACATACACGTTTGTCAGATCATGGAGGGTAGCAGGCAAGAAAATAGCAGAAACCTTTACTGTGTACAAAGACGGCGAGACACTTTCTGAGACAGAAAAGAGTGATTTTGAGAGCTATCTTTTACAGACACTGCCCCCCAATCTCTTCCGCTTCTACTTCTTTGACGGCGAAAAAATCAGTGATTTCGTGTTCAACAGCAGCAAAAACTCCGACTTTAAGGATGCGTTTTTAAAGCTCTGCAGCCTTGATACGATGGAGATTATTCGGGAAAACTTCCGTAGAATTTCTCGTAGCAAGGCAAAGGGGACCATGACGCTTTCAGCGGAATACGATAGATGCCTTGAAGCAGACAATCTGATTGCACAGAGAGTAGAATGCGCTGAGGATGAATATCGAGAGATTTCCAATGAGATTTTGATTATTGATCAGAGGCTTGCGTCTCTTGAAAAGGCATACGCCAAGGGTGGCGGTATTTCTAAAAAAGAATGGCGCTCTATGCAAGATCAGATTGCAAAAGAGGATGCTCGCCGTGAGGGACACCATAAATGGCTCAAAGAAATGGCCAATAATGTGCTCCCATTTATTATCCTTAGAACTCAACTGGAAGAACTAAAGGCCCAAATTGCACTGGAACACAAGGCACAGGTCGATGCAAATGTAAAAAGCACAATTGATACCCCGGAAATCAAGTCGATCATCTCCGGCGTGTTGAGCCGGGCAAATATAGAATTAGCCGACGATATTTCTGAAAAGGTTATCTACGAGATTGCCAGCTATGCCAGCCACACTTCACAGATAACGCCCATTCTCAATTTGTCTGACTTCGACAGATTTGAACTAACTGCAAAAATCAACAGTCTCCTGGCTTATGACACCAACCGTGTCAAAGAAGCGACTGATGACATTAAGGCTTCTTTAAAATGCGTAAAACGCATCCGAAAGAAAATGGAGCGGAGCAGTATCGAAAACTATGATGGATACTTGCAGATGAAAAGCGATTTGAATGAGCAGAAGTCCAAATGCACGCAACAGCTTCTGGAAGTAGATAAAGAATTGCAAGAACTACGCGCACAGAAAGCGATATCTGCATCTAAACTTTCCAAGGCTAAAAGTGATTATGAGGCACTCTTGAAAAAGCAGTCCATTAACGATATTTCAGCGCGTGCACTACTGGCATTTGATGAACTCCAAAAGACGCTTTACGATAAGAGTATTCGTTTAGTCGAGACGGGATTTAGCCAATTCTTCGCAAGTCTGATCAATAAATCTGATTTGATTGATGGAATCCATATCGATGATAGTCTAAATGTTCTTCCCTATAAAAACAAACACTTTAAAGCTGATGAAATACGTAAAATCATTGGTAAGAACGGTGTTGAGTATCTTATTGCTCAAATCGGCCTGTATGCTTACGAAGTCCTGCAGCAAAAGCTTATTGCCGGTGAAACCGAGTTTGAACTGCCGGTTGAGGTAAAGCAACAGCTTTCTGCAGGAGAAAAGCAAATCTTCATTATGGCACTATATCAAGCACTTTCGCAGCTCAACAAAATCAATGTGCCTTACATCGTAGACACACCGTTTGCGAGAATCGATAAGGAACATCGAGGAAAGATCCTGAGTCAGTTCTTCAAAAAACTCAATGGTCAGATTATCATCTTGTCTACCGATGAGGAGATTGTTGGTGAGTATCGCGAGAGCATATCGGACATCATTTCCAATACATTTGTCTTGAACCACACAGCAAACGGAAATACTGAAATCCTGGCAAACACTTATTTCGGAGGCAAGCACAATGACTAATAAGCTTCATACGTCACAAAAGACCCAGGAGATATTCAACTCGTTAGGTCAGTCATTGAGATTGCAGCCATTTATCCTATCTAAACTGGCAATCGCACTGTCGGTCAGAAAGGGACAACTTCAAGCCAAAGACTTCAAGACTGATAATAATGGCTTGGAACTGAGCCGGCAGGTCATTTTCGGTGATCACGATTTGCTGTTTAAATCTCTCATTATTAACAACGAGGGCAAAGTGATTCGCGAGGATGACTATTTCCCCGGTTTGGTAAAGGCTCATTTGGATCGAGGAGCAAAGCTTCTCGAAGACGAAAAACGGTACAGCAAAGATTTCTATAATCATCTGTGCCATCTGGATGACAACATCTAAAGGAGGTTTATATGGATTATCCAAAGGTCAAAGTCTGTTTAGATACCTCAGAAGATAACCTGATAGATGAATTGTACACGCCGTGTCTAAAGTGGGCTGAACGCTTTGACCGAGGCGTCGGCTACTTCACAACAGGGTGGCTCACATACAACGTCGCAGGATTATCCGACTTCGCCTCTCGCGGAGGAAAAATGCGCTTAATTACAAGTCCCATTCTTTCCACGGAGGACACGGACGCAATTATTGGAGCTGAGAACCAAGATGGTAGCGCATTCCTGCGCCTCGAAGCAGCTCTCCTCGAAAATGTTGAGATACTCAAACAAGAAATGGAAGCAGATATTATAAATACATTTTCCTGGATGCTGTATGATGGAATTATTGATATGCGTTTTGCAATTCCTTGTGAAAAGTTGGAGGAAGGAGACTTTCACGATAAATTTGGCATTTTTTATAAGGGCAACGATGCGCTATCCTTCTCTGGCTCTATCAACGACAGCAAGCATGGATTCCAGAATTATGAAAGCATAAAAGTCTTCAAAACGTGGGCTGGTACACAGGAGTATGTCGATGCGGATACCGCTCGTTTCGAGAAAATCTGGAATCGAAAAGACCGCAATCTCAAAATGTTTACCATTCCACAAGCAGTTAAAAACAAAATATTTGAATTGCGTTCCCCGGATAGGCCGTATTCTTTGCCGGCAGGTTCGAGTAAATGGGTTCATCAGGACATAGCAGTAAAGACCTTTCTGGAAAAAGAGCATGGCATTCTGGCAATGGCTACCGGAACCGGAAAGACCGTTACTGCAATGAAAATCATCAACAAGCTGTTTGATAGCGGGGAAATTCGTCGCGTTGTTATCACTATGTACGGAAACGATTTGCTGGATCAGTGGTCAATTCAAATTCGAGAAAACTACAAGAACAAGCAAATCAACTATCATTATGCATCCCAGAAGATGATGAAAGATTTCGTCATGCACCCGGATGATTCCGTCTTAATTCTTTCTCGTGACGCCAGAAATCTCTCCAAATTGCTGGACTTGTTTGATCGTCTACCTGGCGATTATCGCAATGATACGCTGTTTGTTTTTGACGAAGTACATGGAGCTGGTTCTAATACTTTTGTCGAAAATCTTTCGGGCAGGCTCTCTCCG
>ERZ1504196.715-NODE-715-length-8412-cov-2.503410_pt1 | contig 8412 bp, 4 predicted proteins | sample MGYA00574891_ERZ1504196 | MGnify/ENA primary metagenome ERZ1504196 (study PRJEB39906, sample SAMEA3182075) | gut metagenome | biome: human; feature: gut; material: Stool; isolation source: human stools | place: Canada | collected 2012-03-14 ... | reverse complement strand
AGTACACCAAGCGCCTGATGCAGACCGCGGAAGACGGCACCGTGGCGGCGGACCTCGTTTACACCTTCACCGGCACTTACACGAAGGATGGCGACACGGTCGTTTTGATGTTCCCGACGGCTGGCACCGCGTCTGAAAACTGGGGTCCTCTGGCGGGCTCCTACTTCCAGAACACGGAAAACGCTTCCTTCGCGGACAGCGACTACGCGGCGGGCGTTGTGCAGTGCAAGGAAGCGGAAAGCCATCTGATTGCCGACCTGTTTGAAGGCCCGTATCTGCTGGACAGCCTGACCACCTCCGACGCGGCGTTTGACGCGGAGGAATGCACCGTGACCATCACCGTCAGCGGCGACACCTTTGACTATGTGATCACCAATTCCGACGACGACTAATCCTTATCCCCAAAGCGTTAGTCGGTCCGGAAAATCCTCACGGGGAGGGCGATACGCCTTCCCCATTTTCTTTCGCATGATAAACCGCATGAAAAGGAGAAAACCATGAGTGCTGCGAAGAAGGGTATGAAAAAAAGTACCTATTTAATTATCTGGACGCTGGTGATTGCGCTGCTGTGCAGTGCCGTCGGCGTCGTCAACTACGAAGCGCTGTACTGGGATTCCGCCCTGACGCTGTACTTCGGCGAAGTCGGCGTGAAGAACGTTTCCACCGTGACGTTTGATACGGACGACCATGCGCAGGTGGCGAACCTGATTGTCGCCGAAGGCGCGGTGCTGCTGAAGAACGAAAAGAACGCGCTGCCCATGAAGGGCGGCAAAATCAGCCTCTTTGGCATCGACAACAAGAACGGCGTTTTGCAGAAGGTGCTGGAGGATGAGGGCTTCACGGTCAACCCCACGCTGGCTGCCTTCTATGCCGCGTCCAGCCACTCCTCCGGCGCGGGCAGCCTGTCGGCAGGCAACGGCTCCGAAACCGGCGGCTGGGTGATTGACGAAGTGCCGCAGAGCGAATACGGCGGACGTCAAGGCCTCCTACAAGGATTACAACGATGCTGCCGTCGTCGTGCTGATGCGCACGGGCGCGGAAGGCAACGACCTGCCGTATGACATGTCCCGCTACGGCGGCTCGGCGGATGAAAACTATCTGGAGCTGAACAAGGACGAAAAGGAACTGCTTGCCGAGGTGCATAAATCCTTCGACAAGGTGGTTGTGCTCATCAGCTCCGCCAACGCCATGCAGATGGACTTTGTGGACAAGGCGGAATACGGCATTGACGCGGTGCTGTGGTATGCCCGTCCGGCGGGCGGCATCGGCTCGATTGCTAAGATTTTGTCCGGCGCCATCAACCCCTCCGGCCGTCTGGTGGACACCTATGTGCACGACAACCTGTCCTCCGCCGCCATGCAGAACTTCGGCGACTACCGCTATGTGAACGAGGATGGCTCCCTCTCCGGCTATTCCTATGTGAACTACGCGGAAGGCATCTATGTCGGCTACAAGTACTATGAAACCCGCTATGAGGATGCTGTGCTCAAGCAGGGCAACGCGGGCGATTACGATTACGCCGCCACCGTCGCCTATCCTTTCGGCTATGGTCTGAGCTACACTGATTTTGAGTGGTCTGACCTGAAGGTGGACTGGGACGGCGACCTCTGCACCGCGTCGGTCACGGTGAAGAACACCGGCTTCACCTCCGGCAAGGATGTTGTGGAATTCTACGTCCAGTCGCCCTACATCCCCGGCGGCGTTGAAAAGGCGGCTGTGGCGCTGGCGCAGTATGTCAAGACATCTGAGCTTGCCCCCGGCGAGTCGCAGCGCGTGTCCGTCACCTTCTCCAAGCAGGACATTGCCAGCTACGATGCAAAGGACGCCAAGACCTATGTGATTGACGCGGGCGACTGGTATGTGACCGCTGCCCACGATGCGCACGAAGCCGTGAACAACGTGCTTGCCGCAAAGGGCAAGACCACGGCGGACGGCATGACCGCAAACGGCAACACGGCGATGGCAGCCAAGTACACCGTTTCCGAACGGGAACTGCTGAACAAGGACGCTGTTTCCGGCGCGGAAGTGACCAACCAGCTTGATGATATCGTCTATGCGGACGACACGGTGTATCTCTCCCGCTCCGATTGGTCTGTGATGGACAATAACGGCCTGGAATACGCCACCGGTGTTGCGAAGGGCGTATCCAACGTCGGCAACATCTCCGGCGACGTGCCGACCTATGTGATTTCCGACGACCTGCGGGCGAAATTCGAGCTGAAGGGCTTTGCGGCTTCTCTGAACCCGACTGACCCGACGGATGCCACCCTGTATCCCGGCAAGGAAGCCTACACCTACGGCGCGAAGAACAATTTGAAGCTGATCGACATGGTGGGGCTGGACTACAACGACCCGAAGTGGGATCTGCTGCTGGATGAACTCAAGCTCTCCGAGATGCATCAGCTGTTCAACAAGTCCGGCTGGGGCTCTCTGGCGGTGGAATCCGTTGGCAAGCCCAAGACGTATGAGTATGACGCGCCGCACGGCATTGCGAACTTCCTGACGGACGCGGTCATCTACTCCTACCCCTGCGCAACAATGACGGCGGCAACGTGGAGTCAGGACGTTCAGCGCATCTACGGCAACGCCATCGGCGAAGACGCGATTGCGTCCAACACCGAGGGCTGGTACGCGCCCGGCATCAACATCCACCGCACCCCCTTCGGCGCGCGCAACTACGAATACTACTCCGAGGATGCTGTGCTGACCGGTCTTTGCTCCGCGGCGGTCTGCGCGGGCGTTGAAGCGCACGGTATGCACGCCTACATCAAGCACTTTGTCATGAACGACGCCGACACCAACCGCGCCGCCAACGGCTGTGTGGCTGTGTGGGGCACGGAACAGGCTACCCGTGAAATCTACCTCAAGCCCTTCCAGTATTCCATCCAGAAGGGCGGCGCACAGGGCATCATGCTGACCATGTGCCGCGTCGGCTGGCAGTTCACTTTCGGCTCCTATCCGCTGATGAGCGCCATCTGCCGCAACGAATGGGGCTGGCACGGCTGCTACATCACCGACTACACCACCACGATGAAGGGCGCTGGCGCTGACCAGTATCTGGCGGCGGGCGGCACGCTCATTCACGCGACCGCGGAACAGTCGCTCAGCGACGTTAAATCCGGCTGGTGCCGCAAGCTGCTCCGCGAAGCCGTGCATCAGATTCTCTACAACACGGCAAACTCGCTGGCGGTTGACCCCGCCTATGCGGCAATGCTGAATCAGGCGGATGATGCTGCGGAAGAAACGACTGCCCCGGCGGTTGAGGAGCAGAAGGGCTTCCTGCACGGCATGGCGTGGTACAAGGTTGTGCTGTACGGCTTTGACATTCTGATGGCGCTTGTGCTGGTGTTCATGGCAATTCGCGTATACAGCAAAGTGCCGATGACCGAGGAGCAGTTCCAGAACCGCAAGCGGATGAGCAAGAAGGGCAAGCGCATCATGTGGATTGTGATTGCCGTTGCCGTCATCGCGATTGCAGTTGTCTTCTACCTCTGGGCTTGGCCGCTGCTTGTCAAGGCGTTCAAGATTTAATCCCGTTTTCCGGGGCTTCGGAGTGTTCCGGAGCCCCATTTTGTACAAGAAAGCGTTGCAAGGAGGACATTATGCTGTCTGGGAAGAAAATCTTGTCGGCGGTGCTCTCTGCCGCTCTGCTGCTGTCCGCCGCCTCGGCGCTGGCGGAGGACGACGCGTTTGCGGCGGAAATCGAGCGCCGCTATACCGCGCCCAGCATCGACAGCCGCAGCGAGGTACGCTGGTGGATGGCGGAAGCAGGGCATACGGACGAGACCATCCGCGCGGAAATTCAGGCGATGTACGACGGCGGTTTCCGCGGCGTGGAGCTGTGCGCGCAGGGCGAAGCCGAAATCAGCGAAACGGACTACGGCTACGGCTCTGCGCAGTGGGATCACGACTTGAAGCTGGCAATGAACACGGCGCTGGACTTGGGAATGACCGTCTCCCTCACCTCCGGCACAAACTGGGCGACCGCCAACGTCCCCGGTCTTGACCCGCACAGTCAGGGCGCAAGCCAGATTGTCGTGGACATTGTGGAATACATCAAAGCAGGGGCGAGCCGAAGCGGGGCAATCCCCATGCAGAAGAAAGTCGGCAGCAAGGTCTACCCCATTGAGCCGACGGCAAAGCTGATTGGCGTTTTTGCCGTGCCGCAGACGAGCGGCAACAAGGCAAAGCCCATCGTGACGGACGGAACGGGCATCATCGAGCTGACCGACAAGCTGGTCTACAAAGCGGACGGCACGATTACGCTGGACTGGACGCCGGAAAACGCCGAATCGAAGTACCGCCTGTTCTACTACTGGCAGCAGGGCGCAATGCAGGAATCCCACCCCGCCGCTGAAACCGCGTACTGCATCAACTATTTTGATGAAGCGGGCATTGAAGCGCTGAAGGAATACTGGCTGGCGCACATTCTGGACGACGAGGCGCTGAATGCCAAGATTCAGGCGGGCGACGTGCAGCTGTTCATGGATTCGCTGGAAATCAGCACCGAATACGGCTGCGCGTTCTGGTGCGACGACATGGCGGAAGAATTTCTGGCGCGCAAGGGCTATGACATTCGTCCGTACCTGTACCTGACCATCGGTCTGCCGGATCTGTTCTACTGGGATGCCGTGGACTACGGCAGCTATGATTTGGCGGACAAAACCATGCGCGAAAAGGTGCTCAACGACCTCTTTGACGTGCAGACGCAGCTCTACCGCGAACGGATGCTGGAGCCGCTGCGCGCGTGGCTGCACGAATACGGCATCAAGACCCGCGCGCAAATCAGCTATGGGCAGCGGCTGGAAATCTCCGAGCCGATTATGAGCGTGGATTACCCGGAGGCGGAAATCCTCAACCAGAACAATCAGGTGGATATGTACCGCCTGTGGACGGGCGGCGCGAAGCTGCAGAACAAGGTGCTTTCCTCCGAAACGGGCGCTTACGGCGGCTATGCCTATACCGAGCAGGATCACCTGATGGAGGCGTACAACCTCTTTGCAGCGGGCTTCAATCGCATTGTGTGGCACATCTGGTCTGCGCAGTACGGGCCGGGAACGGATAATCGCTGGCCGCATTATACCGCCAGCGGCGCGGTGTATGCCAGCTTCTACGCCTTCGGGCCGCATGAGCCGTCCAGCGTGGATTATCCGTCGTTCAACGACCATCTGGGGCGCATCTGCCAGCTGCTCCGCGAGGGCGTGTCCCGCACGGATGTCGGCATGATTTACATGAACTATCAGCAGCCCATGCCAACCAGCGGCAACCACGGCGGCGAAAACTGGCTGCTTGACCACACGACCGGCTTTTTCCCGTCCACGACCTTGCAGGACAACGGCTATACCTACGACTACTTCAGCCCGGATTTCCTGACGGCGGTTGGCGTGTACTATCATGCCGAAACCGGCACGCTGGAGCAGGCAGGGTATCAGGCGATTGTGCTGTGGCAGGAGCAGCTGGCGCTGGACGGCGCGAAAGCCCTGCTGGATTTGGCGCAGCAGGGCATGAAGGTGGTTGTGGTGGATGGCTCCGCCGTTCAGACGCCGTACAATGATGGCGGCGAGGCAGCGCTGGCGGATGTGATGGCGGAAATGAAGGCGCTTCCCAACGTCTATTCCGCAAAGGACGCGGACGACGCTGCCCGCGTGCTGCAAAGCGCCGGGGTGAAGCCTTACGCGGGCTTTGCCGAGCCGAATCGCCAGCTGCTGACGCAGACGCGCCGAGACGGCGGCACCGAATACCTGTATGTGTACAACTACTGCGACGGCAGCTATGTTCCCGTGTGGTCGCAGGGGGAAAAGCAGGATACACACGGCGATACCATTACGACGGAGATGGTGGTGGACGGCACTTGGATTCCGTATCAGCTGGATGCGTGGACGGGCGAAACGAAGCGACTGGGCGCTTATCGCCATGAAAACGGCAGCACAATTTTCCCGCTGACGCTGGATTACGGCAACGTGGCGCTGTTTGTGTTCCGTGCGTGCGAGGCGGACAGCGAGCTTCACGCGGTCGAAACGAACGCGGCGGATGTTTGCAGCGATGGCAGCAGCCTGTCCGCCAAGGTTACAGCATCCTGCGAATATCAGGCGCAGCTCAGCAGCGGCGAAACGCGGCAATTCGCGGCGCAGGTGCCGGCTGCGTTTGAAATCACCGACTGGGATGTTACCGTCATGAAGCGCACGGCATCTGAGCAGGTGAACGAGCGCACGGAAACGCTGTTCGGGCAGACCATCACCGAAACGCAGGTGGCGACGAACATTACCCCCGTCACGCTCCATCTGGATGCCCTGAAAACATGGAATGAAATTCCGGAACTGGGCGAGCGCACGGTCGGTCAGGCGACGTACAAGGCGGTTTTCCAGTGGGATGGCACGGCGGACGGCGCGTATATCGACTTTGGCCCGATGAGCGAAAGTATGCAGGTTTTCATCAACGGCGAAAAAACGGGCGACCTGAGCATGACGAATGCCGTCATGGACATCACGCCGTGGCTGAAAAGCGGCGAAAACACCATCGAGCTGCTGTATTCATCGAGCTTGGCGAATGCAGGCGGCGGCGCGGGCGGCGGCGACTGGTACGGCTACCGCTACGGCTTGCAGGCATACGGCCCTGCGCAGGCGGTTGTTCACCCCTACTGCCTGATTCCGCTGGACTGATGCCTTCTCCCCTGCCTTTTGGTTCTGTACCGCGGGGCAAAAGGCAGGGTTGCGGCGGGCTGGATGCGTATGCTATAATGGCACCGAAATGAAGGAGGGAAAATGAGCGATGATTGCATTCCTCGCGCAGTGGCTGGGAGAAAGCTATTCTTACCAAATGGGCCTTTCCGTTATAGCCTTTCTGGAAACACTGTCCGGTGTTGCTGTTTTCATTTTCCCGCTGAAGCACAAGCCGCAGTATGTCGTTCGTGCGACGGCGGGGATTGCCCTGATGGCGGCGATTATGATAGGCAGAGCCATCCTCCGCACGCATTTTCAGGCAATGCTCTGGTCACGCTTTCTGGGTGCTCTGATGGAATACTTGTCCGTGCTGCCGCTGCTGTTTCTGGCGCATGAAGGCACATGGTGTGAGCGGCTGAAAACGTGGTGCGCCGGATGTGCCGCCGTCCAGATTGCCGGCAGCCTGTACGCACTCGTGCTGTCCTTTACGGGCGCGGACGATACGCAGACAATGACCCTGTTTCCGCAAATCACCAATGCGGATGTGACACTTCTCATCTGGTTTGTGTTCCATCTGGCCGTCTGCTATCTGCTTCGGCTGCTGTTCATCCATCCGTCTGTGCAGTACCATGAAGATCGGGAATCGCAGATTCAGACCACATGGCTGTGCATCCTGTTCTTGTTAGCCAGTGTGCTGATTAACGCCGTGATGAGCGAATACCGCGCCGATTCACGGCCGCTCTATGAAATGCTGCGCTGCTGTCTGGTGTTCATGTGCATTTCTGTTTTGGCGCTGCACCACGACATTGTGCTGTTTTCGCAGAATCGGGCGGAAATCGAGGTGATGGATCAGGTGCTGGCGGAGAATCGGCGGCAGTACGAGACGATGAAAGCCAACATCGACCTTGTGAATCTGCGCTGCCATGACCTGCGCCATCAGCTGGACAAGCTGCAAAGCCGCCTGACCGAATCCGAAATTTCCGCCCTGCGGGAAGCAATCGACCTCTACGACAGCAATGTGAAAACGGGCAACGAGGTGCTGGATGTTGTGCTGTACAGCACGATGCTCAAGTGCATGGAGAGCGGCATCGCCTTCACCAGCATGGCGGATGGCGAGTGCCTGTCGTTCATGCGCACGCGCCACATTTACGCGCTGTTCAGCAATGCGCTGGATAATGCGGTGGAAGCGGTGATGCGCGTCAGCAACCCTGAAAAGCGGGTCATCAGCCTGCATGTCCGGCGGCTGAGCGGCGCGGTGGAAATTGCCGTGATGAACTACTACGAGGGCGAAATCAGGTTCAAGAATGACTTGCCGCAGACGAGAAAGACCGACGGACGGCGCCACGGCTTTGGCACATCCAGTATGCAGTACATTGTCAGCCAATACGGCGGCACGATGAAAATCTCCGCCAAGGACAGCGTTTACCTGCTGGAAATCCGGCTGAACATCCCGGAAAAGGCGGAAAAAACGAAGACTCATTAAAAAAGGCAGGCGATTTGCCTGCCTTTTTTAGTGCGCTGCTAAATATTCATTGTAGGTCTGCTGAACCTGCTTCTTTCGCGGCTGGGAGATTTTCAGCTCCTCGCCGTTATCCAGCAGCAAACTGTATCCCTTGATGCCCGCAATGTGCTGCAAATTCACCAGATAGCAGCTGTTGCAGCGGACAAATTGTTTGTTCGTCAAATCGGCTTCAAGCGTGGAAATCGTGCCGCACTGCCGAATCTGCCCCTCGGCGGTGTGGAAAATCAGGTA
>ERZ1504196.708-NODE-708-length-8442-cov-3.534756_pt1 | contig 8442 bp, 8 predicted proteins | sample MGYA00574891_ERZ1504196 | MGnify/ENA primary metagenome ERZ1504196 (study PRJEB39906, sample SAMEA3182075) | gut metagenome | biome: human; feature: gut; material: Stool; isolation source: human stools | place: Canada | collected 2012-03-14 ... | reverse complement strand
GAGGCCTTCGTATATCACCAATTATATCTTCCAGACATGAAGCAAATGTTAAATGTAGAGAAGACACATCATTATTACGAGTGATTGATGTTGTTAAAGCCCGATAATTATATGGATATAAGGAGGAAAGTTGTAGAGTTTTGACGTAATTCCAGTAAATGGCACTAAACACCGCATCCTCACCAAGTCGCATCGCTATGTTGAATCTCAGATGGTTTTCTTGTATGATTTGGTTTTTAAAGATCTTGTTACCTACGTATCCGGCAACATCACAGTTAGGATTAAGCAACCCCGCTATTGTTGTATCTATGGCTGTATCATTGTCGATATATCTTGAAACGTTTGTCACAGGATATGATAACTCAACCCTACCACTCTCAGCTACGGTTTTCATGCCAAAATACAAGAGATCAGACCTCATCTCTAACATTAGCGCTTCAAGCGATCCTGCATCAATCCAGTCGTCCGAGTCAACAAACATCACATATTCCCCTTTAGCCATATCAAGGCCATGATTGCGAGCTGAAGCAGGTCCTCCGTTTGTAACGGATTTCACCCTTATTCGATCATCAGATTCACTGTATCTTCTACAAATTTCAAACGAATTATCAGTGCTTCCATCGTCAATTAATATCAATTCAATGTCCCGGAAAGATTGAGAGAGAATACTTTCTATACACTCATCCAAGTATTTCGCAGAATTGTAAACAGGAGTTATGATTGACAATGTCGGCTTATTCATTGCTCTAATAGACAAGTTTAAGACTTTATGGACTCTTTCAAAAATTCTATCGAATCCTTTCTGAGATGTTCCAGATTTTCGTCACATACACTATATTTGATGCCGGCAAAAGACTCCTTGGTAATCTGTTCGGGTTGCATAAATTGAGAGAGAAGCCCTAGTTGTAAAAGTATTGAGTCTGCTCGACCGTCACGTCCATCATTAAGGCGACAACTAATGAATGGCTTATGAAAGAGAATTGAAAATACTGTACCATGAAATGAATCAGTGATAATATAATCGGCCTCACTGAAACACCGGACAAATTCTCGAGGTCCATAGTATGAAGCATTGTTACCAATACCGCGTAGGTCTAAAGTATCAATGGCTTCGAGTAACACGACCTTCAGTTTCATCTGTACCGCAAGCTTCTTTGCCGCCTTTAAAGTTCGGTCCTTATCCCTTATACAATAAACTAACAAACACGGTTCTTTTTTTAGCTGTTTTTGGGGAAGATGCAAATGATTTAACCAACATTCACTTGTCAACAAAAGTGTTGGGTCTAGACAACATGATGAGTTTATGCCTAAATCAGCTAGAATCTGTTTGAGCTTCGTTTCTCGCACACCTATTGCCTTGAATTGATTCAATAATTCGATTTTCGATTTGAAGGTTTCCAAATCACCATGTCCAAGACTTCCTGCATATGAAATCTTTTTCACCTTTTCAGCATCGATATTGCCAAAATAAGTTTCATCATCATGTGTTATACCAACATTCCAAATCTGATCACTTCCAAAAATTATATAATCATAGTCTTTATATGGAAGTGATGATGGAGTTAAGTATTTATTTTCGAATGATCTGAAATTTTGTAGTCGACGTTTACATAGATATGTATAAAGAACGGAACAAAGAAATTGCTTGATTCCAGATGGTGAAAATGAAACACTTCTTAGGCATGAACTCCATTTGTAATTATAATAATTTTCAATGACTCTATTACGATAATCTATTACTTCAGCGGAATCATATCCAAGCGACTTCAGTATTGATTTCAATGCGAAACATTGGAGCATTGCGCCATAGTTTGCGGCGCGATGAAAAGTAATTATTCCAATTTTTAGTTCATGTGACATCATAGGTGGACTATTTTCGAATAATATTAATTATCTCCTTTACTTTTGGACCGATAGCCTTCTTTATAAGTTCTTTGGTCTGTTGAACTAATCCTGGTTGAGGTACATTATCCTTGTCAAGGTGTTGAACTAAATCCAGGGCTTCACAGTCATCTTTCCAGTCCACAAACACTTCTAACAGCATTGGGCGTTCATGTATCTTGGAGGAAGTAAAAGGTGGAAGTGCATCCCAAAATTCCTCCTTATTAGTCGCCTTGCGATAATCAAACCCCAAATCCTCAGCGAAATGTCGAACTAACTCCTCAGACTGGGCGCCATAGTGATTTGCAGCAGCCACATAATTATCTGCTTCATCACCAAAAACTGATGCTATATGGCTCTTGTTGCGGAACTCCACTCCCCTTCCATTGTTGACAAGGAGGATGCGTAGGTTGGCGGGAAGATGGCGATTGCCAAGTGAATTCAGGTCATAGAAGAAGGCAAGGTCACCGGTTACAACAGTATTGACGCGTCCGGGTTCAGCAAGAGCCGAACCTATAGCGGTCGAAAGGGGGCCATCGATTCCGAAGCCACCCACGTTGGAGGTCGCGCGTATTGATGGGTCAATTCTAAAGAAATTCCAGGAGCGCAATGAGTTTAGAATTGCCAAATGAATGGTGCTGTTTTTAGGCAAGCGCGGTGAGAGTGTTTGCGCACACCAGATATTACTGAGAGGCAACTCAGGAATAAGAGAGAGAGCATATTCTACACGGGCTGAGCATTCTTCTAAATATTTGTTAAAAGTCTCGGCGTCTTTTGGTGTGTAATGTCTGAAAAAGGAAATGATGTCACTTTCGAATACTTCAGTAAGCTTGCCAAAGGTGTCGCGCATTTCACCATCTTCAGACACGCGCCAAACATTTTCAGGGAAGAGGTTACGACCATAATAGTCACCAGAGACCTCTCCAAGGTGAATCAGGACCTCAATGTCACGTTCGGGTACACGATAAGGCAAAATATTCACCAAAGAAAAGTTGACGGCATATTTCCCATTGTAACCGCTTGTGTGGTCACAAAATACCACCGCATTATTTGCTGCGCAAAATTGGTCTATAGCAAATATTTCAGCATTATCGAAGCGTCGGTGTGCGCCAATGAAGATTGCGGTCTTTTTACAGATGAGGGCTGGCCATTCTTTTTCTTTATAAAGATTATGACGGCTGATTATGCGCTCCAGAGGAAGATCTGATTCTGCGAACTGATTGAGATAGTCAGTTTGAATTTCAAGTATCACAGGACCTCCACCAGTGCGTCTTGCTTCCCCGATGGCTTTATTGACCAAAAAATTACATTCTGCAGCATCACTCTTGTCCTTTACAAAAGGAAGTGTGGCATGAAAACGACAGGCATCAGCTGGGGGATTTGACCTGTCAATGATTTGTGGCACCAAATGGTAGCGGCGTGTTGTGCTTGTAATAGCAGTAACCGCTATTACAGGGAGTTTACGATAATAAGCCTCGGTGAGAGCAGGCAGATAGTTGCGTGACGCCGTAGCGCCAGTGCATGATATTACAACGGGTTCGCCAAGCGCATCAGCCATGCCACATGCCATATATGCCGCAGAGCGTTCATCTGGCGCTGAGTATAATTTGAAAAAAGGGTCGTGCTGGGCACTGACGACAAAACTAATATTTGTAGATCCAGGCGAGGCTATTATGTTGCGAATGCCATTTTGCTTCAAAAGCGCCAACAGTATTCTTTGCGCACCCTCTTTCGTGTAGCTATTCATCAGAAATATGAGTTGATAGATTTGCCTTCGTTGCAGACTATTATCTGGCCAGTAAGGCAATTTGAAACATTCGATACTAAGAAATTAGCAACCTCGGCCATCTCCTGCGGGAGATAGATACGGTTGTTCATTTGGTCACCCCGATAAAGATTGCTGTTTGCATCGTAGCTGGTAAGGTCGGTAGCTGTAACCCCGGGCGCTACAGCATTTACCCGCATGTCTAACTTAATACATCTTTTCGCCAAGCCGCATACAAGGCTATTCATTGCGGCTTTAGTTAGTCCATACGGCAGCATATCAACATATTCTCCTCTTTCGGATGATATAAAGAGTAAATTAGTCGAGCGAAGGTTGCCGCGCATAACATATTTTATGAATGCTTGTGCGGCAAAATAAGCACCACGGAGATTTGTCGCAATTTGAGAATCAAATTGTTGTGGTGTTACATTTATAATATCACCTTCATGCAGGGAAATACCGGCATTTATCACCAACGTATCAAGAGCCCCCAGCGCTTCTACGCATTGAGCGATAAATGGATTAAAGTCATCACAGTTGCTTATATCGAGTGCGTATGAAGAGCAGCCGATTTCATTCGCGGCATTCACGGCTTTATCTTTGCTTCGGCCCGTAATAACAACCTTAGCGCCCTCTGCAACAAATTTTTCAGCCATTGCCCTTCCTATACCCCGAGTGCCACCAATTATGGCAATTTTTCGGTCTTCCAGAAGTGAAGATGGTGATGTGAGTGCAATCTCTGCTTTTAGATTATTTACCGGCACAGGGAAAAGGGAGCGATATATTTTGTGGAGAATCTTTCTCATAGATAGAGTAATTAGACTGGATTTGGCCTCTATTGAATATGCATTCGGTTTTTAATGGCATTTACAATTATTTCTCGTTCATGTTTTGACATTCCTAAGAACAGGACCGTTATTGATGTGCAAATTATTGATACAAGTGTTAGTACGAGAAGTCGAATCCAACCGTCCGGCATCGTAATATAAATCAAAAGAGGAACAATTGAAGCTACTATCGTACACCAGACTATTGGTAAGAATACTGTTTTGGTAAAGTCAAGAATACTGAAACCTAGTAATTTTTGTGCATAGTAATTACGAATCCATATCAGAATGAAATATATTGCTATGTACACAACATAGAACATGGCGGGATTGCATCCCAATCTATAAGACAACCATGTGAGAGGAAATACGAGACATCCCACCACTGTTACAGCAATCTGATAGTTACGGATATTCCCTTGTGCCATAATACCTTGATAAAAGGGACCGCCAAGACTATTGATAGTAGAACATACAAGAGTGAGTCGAAGAAATGTAGCAGACCATTCAGGCACTTCGCCAAGCCATATCTTCAGTACTGTGTCAGCTTCGAATTCAATGGGAATCAAGAAAAAGAGCATTAGGAAGACCGAGAATTTCGAACCTCGACGCATTACCGAGAACATGTATTCCTTGTTGCCTTCAGCGTATGATTTGGTAATCTGGGGAGAAAAAGCCACCGTGAAATTACTTACGAGGGTCATAACAGCACCCTCGACCTGGCTGGCAATGGCTTTCGCCGCATTGACTACAACGCCAAAGTATAGATTCATTATTATTGCGACACCTTGCGTATTTAGCATATATGCCGTACTCCCTAAAAATGACCATCCTGCAAATCCGGAAATCTCTTTGATGAGTTTTTTGTCAATAACTAGTTTATATTTACATTCAGGGAATTTACGAGTGCAGTAAGCCCCATAGATGACACGCATCAATATGTAAATGCCTAACTGTCCAAGAGCATATGTAATCAGTCGATTGATAGGAGTGATTAGAAGGAAGAAACATAGACCAAGACGCAATAGAACATCTATAATGCCCATCACAGCATAAATGTTCATTCTCTCATGCGCAATCAAGGAACATGCATAGGGTAGATTTATCATTCCAAGTGCAAAAGTCAAGATACTACACTGAAGTACCCAATTGGCTGCACCAATACTCTCTGCTGGTATCTCCATTTTGTTGTTAAGAAACCATATGCCAATCGGCTCAGCTAGCAGGATAATCCCTATGCTGAACAATATTTGAAAATTGAGGATAGAAGAAAAGAGTCTGGCGCTGTGTTCAGAAGAGCCTTTACCGACGGCATAGGAGAGATAACGGTTGAAAGCGCCGGAAAGGGGGCCGGTGATGATTGCAAACAAAGCAATGAAACCTCCCACAACATTATATACGCCATAGTCTGCCACGCCAAGCGCCTCGAGGTTGATGCGCGACGTATAGAGTGATATAATCATAGTCAGGAACGTGCGCCCATATAGGAACAGCGTGTTCTTGAGTATGCGTTTCGACTTGACACTAGAAGACTCCATCGCTTTAGATGTAGGGCTTGAGGCGGTCATGGAAGTGGTTTTCTATTGGCCGGCAAATCCCCCTGAAATAGTTAGGAAGAAGCAAGACGCGATTTGACAACTCTGGCGGGGTTGCCTACAGCCACAGAATATGGAGGAATGGATTTTGAAACTACGGCGCCTGCCCCAATTATAGAACCACGACCAATCGTCACACCAGGAAGGATAATCACCCTGCGACCAATCCAACAGTCGTCCTCAATTACAATTGGCCGAGGTGATTTAAACCCTTGTTGACACATTGGAATGTCTATTCTATCTGTATTATGGTTATTGGTGTAGAACACGATTTCAGGCCCAAGCATACAATATTTGCCAATTGTCACATCTGAAGGCACATAGGTGTCCTTGCCAATACCTGAGTAATCACCTATGCTGAGAGAACGAGAAAAACGGGCATGCCGTTCAAAATTTACATTCTTACCACAATTTCTTATAGCCCTCGAAGCCAGAAATCTCCTGTAATATAATCCTATTGAAATATGGATATTTCGACCAAAGAAGGGTATGTATAGGTACGAATCGGGCATCCAATGGCCTGTAAGTCGATAGAGTATTGAGAATATTCGTTGTTTCATCGTTTATTTTTACCCAATAGAGCAAATCTGTTGGTATTCAATATGGTTTGTTGCATTCTGCGACGTTCAGACGATATGTTCGGAAAGTAATCGAATGGAGAATCAAAAAAGTGGTCTATTTTGTCAATCCGTTCTATATATACTGAAAGATCCATAATCTTTTTTGCTGGATTACCACCTACTACACAATTATCTGACACAGACGCAGTCACAACAGAACCGGCCGCAATAATCACATCGTTACCTATGCAAACACCTGGTAAAATTATACTCCCAGCTCCAATAAACACGCACGAACCAATTTTAACTGCGCCAATTTTTGTAACACCTCGCCAAGCTTGGGGCGAAGCATCATGGGCAAGAATGGTTACCCTCGGAGCAATAGTAACATCATCGCCAATACTTATGAGCCAAGCGTGACCAGGGTCTATCCAAACACCATTCATCCGGTGAAAATTCTTGCCGATAGACAGTCCTCGTTTAAGAAGGGTAGGAGTAGATACTTCTCCTCTCAATTTATATATAATTTCTCTAAGAAATGACATAGATTATTTAATCACATTATAAATTTTGGTCATTTCTGACTCGTTATCGAAATTGTGACGAGAACAATAATCTCCAAGTCCTTTTAATCGATTAAAATTCTGAATGATATTAGCTAGTTCATTTGCAAACATATGGGTATCCATTGGTAGAATTATACCATCAATACCATTCATTATTTGGCTTGAAGCTGTTTCATATGCAGTGACGACAACAGGTTTTCCTAGCATTTGTGCTTCGCGCACTGTAACCGCCTTTCCTTCAAATCGTGATGGCTGAAGATAAATGTCGCACTCTTTTATGTAGGGATAGGGATTTACGCGTTTACCTAGTATCTTTACATAATCAGCCACATTGTATTTTGAGATGTTTTCACGAATCAAGGATTCTGTGCCGCCATAACCTATGATATACCACTTGAATTTGATAATGCCAGCATCGGCAATGTATCTGCAAATTTCAGGGATGCTTTCAAAATTCTTGGCTTCGCCGAAACGGCCAACAGAAAGCATATTCAAACAATCTCTGGTGAATGGTATGTTTTCTGATTCAGCAGCGAGTTTTCTTACAAGAGTTATGTTAGGTATGTTCTCAATCACAATGGATTTGTCGGCAAATTCCGGATAGAAACCATCAAAAATACGTTTGCAATCTTCTGATACATTGACTATCCAATCAACGTGATTATACATCCGTTTATCAAGCTCCGCATCTGCAACAATCTTTGAATAATCCGTATGTACCCATGTCATCTTTACATCAGCATTAACGCTATGTACAAGAATAGACGGTATACCTAAGAAGTTAATAGCAAGGTCATAATGACCTTCAATTGTTGGCAAAAATGGTTCAACTGCCCTATGTATTAGCTGCTGCGCATGCCACACGCTATGTCTTAGTCCTCGATGTCGAGCACGCCGGCCTTCTTCATATTTTGCCCAAACACGAATTGCGGCCGTTAGGATTTGTCCTCCTTTTACAAGTTGAGAGATTGGACATTGAAAAAAGTCAAATCGCCTATCATAAGGCAATATATTGACTTGTTCATTTATAAGTGACATGAAATCACCAGTATGCGAACAAAGGAACAAATCGACCTTATAGTTATTATAGTCGATTGAGTCGAGTAACCCGAGAAGCGCCCGCTCTGCACCGCCAATCTCCATTGAAGGATGTATGATTAGGATTCGTTTCATACTATTACTTTTTCGGCGACTTTGCACGTCGACGCAGGAAATAGGTAAATCTTAACAAGCAATCGGCTAGACTTG
>ERZ1504196.701-NODE-701-length-8513-cov-2.790849_pt1 | contig 8513 bp, 6 predicted proteins | sample MGYA00574891_ERZ1504196 | MGnify/ENA primary metagenome ERZ1504196 (study PRJEB39906, sample SAMEA3182075) | gut metagenome | biome: human; feature: gut; material: Stool; isolation source: human stools | place: Canada | collected 2012-03-14 ... | reverse complement strand
TCTAGTTTACATCATTATGTAAGCAAAATGAATGTATACGAGCAGTTACCCAAAATGGATGAAGCATTATTTGAAGAACTGTTGAGAATGTACAAAACTATTGCTATGAGATAGTTTGGTATCGTCATTCGGTAAATCCATATGTTAATCAAAAAAGCGAAATCAATTTGTAATCAATAAGAACTAATAACACCTTAATGGTCTGTTTGGAAGCAAGTTCTCGATATGTTTTTTTCTACTTTTGTTTTCTGATTTCGAAAACTATCTTTCGTACGCACTGTTCGGTATACAGCGATTTCTATTTTGAGGTAGTAGTCAATTAGTTCCACAAACTAATCCTACGCAACTTGTCATTAGAAGCAATTGACTGTGTGTTGCATGCCAATAACCAAGGGAGTGTTTCTCTCCGATGTGCTTACCAGTCAAGAACACTGCGTTTCTTTAGAAGCGTAACTTTTGCCTTGACTTTCTTCCATGCATTTCCAAGTGCATATACATATCCAGTGCCTTAACCATTCGTTTGCATCAATACCGAGACGTTTTATCTATGTAAGATATAATATTCAATCTATACTCTTATATAATGAGCTTCTACTTCCTAATTTCGTACCCCATTACAGACTTGGTAACTCTTTGAGTTTGGCTTTCATCTTAATTAAAGATGTATACTCGGAAGGCATTCTCTCCTCATTACATAAAAAGGATATTCCAAGAACTCTACTTTTCTTACATACGATACAACAATCTTTTTACGGTTCACTTTAAGGAAGAGTTTGCTTTCTATGAACCGAGTTATTGACTCCTTTACACATTGGACACTACGTTTGGATTTACTGAATATCAGCGCAGCGTTTGCTTAATAAGTAATAGGATGTTCACATCTTTCAGGTTCCTATCCAGTTCATTGGTATGATATTCCCCAGTAGAGGACTTAAAGAACCTCTTGGGGGACTCTCTTGGGTGCTCATTTCGAACAATTCTTCGTTTATTATGTCACTACGCAGATATTTGTGTATCAGATTTATTACACCTTTCCATATTTTACGCCGCGACTGAGTATTTTTATTAGTTTACTATGACTTACCATGTCAAAGAAGCGTTCGAGGTCGAAGTCAACTACGTACTTATCTTCATCCACTATCTTTTGTGTTCTCCGCAGAGCATCACGCCCCCCCCTTTTGGGGATAACCGTAATTTGTTTTCGGAAACTGACGCTTGTATAGTGGGGACAATATTTGATTTAAAGTTTGTTACACAAGTCGGTCTATTACAATCTAGGTGTTCTAAAGGCGTTTCTTGCTATCATCCTTAAGGTTTTCTACTCTAAAACCGGGTAGGAACAATAAGTACCGGGCTGCAAGGAACATATTAACTCGTTTTTATTTATCAGGAGGTCTTTTCTTATTTTGTGTTTTTCTGTGTTGTTTATTGTAGAGAAATTCAGTAATTAATAGGGTCGAAAGGCTGGATATATGGTAATATATTGCCTGTAGTTGAGTTTTTTTCGGTAAACTGTTTGTGATATTGAAAAAAGTCATATATTTGCAAACGAAAACATCTTCCAAGGGGGGAGTCTTGGAAGATGTTTATACCAAGTTCTACTTGGAGGATACTTATCCTTTAAATAAGTGGCCAAGTATGGCTGGTCAGGTGCCTACAAATATTCACTAAATCATATATAATATGACAGCAAAAACAGGAGAAAAATGTCCAGTAAGTGGTGTTTGGAAAGTTGATGGCTTTCCTACAACGACGGCACCTATTGCGAAAGGCAACACAATGCCTCCCTACTGTGGTAAAGCGGTAACTTGGAGACTAATCCAATACGCTTAATTTTTAATGATGAAAGTTTTGGCAGGTATGTCAAACCTGCTAGAACTTTCAAATCATCAAAACAATTAATGTTGTTATCGTTATATAGCAAAGCGATAACCAACAAGGCGAATTATTATCCCTGAAGAACGATGGCTATAGGTAATGAGTATAACATTAATAGGCTGCAAAAGTAATAATTCGTTTAAAAGTATGCAAGTAATATTGTAAAAAAGCCGAGCCGTCACTTTATTTTAATGATTATGGGCATAAAACCTGGTCCTAAAAGAATTGCCGTGTCAACAGGTAAACCAGACAGAAGGCAAAGGGATAATAAGAAGACTCCTGGCAATACGCCATCTCTTAAACCTCACAATCACAAAAAAGGTGATTAAAAAATGGCGTTCACTTTAAAGTGAACGCTAAAATTATACTATTGTGATTTACTATTTTTATATTTTGTAATGAATAAGAGAGAGGAGTCCTTTTTTTAGGAATTTGCCTCTGCTACAGTTACCTGAGCAGGGGTAAATCTTTCTATTTAGCATTATGACATTCTCTATCATAGCTTTATTCTTGATAAAATGATATTATATTATTTTGTCATTGATTCAATGAATGAAATCTCTTCATCTGATAGTTTGTATTTAGCATAGAGTTGTGTATCTATCTCAGAAATACTTTTGCTCCAATCAATATAAGATTCATCTGTAAAGTTTTGTAATGGGACAAAACGAAAAACGTCTTGTGACACTTGCATTGTTCCTCTTCCAAAAAACAAGAGAATTCTGAAAAAATTGGATTTAATATATTTGTTTACATTTTGCTGTTTCACATTTGTTGCACTAACTAATGTATGATTGATATCAATAAATTACAAGCTAATAATAGAGATATAGGTAATGGTTTAGAAACCACCTGTCTTCATCATTTTGCATGATTCCCAATCATTTCAAACAGCTCAATACGAAGATAATATTATTTTGAGAATTAACCAAATTCTGATAATCAAAATCATACAAATCCAGTGAATTACTGGCTATAGTTGCTCAAATTTATACTTCAATCCATATTCTTCCAGTTTGTTGTACAGCGTCGTACGTCCTATCCCGAGCAGTTCGGCGGCAACCTTACGGTTACCGTTCGCCTGCTTCAATGCGCGTAAAACACGCTCCTTGTCTTCCGCATCGCTGCGCAGGGCGAAGCTGACAGGTGAGGTCGCCCTCGTCACGGCAAGTTCCAGATGCTCTTTCGTGACAAGACCCGTCTGTGCCTGCAACACCGCACCCATGATTTTCTGACGAAGCTCGCGTACATTGCCCGGCCACGCATGGGTCAGCAATGTCTTGCGGGCTTCTCCGTCAAAGCCGATGACATCGCATTCCAGTTCCCGGTTCGCAGTTTCACGGAAGAACTCAGCCAGCGGCATGACGTCCTCCTGACAGTCGCGCAACGGCGGGACGGTTATCTCGAAGTCATGCAGGCGGTATAACAGGTCCTGCCGGAAACGCTTTTCACAGACCGCCTTTTCCAGATCCTCGTTGGTGGCGGCGATAATGCGGACATTGAAACTACGGTCAGACTTGTCGCCAACGGGACGGAACCGACGTTCCTGTATGGCGCGGAGTAGCATCTGCTGGGTTTCCGGTGCGAGGTTGCCCACCTCGTCCAAAAAAGCGTGCCGCCTTCCGCCTCGTGAAAATAGCCCTTCTTGGCACTGTCCGCACCCGTGAACGCACCTCTGACGTGTCCGAAGAAAGCCGACGGCGCAAGTTCTTTGGTGAGCGAACCGCAGTCCACAGCCACAAACGGCTTTCCTGCCCGCTTGCCCTTGTCGTGCAGAAGGTGGGCAATATGCTCCTTGCCTGTGCCGTTCTCCCCGAATATCAGCACGCTCATGTCGGTGGGGGCTACCAGCCTTATCCGCTTCATGATGGCTTGGAACGCCGAGCCGTCACGCGAGAACAGGGGCATACGGTTTCGTCCGGTGTGCCGTTCTTTCAATATGGTACGTAGCAGAGGAACGAGTTTGTCCTCCACAAGCTGCTTGGGTATGTAGTCCAGCGAACCAAGTTTCATGCTTTCCACCGCCGTATGCACTTCGGCATAGTCGGTCATGATGACAAAGGGCTGCATCCTGCCCTCCTTGCGCATCCAGCGCAAAAGGTCGATACCGTTGCCGTCGGGCAGGCGCAGGTCGGAAACCACTATGTCCCCGTTTGCGGCTTGTTGCAGATATTTCTTTGCTGTCGAGAGGTGGAAAGCCTGCACGGTGCGGAATCCCTCGCGTGCCAGCAGGTTGCAGACGAACTCGCAATACACGATGTTGTCCTCCACCACGATGATTTTTGTATTATCCATTATTATATTTTTTCCTTTCTTCTTTTGCCAGCCGGATGATTTCCGAACCCTTATCCAGTACGGATTTTATGGCATTGCCAATTGTTTTATCGTCAGGCGTGCCATCACAATGAAGCAGTTTATAAAGTTTCCTTAATGGCTGGTCGGTACGGAGTATCTCCCACGAGCTGCGCAGGTGGTGTGTCAGGGCGTCCATTTCCTGAAGGTCTTTCCGTTGTTCTGCATTCCTGACCGACTGCATTTCCTTTTCGGTTTCCGTTATCAGTTTCTCCAGCATGACGGATTCATTGCCGTAGGATAACAAGGTGGAGAAGTCCGGCATTTCATCCTGTGTCATACTCATGGCATAGTTATCTGAAACTTCCATCAGTTCCGATATGGAGAACGGTTTGAGCAGGCAACCGGAGAAACCAAGTTCCATAAGTTCCTCCTTGCTGCAACTGCCCGAAGCGGTTGTCACTACTACCGGGATAGTCTTTGAATTGCCAACGTTGGAGGTACGTAGCAGCTCCAACAGCTCGAAACCGTTGATTTCCGGCATGTTCAGATCCGTCAGAAGCAGACTGTATTCTTTCCGGCGTATCATTTCCATCAGTTCCGCAGCATCGGTGCAGGTGTCGCAGTGTATCCCTTCCTGTGCATACATTTCTTTAAGCATCAGGAGAAGAACCTCGTCATTGTCGATGGCGATGACATCATGGAATGTACGGTCATGATGAATCCGTGTCTGATTTATCCTTTCCGGCAGTTCCCCGGCTGTCTGCATGGGTATTTCCACCGTGAAACGGCTGCCTTTGCCTTTCTCGCTCTCCAGCCGTATCGTGCCGCCGAGTATTGATACGATACGCTGAACGATGGACAGTCCCAGTCCGAAGCCGTCCTTTGCGGCGGCGTTTGACAGACGCTCAAACGCAACGAACACCCGTTGCTGTTCCTTCTCGGTCATTCCCGTGCCCGTATCTTCGACGATAAGTTTCAGGACGCCATTATTGTAGTCCGTTGTCAGAGAAACGCCACCGTTATCCGTGAACTTGATGGCGTTTGACAGCAGGTTGTTGCCGATTTGCAGGATACGTTCCTTATCGGTCAGGACGACTGTACCCGTTTGATTGGTTATGGTAAGAGCCAGCCCCTTGTTCATGGCGATTGGCGTAAACTCCGTTTCAAGAATATGCGTGATTGCCGAAATCCGGCAAGGAGAAATGTTCGGCTGCTCCTTGCCGTTGTCCAGACGGAAGAAACTCAGCAGGGTGTTGAGCATTTCACGCATACGGTCGGAGGATTGCCGGATATTACGGACATATTGCTCTTTTTTATCCGCATCATTGCCTTTTTTCATCAACGCAATATAACCGATTATTGCGGTTAAAGGTGTGCGCAGCTCATGGGTGATGGTATGCACGGCTTTCTTGCGGGAGGCTATCAGTGCCTCATTCTGTTCAACTGATTTTTGGAGTTGTCCGATTAAATCTGTTGTTTCCTGTTTATATCGCTTGATGCGGACGGCATTTCGATGGATGATGATATAAGAAATGACCAACAGCAATAAAACGAATCCTGTCAAGCCGCCAATCTGAAAGAATGACCGTTCCCGCATGGCGGCTATTTCCGCTTCTCGTTTCTGTAAGTCTGCTTGTACTTTCCTGTCTATTTGGCGAATCAAGCCTTGTAATTGTCTGTTAAGTTCTGCATTCCGTGCAGCAAGGCTGTCAGCGTGTTCCGATAGACGGCGGCTTTGCTCCTGTTGCTCGGCTATCATATTCCGGTTAAGGGAACGGAGCATCGTGGTGGTAACAGTTGGTTTAATTTCCTCTTTTTTGCCGAATATGCCCAAGAATCCTTTCCGTTTCGGTTTCTTAGGTTGCTCTTGGGCACTCTTCTGTACAATTACAGGTACTTGATGAGTGATCTTATCATTGATGGCTTGTTGCTGTTTAAGTACCTGCACGATTTGACGCATTTGTCGTTCCTTATCTTCAAGAAGATGGCGTACACTGTCTATGCGCTCTGCCGGATAGATAGCTTTGAAACGGCATAGCATACTGTCGATTGCTATACGCCGGATATGGTAATGTTCCAAATCTGTATATTCCCATTCCAATACAGTCTCGCCTGATAAAGAAAGTTCAATAAGAAGAACAAATATTTCGTGCGATTCTTGGCGAAAAGTATCTATATGACGATTCTGAACTTCCAATTTCTCTAATTCGTACCATTCTTTACGCCAAATATACATTATGCCGATAACCAATAGTGCCATCAGCAAATATCCGAGCGAAATTAGATTCTTGATTGATTTCATATTGCCTATAATTTATCCCAACGTCCATCTTTCAGATAAGGCATAAGCTCCCGTATCTTATCTACCGGCCAATTCCACCATTTCAAAGCCTGCATCCGATTTATTATATCATGATTGAACCGCTTTCGTATCTCCTTTGCGGGGATACCACCTACAATGGTATAGGGCGGCACATCTTTCGTCACAACCGCCCTTGTTCCAATAATAGCTCCGTCACCGATATGGACACCAGCCATAATTACGGCTTCATATCCTATCCACACGTCATTGCCTATCACGATGTCACCTTTGTTGTCCCAAGCGGAAGCCACATTTGCCTTATCCAATTCCCAATCTTCATAAAACAGCGGGAACGTGTAAGTCGATAGTGATTTCAGGGTATGATTGGCGCAGTTGAACAGAAATTTTGCTCCACAGGCAATAGAACAAAACTTTCCGATTATCAGCCGTTCGTGGTTAATCGGATAGTGATACAACACATTGTTTTGCTCAAACAGACACGGGTCTGAAACAAAATCATTGTAAATGGTATAGTCGCCTATTTCGATAGACGGGTCTTTTACGACAGCATTCAAATAAACGGTTTGCGTGTCACCTTTACGGGGATATATCTTGTTCATCATAACTTTCAGTTCTTAGTATTGTTTATATTTAAGATAAATGACGGATTGTGTACCAAGCAGCATTACGTATAAGTATTCCACTGCCCAATATGCCGCAAATGGAACATGACAAAAATCTAATCCCCATAAGCAGAACAGATAAGCAATAGTTGTTGTCACCTGAAAAATGAATACCGTCCGTGTTGCTCCCGTTCCTGTTGCTGCATTCAGATAGACGTAACCGGGTAGTGCAAAGAAGTAATTCAATAGCATGACAAGAAAAGGCGGCCATGCAAGCTGTATGATAGCGGGATTTTCCGTATAAGCCCCTATAATGGGCTGGTGAAAGAACAACGCAAAAGCAATCAATGGAATGCCTATCGCATATCCTAAACGGATAATCTTATGGCAAAGCGGAAAAACTTGTTTCTTTTCACCTGCTCCAATCAGGTTACTCACCAAAGAACCGGTGACACCTGCCAATGCATTGACGATAACGGAAAACAGTGCGGAAACACTTCTTACAATGTTTGATACTGCCAATTCAGTTTCTCCCAAACGTTCGATAGCCACGAAGAACAGAAACCAAATGGCTACACTTGTAAAGAACTGGAGCATACTCCATACCGAGATAGAAAATACCTCTTTCAATACCGTTATATCAATATGCCAGTATAAGCCATACGCTTTTTTATCAATGTGCCGAAACATATATGCAGCCAATACAGCCAGCGAACACATTTCGGCAAATGAAGATGCGATAGCCGCCCCCGATATACCCATGTCGAAGCCGAATATCAGGAGCCAGTTCAGCGGAATGTTCACCAGTACGGCAGTGAAAGCTGCCATGTTCAGAGCTTTTGTCTGTGTAATGCCTACCAAAAACGAGCGTAAGGCAAGGAACGGGAAAGAGAACAACAATCCCCAAATACGCCAATCCAAATAGCGGATAACCGCATTATAAACATCATCCGAAGTTATCAGATGCTTCAACAGAACGGGAGAAAATATCTTGGATAGCAGACAGAGGAGTACCGCCAGTATTAGCAAGAAAAACAATCCCTGAAAGAACGTTTTTCCCGTTTCTGCATACCGCTGTTCTCCGTTACGGCGGGCAATTACCACTTGCAATCCCAAACTGAACCCGAAGCCGAGCATATAAATTGCCAAGAACCATATTCCGGCAAGGGCAGATGCACCCAGTTCCACGTCACCCACATGCCCTAAAAACAAAGCATCGGTAATATTTATCAGTTGTTCGATAAGGATGCTCATCATTACAGGAAAAGCGATGAGCCAGATTTTCTTATAGGTATAATTCATTTGTTCAAACCAATATGATACGATACATCCTGCCGCTTTAAGCAGCACGACAATCTTATAGATTTATAGTAAGGGATAATGACAAAACAATAACAGGCAAACTTAAAACATAA
>ERZ1504196.688-NODE-688-length-8691-cov-2.721399_pt1 | contig 8691 bp, 5 predicted proteins | sample MGYA00574891_ERZ1504196 | MGnify/ENA primary metagenome ERZ1504196 (study PRJEB39906, sample SAMEA3182075) | gut metagenome | biome: human; feature: gut; material: Stool; isolation source: human stools | place: Canada | collected 2012-03-14 ... | reverse complement strand
GTATTATTACAGTTTCTCGTAGAGCTCTAGTTGAGACTGACATTCCTACTTTAGCTATTTCTAAAGTAACAGGTCTTCAAGGTGCACTTAATGCAAAAGTTCCGACTTCTAGAACTGTAAACACTAAACCTCTTACCGCTAATGTAGTACTTACAGGTGGTGATATTCTTGTTGGAGGTGAAGGCACATATAAAGATGGAAGTATACAGGATGCAATCGATGCACTTGATGAAAAAGTTACTACTGCGGTTGCTAGTGGAGTACAATCATTTGGTGGCAAAACTGGTGCTATTACACTAAAAGCTACAGCTTCTACAAATGGAGCAGTTAATTTAACTATGAATAACAACGAACTACAAGGTGCTGTTGTTGGACTTAAGTCTGCTGCATTTGTTGAGTCTAATACATTTGCAACTGCTACTCAAGGAGCAAAAGCTGATTCTGCAGTTCAGAATATCGCTACTGGTTCAGCCAATGGAACTATTGCAGTTGATGGAACAGATGTAGCTGTTAAAGGTTTAAGTTCAGCTGCATATGTAGCCACTACTGCATTTGATGCCGCTGGATCAGCTAACAAAGCTCTTACTGATGCGAAAGCTTATGCTGATTCTTTAATGGAGTGGGCTGATTTAGAAAATCAGACACAAATTACAATAAGATCGAAAAACAAATTTATACATTTTAAAACTAGGGCTGCATTTGATAATTATTTAGTAGATCATGCAGACGACCTATATAATTATACAACATTTATAAAAGAAACTTCAGAAATATACACTCATGGTAACTTTTATAAATCAAGTAATACTTGAGATATTAGTAAACTAACATCTGATACTAGTTATGCAGAAGTAGCGTTTAAGACAGGAAAATTAGGAGATGCTATTGCTCTAAGTGACGATGTTTTTAGTATATTAATGTCTATTAACAATAATTCATGAAGTTTACAATTTGAAGAAACAATTCAGGAGTTATTATATAATCCAGAAAGTAAGTTATTTGGTGAAGGAACTACTAAAATCCTTGCTAAAGATTCTTCTATTCCACTTGGTGCAAATTCATTACCATTATCAAATGGCTCTGCAGCAATAGGAAAATCAGATAGATACGCTAAGGAAGATCATATACATCCATCTGATCAATCTAAACAAGATAAACTTGTTAGTGGAGAATCAATTAAAACAATTAATAATCAATCACTCCTAGGAGAAGGTAATATAATTACTCCAGACAGTAAAGTTACTAGTGCTGCTAATCACTATACTCCTGAAGGAGGAACTATTACAGCTGGAACTATCATAAACTCTATCACTAAAGATGAAAAGGGGCATATTATAGGTATAAAAACAGCTAATGGACTAGATGCTTCAAAAATCACTTCTGGAACAATTAATATTGAAAGACTCCCTAAAGGTGCCTTAGAAAGACTTGTTATTGTGGCTAATCAAACAGCAAGGTTTGCATTAACCACAGCAGACGTACAAGAAGGAGATACTGTTAAACAAAGTGATACAGGAGTAATGTATTTTGTTATTAATTCAACAAAATTAGATAATGAAGCTGGTTATTCTGTTTATACAGCAGGAGCTGCTACAAGTGTGCCTTGGTCTGGAGTAACTAATGCTCCTACGAAAGTAAGTCAGTTTACTAATGATGCAGGATATTTAACTTCAGTTCCAGCACAAACTTGAAAAAGTATTACAGGAAAACCTTCTGTTTATCCTCCATCTCAACATAATCATCCATCTAGTAATATTAATACATTAACAGGATATAGTAAACCTACTACAACAAGTGCTATTGTAACAAGTGATAGTTTAAATGCTGCTCTAGGAAAACTAGAGTTCGCATTAGATAATAAAGTTAATACATCCCAATTAGATAATTATTTACCATTATCTGGAGGGACTGTTACTGGAACGCTTAAACTCAGATCATCATTTGATTCAAAATTAATACTAGATAATACTGATGGGGATAATAAATATCAGTTTATAGAATTTATGCAACAAGGGACCTCGTACGGAAAATTAGGTACTATGGGGGATGACTTAAAGTGGAATAATAATAACTTAGCTACTCAACCGTGAATCAAGAGTAATAATATCACTTATAATAATGAATGGAATATTGTTCATAAAGAGTGTAAAACTAATGGAGGAGTATTAATAAATTGTAGAGCTAGTGATATCTATAGTGCTGTAAATACTCCAGTAACTAAATTCATTTTCTTATCTGGTACAGGTATAACTGATACAGCAAATCATGCATCAGTGCAAGCTAAATCGTTCATAACTGCTGGTGGAACTGCATCCCAGATGGTCCTAGGAGATGGAACGCTTGCACCAATCCCTACCACATATACTCTTCCTACAGCTACAAGTTCAGTACTTGGAGGTATTAAAGTTGGAAGTAATATTACACTATCTTCTGGAACAATTTCACTAAGTAAAGCTAATGTAACTTCTGCTTTAGGATATACTCCTGCTAATACTAGTGATATACCAAAAATTCCTACTGCTCTACCTAATCCATATAAATTAAAAATTAATGATACATCATACACAGGCTCATATGCAGTTTCAATAACTGTACTAAAACCTTTAAAAATAACTACTGCTTTTATTGGAACTGCGTCATTAACTGTAATAGAAGCTGGATATAGTTACAGTAGTACGTCAGCTAGAACAGTTGTTAGTTTAGATAATTTCTCTGAGAGTAACCCTGATGCTGTTATTATAAGTACTAAAAAAATATCTTTTACTGATTCTAATGCAATTAAGATGAATGGTCTTGAAAATTTAGCTGGAACTTATTATATCTATCGTTTGAGTTATATGGCAAATGGTAAGATTGCCGTTAACGGTGCAGTATATGCTTAATGCTTAAAATATTATAGACATGACAACATATTCAAAAAAATATTTTAATGAGGAGACACAGAAGTGGGAACCTCTATATTCTACAGAAGGACGTTCTGCATATGAAACTGCTAAGTTAGCTGGATATACAGGATCAGAGGAGGAGTTTAATATAGTATTATCACGAATCCCTGTAATTATCAGTTCGATTGAAAATACTCCCACAGAAGGAAGTGATAATTTAATTACTTCTGGAGGTGTATATTCTGCAATTAAAAAGGTAGAACAATCATCTGAGGAATCAAATCAAGAGTTTCTTAATAAGATCTCTGAAGTATACACTAAAACTGAGGTTGATAACATTAAAAATGATATTGAGAGCAATATTCCAACAATTCCTAATGTAGAAACTGGAATGACTGGAGTTGGAAATGTTATTACTTCTATAGAAGTGGATGCTATTAATAAACATAAAGTCATTGCTACAAAAGGTACTAGTGTTTATAGTAAGGCAGAAATTGATGAAAAATTATTTGATTCAGGATTTGGAGATGTTATTGCAGAAGCACCTTTTACAACTTCTGATAGAGTAATTACTTCAAGTAGAGCTGGGAAAACTATTAAAGATTCTGGAATCTTATTAACTAATCTTGCTACAAAAGAATTTGTAAACCAATTTGAACCTGAGTGGAATAAGATAGCTAATAAGCCTTCAACTTTTACTCCTTCTGCTCATACACATACTGTAAATCAGATAACTGATTTTCCAACTCTTGGAGCTTTAGCTTCTAAGGATAAAGTAGATGAATCTGATTTAAACTTCAATATTCCAGAAGGAGTTGTTATAGATTCTGCTTTAAGTGCAACCTCAAAAAATCCTGTTCAAAATAAAGTTATTACCAATACTCTAAGTAGCTATGTTAAAACAGCTGACTTAAATGTAACTTTAGGAAACTATTATACTACTAATGAAGTTTACACTAAGGAGGAAGTAGATGACAAAATAGCTTCTGCAGGTGGTGGAGATGTAATGGCTAGTGGAGACCTTTCTACAGATTATATTATAGTTGGAGCAGGTACCAAATCTGTTAAAAATTCAGGGCAAACTCTTTCTAATCTTGCATTAAAAAGTGAGATTCCTTCTTTAAGTGAATATGCAACTCAAAGTTGGGTTACAAGTCAGGGATATTTAACTTCTGTACCTGCACAATCTTGGTCAAGCATTATAGATAAGCCAACTACATTAGCAGGATATGGTATTACAGATGCTATTAATAATTTCTATGTAAATGATGAGACTGGAGACAATTATCTTGTCAGTGCAAGTAATAATAATTTAAATATAGTTGGAGGAGATAATTGTATAAGTGTAGGAATAACAGGTCGTGATGTAGGTATTTATCATAATAAGGAAGATGGATATTTACATGTTCCTGCAACTGGAACAACTAATAATGGAAAGGTATTAATGGCTGGCAGTACAGCTGGCTCTATTATGTGGAAAAGTATAGATTTACCTGAAATTCCTACTGCTCTACCTAATCCACATGCATTAAACATTACAGCAGGAGGTTCAACTACAAACTATACTGGGTCATCAACATCCACTATTAATTTAGATAGTATTTTTTCAAAGTCTTTGGCTAGTGTAAATACTCCAGGTAAGGCGGGTATATTCTATGGCTCTCTTTCATCATATTCAGTAAGTACTGTATATGTAACAAGAAGTGATCCTGATGCAGTTATTGTAGTTCCTACTATAACAAGAGTAACATTTGGAAGTAACTACTTAAAAATGAAGGGTTTAGACGATTTAAGTGGAGGTAGATATAAGTGTTATTGTATAACTTATATTGAAACTGGGTTAGTGTTAGTTAATGGTGCTATTTATGGCTAATAAGATTTCAAAATTTTAGTGCAAGAATTTTAATATTTTTGCACTAAAATTTTGATTTTATAAATATAATCTCTAATTTTGTAGAGATAGAAAAAATGAATTTTTAATGGTTATGAAAATGAATGTTGCAACCAGATTAGCTATTTTAACTAATCTTCCAGAACAAGGAAGTGTTCTTGAGATGATTTCTGCTAGAAACATCCGTAAGAAAATAGACTTCTCAAGTGAGGAGATAACTTCTCTTAACTTAAAAGAAGCCGATGGAAAAATTTCGTGAACTCCAAATGTGGAGGACATTGAAGTTGAATTTAATGATTCTGAGACAGAGTTCTTACGAACTGTTATAAATATAATGGATCAGAAGCATGTCACTACAGATAATATTCTTGATTTTGTAGAGTTGATTCAAAATTAGGTTTATTCTACTACATATTTAGTTTTAAAGTTATATCATATAACGCAAAACAAGTTCTTTGAGGAATATATACACAAAAGGGATTCGAGAATGCGTTTTGTAGTGATATAGTATCAGACTGAGGGAAAATTCGTAATTAGACAAGTGAGTTCCCAAAATGTCCATGCATGATGTTATAAAACGTGTTATTTGATAACCACACTGGAATCCAGTGTAGTATTTTTTCATTAACTTTAAAATTAAACAAATTATGGACGTAGTAGAAAAACAGATTGTACATGAGTACGACGAGGATCGCAAAGAGTATGCATCAAAAGGTGTTGCTGGTACTGGCTTAGGTCTTGGTATCGCAGGAACTGCTCTGGGCCTTTGGGCTCTTAGCAAATCAAACCTGTTTGGAAATGCAGGCTGTGCCGCTGCAGGTGCTTTAGCAGCTGAGGCTATTTCAGGCCCATCAACTTTCCAAGCTTGGCAGCATTCTTGCAACGCTGAATTAGCAAATCAAAAAGCTCTTTATGACTTTGCTTTGCTGTCAGCTAACGCTCGTTTCAACGATCGTCAAACAATCAATTCAGAGATGTTTGGTTTATACAAAAGCCAAATTGATGCAGACTTCGGACTGTACAAAAATCAGAGAGACCAATTCGACGTATTAGCCGATCGTATTGGAAAACTTGAAACTGCTGCTGCTGTACAAGCTGCTGTAGAACCTTGGAGAAGTAAAGTAACTAAGATGGAGATTGCTGGTGTAGCTGGCATGGTAGGACTTGAGGCTGAGCGCAGAATGTGTGCTGATAATAAGATAGTAAATTATGCAAATAATACATTCTATCCTATTCGTGTAGCTGCTGTTGAAGTAGGTACCGATACAGTACAGCGTTCACTGTATAATCCTTTATGCCCTTGCTCAGGATTCTCTAACAGCATTCTTTTTGATGCTGCAACTCCTGCAACTCCTGCAGCCTAGTTAAAATCTTAGTTTAAGATGTATCCTGTGAATCAAGTTTTCCTAGGTAATCCAGATCCATTATTAGCTTCTGACATTACCGATCAACTTCAAAGGGTAAAAGCTTATGAATCTCAATTAATGCAATTACAGAAAACAGCTTCAAAGGAGCTTATTTGGGATTCTATTGATAATGAGATGAATGCTCTAACTGAAAGTCAAAAGAATCGATTTTTTGAAGATAAAGAATATAGTGAAATCACTACATCACTTCAAAAGATGGTTCAAATAGAGCTTTTAAATTTAGTTAAAGCTAAAATTGAAGGCACGCAAGAAGGTAAAGAGTTATTACAAAGGCAATTATCAGTAGTTAAGAAGTTGAAGAATAAGATCGTCCAAGAGACTGACAATGAGATGGCTATCTTTAATAAATTCCGCGAATTTTCTAAGGATAACCCAAGTCTAACCTATGAAGAATTCTGTAAGCAATGGCGCAACACGTAGACGTTATAATGAATAACTTGCGAAACTTTGTGAGTGTTAAATTAACCTCATTATCGCAAAATAATCCTATGATGGCTTTAATGAAGCCTCTAGCATCTAGAGTAATTGATAATAACATGTACAAAGTTGAAGCTTTGCTAAAACAGATTTCAGATAAAGATGGATTAGTTGATGTTGAAGGTATTTTAACAGAAATGTCAGATAACATAATTAATACTAAACCATTTAAAGTGGAAACTGGATTACTTGGGCAACTTGAAATAGGTGCAGGAAAAATAAAGATGGATATCCCAATGGTTAATAAATCTTTGGTTTTGAATCAACAAGATCTAAATGAATTAAAAGACATGCTCTCGCATTAGAAATCAGAAGATAGAAAGGAATGGTATTTTTTATATCATTCCTTTCTTTTTTATAATACATAAAAGTACTTTAATGTCAGATCCAATATATAAAAACTCAATAAATCTTGGAAATGGAAAGTCCGATGTAATTATAAGTACTGCAGGAAAAGTTATTGTTAAAGTTAAAGATAGATACTACACCTTAAATTATAATAATTCAGAAAAATCAGAAGAAAAAGTAAAAGAAAATGAAGTTTTAACTGATTTAATACTTCTTAAAACTGATTCAGAGGTAGAAACGATTATTAATACTTTAACTAAGAACAGCATTATCATTACATCAGAAAATACAATGTACCTGTATTTAGATGGAACAATATATCCGTTTGACTTTAGTAGTACAGGAAATACTGTATTTAATGACCTTACTGTAAATAATAAGTTAGAAATAAACGGCACTATTTCTATAAAGAATGCTAGTTTAGTGCAAAACTTAAATGCGCAATATTTAAATGGTAATTCGTCTGAAGTATTTATAACTATTAATCTTCCTCAAACTATAACTGAAACTTGAACTTTTACTAATACTACATTTTTTAATAAAAGTATCAGTGATACAGCTCAAAAAACTTTATTAGATTTTGAAACTAGCAGTTTAGTTATTGATGATATAACTGTAAAAAACTTAACAATAATCTCAGACGAAAATTCGGAGGAAGAAGATTCTAATGATAGTACAAACATTGAGATAGATTATATTAAAAAACAAACTTACTTAGGTGAAGGGTCTAAAATAATCTCATCAGATGAGATGCTAAAAGAAGAAGTAAACTGAAATGAAAACTGAGAAAATGGTGGTGATTCTATTGTTGAATTAATAATAAATGCAGTTAATGATGAAAAATTATCAGAACATCATACAAATGATGAAGATGATAGTTATTCATATTATGTTAATATGCTTTTAGATACTAGTACTAATTCTTCATTTACATCATTAATAACTGTAACTGAAGATATGTTTTATGAAGATGATTCAGAAACACTACCTTATAAATCATATTATTATCGTCCAAAAAATGTTGATACTATATGAGTTAATACTCCATATGATGAAAGTTCTAATGCAAAAATTGGAATTTATGATAATTGATTTGATAAAAACAATTATACAACTGAATTAGCTAATTTTAAAGGATTGGTTTGAAATATCGAATTATCAAATAATCCTTATAAAATTGGAGAAAAAGTTAAATATGAAACTGAATCTTCTACAATATATGGATTAGTAACTAAATCTTCAGAAAAAAAAATAGTTATCATTACTAACAGTGAAGATTGTGATGTTTTATATGATCCTAATAGTGAAGAGTATGATACTTGTTGTATAAACTATACTCCCATTACAGGATCAGTATTATTACCAGCAGTTGGAGGGCAATCCGTAATTGGCAACATTACAAATATTGAAAATTCTATATTTGGAACACTAAGTGGATATGGTTTTACATCAGAAGGTAATTGTTACTTTGTAAATCCTGGAATTGCATTAGTTAATACTGATAATTTAAATTATCTGAAGCTCTATAATAAAGAACAATCTTTCATTGGCATTAATAAGAAAAATGAAAAATGGATTACCATTGAAACTGATGGAGGTTGTGATATGAGAAGGGATAAGATGTATAATATTAACAATCATCTTTCATTTTGCAGTTTTCGAC
>ERZ1504196.687-NODE-687-length-8705-cov-2.623931_pt1 | contig 8705 bp, 9 predicted proteins | sample MGYA00574891_ERZ1504196 | MGnify/ENA primary metagenome ERZ1504196 (study PRJEB39906, sample SAMEA3182075) | gut metagenome | biome: human; feature: gut; material: Stool; isolation source: human stools | place: Canada | collected 2012-03-14 ... | reverse complement strand
TGTATTGATAATCATAGCGTGTTTTTGTTGATGGATTGAAATTTCAGACGCATTTGTTCCGAAAAAAGGTCGGTTAAACGAATCAATTCCGCTTGCTGTTCTCCACTCAATTCCGCCATGGCGTCGTTTTCCGCCTGCGCGGCAGGGGGGATGATGCGTTCCACGTATTCCTTTCCGGCTGCGGTGAAGCGTATCAACCTGATTCTCCGGTCGGTTTTGGATTCTTCAAAAGAAAGGTACCCCAGCTTCCAGAATTTTTTGATGGCGGCGCTGACGGTTTGCTTCGTGGCGGAGAGGCGTTCGCAAATCCCGGCCTGCGTGCAGCCGTCCTGAGCGAAATAGATGATATCCAGAATAAACAGCTCTTTGGTGGTTAACCCGTGTTTTCTGGCGTATTCCGTATAGACGGCATATTGTTTGTCCCGCAGCTGGCAGTAGTTGTTTACGTGGATATTGACGCTCTCTTTGCTCATAGGCGGAGATGAATAAAGTATGATATTTGATGGTCTGATATTTGATAAAAAGAATGTAGCTCTTTACGCGTTTTTTGTAAAGCCCCAAATATAAAGCTCCAGATAAAGAGGCGGGGGATAGGGACGGCTTTTTGCGTGGCCAGGCAAATTTCCGGAAACGGTGCCGGCGCGGCAATGGCTGCCGGCCTTTCAAGAATCCGGGACGTTTTCCGTTTTTATTCCCGTATCTTCTGTTTCGCGGCAGAAGAGTTTTTTTTGCCGCATGGCTTCGGAAGACAGGTGCCTGTGGCTGCCGGGGAAACGTTTTTCCGTGTTCACGGGAGTTGGAGAGCTTGCCCGGCGGGGCTTTTCCGCACCGGGGCAAGTTCCGCCTGCTCCGGTGACGGATGTTTCGCCGGAGGCGGAGAGAGAGCGTGGAGACTCAATAAAAAACGCAGGCGGCGATGCGCCTGCGTGATATCCGGCGATGGTTCGGACAGAAGAAAGAAGCGGTTTTTCTGCCGGATGGTATTTGTGTAAAACGGCATCCGTCCGCTTCCTGAAGAACGGGAGATGACCCAGGGGTTCCCAGCAATTCCGCTTCCGGAGCGGGAACGGTATTTGGAAAAAAGTGCGGTACCTTTTTTCCGTTCCTCATTTTCGCCGCCCCCTGAGAAACCCCGGCGCGCTTTTACGCTTTTGGAGAAGCGGCCCGTACAAGGCAGGCACGCCAGGGAAGAACAGAGGCGGCTGTTTTTTAGCCGATTTCCGTGCGGCCCAGCAGGTGGGCGCCTTCCTCCATGGCGAGGCTGCGTGTCTTCATGTCCCCGACGACACGGGCCTGCTGCTTGAGTTCGCAGCGGTCAGAGGTGACCTTGCCTTCCACGTTGCCGTAGATGCGGACGTCTCCGGCAGTGATGTCTCCCTTGATTTGGGCGGTTTCACCGATGGTGACTTTTCCCTTGTCGGAGATGATTTCGCCTTCGATTTTGCCGTCGATGTGCATGTCATTCTGGAAACGGATGGTTCCCTTGATTTCGATGCCGGAGGCGAGGAAGTTGGTTACGTTGTCTGTCATTGTCGTAAAATGGTTGGGGATGGGTTAAATGGTCATGATATCCTTTTCCTTGACGGCCACCAGTTCGTCAATCTCCTTCACGTATTTGTCCGTCAGCTTCTGGATCTGCGTTTCCAGATCGCGCTGGCCGTCTTCCGTAACGATGTTTTCCGCCTTGAGCTTTTTGGCGGAATCCATGGCGGCCTTCCGGGCGCCGCGCACGCGCACACGGGCTTCTTCCGCATGGGATTTGACAAGCTTCACAAGGTCTTTGCGGCGTTCTTCCGTGAGGGCGGGAATGGGCAGGCGGATGGAACGGCCTTCCACCAGGGGATTGAGGTTCAGCTTGCTTTCATTGATGGCGCGGCCGATGTCGTGGACGGTGCTCGGATCAAAGGGCTGGATGAGGATGAGACGGGGTTCCGGCGTGCTGATGACGGCCAGGCCCTTCAGTTTCATGACGGAGCCGTAGCTGGAGACATGCACGTCCAGGTTTTCCACGAGGCCGGGGGAAGCCTTGCCCGTGCGTACGCCGGAGAATTCCTGTTTGGCGAAGTCCACGGCCTTGAGCATGGATTCCTCCGTTTCCAATAATAATGTTTCTGCGTCCATGATGATGGTGGGTGCTAAGTGTTTTTGGTGGGTTGAAAAGGAATGCGGGGTTCAGCTGATGGTGGTGCCGATCGGTTCCCCGAGAAGCGCGCGCGTGATGTTGCCCGGCGTATGCATGTCGAATACGATGATGGGCTTTTTGTTGTCCATGCACAGGGTGAAGGCCGTGGAGTCCATTACTTTGAGCTGGCGTTCCAGGCATTCCTGATAGGAGATGGTGTCGAATCGCTTGGCGCCGGAGACTTTTTTGGGGTCCGCATCATACACCCCGTCCACGGAGGTGGCCTTCATGACCACTTCCGCATTGATTTCGCTGGCGCGCAGGGCAGCCGTGGTGTCCGTGGAAAAGAACGGGTTACCGGTGCCGGCGGCGAAGATGACGATTTTATTGTTGTCCAGATACGAGCGGGCCTTCAGGCGGATGAAGGATTCCGCGACATTTTTCATTTCAATGGCGGATTGCACCACGCAGGGGACCCCCGCGCGTTCCAGCGCGCTTTGAAGGGCCAGGGCGTTCATCACGGTGGCGAGCATGCCCACGTAATCCGCCGTGGCGCGGTCCATGCCGCGCACGCTGGCTTTCGCCCCGCGCCAGAAATTGCCGCCGCCCACGACCAGGCCTATTTGGACGCCGGCGCGGTGCGCCTGAGCGATTTCTTCAGCAATGCGGGCGACGATTTCCGGGGAAATGTTGTCCATGCTGCCGGGGCTGCGCAAGGCTTCCCCACTGAGTTTCAGAAGGATTCTTCGATAGGCTGGTGCGGATGTGTCAGACATAGATGCGGATTTTACGCAGACAAGATTGAAATTTCACGGGGCAAAAAGAAAGCAAAAAGAGATTCCTTATTGATTTTTCTCCGGAGGTCCGGAGATTTCCACCTTGATGGGGCTTCTGCTCTCCAGGCTGCGGGTGGGGAAGGGGAAGGAAATGCCTTCTTCCTCAAAGCGGCGCTTGATGTCATGGGCGAGCGTTTTCTGGCAGTCCAGGAAATTGTCTTTCCGGCACCAGGCCCCTACGGTAAAGCCCAGGGAAGAGTCCTGGAACCCTGAAAACGAGATGAGGGGCGCGGGGTCATCCAGGCAGAATTTGTTTTGTTTGACCACTTCCCGGAGGACGTTCACGACATGCTCAATGTCGCAGTTATAGTCCACGCCCAGGCTCAGGTCGCACCGGCGCGTGGAAAAACGGGTGATATTGCTGACCGGATTCTTGATGATTATTTCATTGGGGATGCGCACCATGGTGTTGTTCGGCAGCCGGAGCTGGACGGACATCAGGTTGATGGAGTCCACGTTCCCGGTGATTCCATTCACTTCAATCATATCCCCCAGGTTGATCTGCTTTTCCCCTACCAGGAAGAGGCCGCTGATGATGTTGGACAGGGAAGTCTGGGAGGCGAAGCCTACGGCGACGCCGATGATGCTGGCCGCTCCCAGCAGGGTCAGGATATCGAACCCCATCAGGGCAAAGGCCTCCACGCCTATAATAATGTAGCCGGCGTTTTTGACGATTTTTACCGTCAGGCGGGAGGCCTGGGGCGACATTTTCAGCACAGTGATTTTCCGGAGCACCTGGCAGAACAGTTTCAGGAGTATCCAGCTGATTACCAGCCAGACCGCCACATGCAGGATTTTGGCGCCCACGGACTGCACCATTTCCAGCTTGAGCCAGTCCGGCATGTTCAGGAAGTCCATGGTTTTTGTCCAGATATCTTCCCTGGAGGATGCGTCTGCCATGAGATTCATATGAAGGATGTAGCAGACGCTTCTTCCCGGCTCAAGGGGCGCGCGCGTATTCCCCCCGGTTTATGACAGTTCCTCCGGCTGCGGAAAGGGCACGGTGTTCAGGCACGGCGGACGCACAGGTTCATCCCGCAGAAGGGGAGCGGTTTCCGGCGCAAGAAAGGCGGCGGATGCATGGCCGGATATGGCGCCTGGTTGGGAAGAGGGGAAGGCGGGGATGAAAAAAGGCCGTTCCCCGGAGAGGGGAGCGGCCTTGAAATATTGCCGGGGGGGCTGCTTACTTGCTGAGGTAGGAGGCCACGCCTTCGTGGGACGGGGTCATGGCCGCGTCTCCCTTGTGCCAGCCAAGGGGGCAGACTTCCCCGTACAGTTCGAAGTGCTGGAGGGCGTCAACCACGCGGATGGCTTCATCAATGGAGCGGCCCAGCGGGAAGTCATTGATGAGCTGGTGGCGGACGATGCCGTCTTTGTCAATCAGGAAGAGGCCGCGGTAGGCGATCAGTTCTCCGTTGACTTCCACATTGCCGTCTTCGTCAATTTCCTCGTCCCCGGCCAGCACGCCGTAATCGGCGGAAATGGTCTTGTTGATGTCGGAGACGATGGGGTAGGTCACGCCCTGAATGCCGCCCTGGCTGCGGGGGGTGTTGACCCAGGCCCAGTGGGAGAATTCGCTGTCTGTGGAGCAGCCGACGACGGCCACGTCACGCTTTTCGAATTCGCCCAGGGCTTCCTGGAAGCCGATCAGCTCGGTAGGACACACGAAGGTAAAATCCTTCGGGTAGAAGAACAGGATTACGTACTTTTTGCCCTTAAACTGGTCAAGGCTGAAATCCGGTACGATGGTACCGTTTACTACTGCGTTAGCGCTGAAATGAGGTGCCGGTTTTCCTATGAGAAGCATGGTTGTTTTTTGGTTTGGTTCTAAAAGAATGATTCCAAAAAACGGACGAAAGTCAAGCGGCAATGATATCCCGTTCGTTCCAAAAGAGCCTGTTTTCTCTTGAAAATGAAGCTTTTTTTGTCAGTATTCCCTCCATGTCATCCTCAAAGGCGCAACAAGACGAGTGGTCCGGAAAAATAGGCGTGATTCTCGCTGTGGCCGGCAGTGCCGTCGGGCTGGGAAATTTTCTGCGCTTTCCGGGGCTGGCTGCCCAATACGGAGGGGGCGCCTTCATGGTGGCTTACGGCCTCATGCTGGTTCTGGTGGGCGTGCCCGTGGCGTGGGCGGAGTGGTCCATCGGGCGGCGCGGCGGCCAGATGGGCGCCCATTGCGCCCCCGGCGTGTTCTGGTACCTGACCAAAGGGTCCAGGCTGTGGAAGTTCCTGGGCGTGCTGGCGGTTCTGGGGCCTTCTTCCGTGGCCTTTTATTACATGGTGGTGGAAGCGTGGTGCTGCGGCTATTTCTGGAAGATGCTCACCTGCCCGGAGGTTTTTGCCACGGCGGAGGGGACGGCGCAGACTTTTTTCAGTTTCACGGGCATGTACGGCGACGGGAGCGCCCTGTTGTCGGACAACGGGCTGCTCTGGATCGTCAGCGGGGTCATCCTTCTGAACCTGGGGATTATTTACCGGGGCATCAGCAGGGGCATCGAAATGTTTTCGCGCTGGTTCATGCCGTTGCTGCTTCTGATTTCCCTGGTGCTGCTGGTGCGCATTTTGTGCATTGGCACGCCGGATCCTTCTTATCCGGACCGCAGCATCGAACAGGGGCTGGGGTATATGTGGAATCCCGGCAAGGTGCTGGTGGAGGAGCTGGACCGGAACAGCGGGGACTGGAAGACGGTTTCCATGGTCTCGGCCTCCCAGGCGGGAGCCATGGATGAAGCCGTGCGGCAGGTGGAAATGTCCGGAGGAACCCGGAGGCTGACTGAGGTGACCCTGTGGGACGGCCTGAAAAACATTGAGCTTTGGATTGCGGCTGCCGGACAGGTTTTCCTGAGCCTTTCCGTAGGAACGGGGCTGATTCTGACGTATGCCAGCTATGTAAAAAAGAAGGAGGATATCGCGCTGAGCGGCTTTTCGGCCGCCGCCTCCAATGAAGTGTGCGAGGTGGGCATTGCCGGCATGATGACGGTTCCCGCCGCCGTGGCGTTCCTGGGAGTGGCCGGAGCCGCCGGGCAGGGGACCTTCGCGCTGGGTTTCATGGTGCTTCCGCAGGCTTTTGCAAAAATGGGGTCCAGCGTGGTATTCGGCAGCCTGTTTTTCCTTCTTCTGACGGTGGCGGCGGTGACCAGCTCCATTTCCATGATGCAGGTGGGCCTATCCTTTATTGAGGAATTCATGGGGCTGAAACGCAAAATGGCTGTGGTGGTGCAGGGCTTTTTTACGGCTACGGGTACGTTTGTCGTTGCCTGGTACAGCGGCAACCTGCTGGCGATGGATACTTATGATTTCTTTCTGGGCACGCTGTGCTTCTTTGTGAGCGCCATGGTGATGATGATTCTGTTTTCCTGGAAACTGGGGGTGGACCGGGGGTTGAAGGATCTGGAGGACGGTTCCGTCATCCGCATTCCCAGAATTTACCGTTTCATCATGAAGTTTGTGACGCCTACGCTGCTGCTGGCGATTTTCCTGGCCTGGCTGGCGCAGAATATCTGGGTGAAGCAGGCCGCGCCCATTGAAGCGCTGGGGCGTGGGGAACATGGAGCGGTCATTCCCATGGGGTTTCTGGCGGCTTATGCCCTGTTCCTGATTTTCATCACCATGGCTTCCGGAAGGCATAAGGTGTACCACGGTCCGCGATAGGCGGGGAAGGCCTGCTGCGCGGATGCCCGTTCCCCGCAGTTTGCGGCAATCCGGAGGCTTGACCGGAGCCGGATTTGATATAGGCTGGCGTCATGCCCAGAATAAGGAGGATACGCAGGAAAAAGCCCCGTGCCGGCAGCGTCTGGAAAAAGCTGCTGCTGTGGGGCGTGCTGGGGTTGCTTGTTCTGGCGGCGGCTGTGGTGGCGGGATCCTATCTGTACGTCAGGGCCTATTTGAAGAGCGATGGTTTTTTAGCCATGCTGGAACAGTCCGCTGTTGATGATATGAATGTGGAGACCGCCAGGATAGACCCTCTTGACTGGGACGGTTCCGGCATCCGGTGCGGCGGCGTAACGATGGAGGGGCATGAGTTTTTGACTTCCCTTCAGGCCAGGAACATTGAGACGGAATTCAGCCGTTGGGAGCTGCTGAAGCGCGCGTTCGTCATTACCTCCGTCAATATTGCGGAGCTGAAGCTTCGGCTCGCTCCCGTGCCTTTCCGTTTCCGGGAAAAGCCGGAAGGGGCCAGGAGCTGGGCGGAAGAGAATATTCTGCCGGATACGTTCCGCCTGGAAAAGGGGAGCATTGATTCCCTGTCCGTTTCCTATGGGGAGGTCGGCCAGCTGTATGTTTTGGACGGGACCCGCGTGGAGAGCGCCTATGACGCCGGTTCCAGCCAGTACAGGTTTGAAATGCAGGGGGGAAGGCTGCTCCTTCCTTTCAAGGGATGCCCGGAGTTTTCCCTGATGTCCGGCACGGCGCAGTTTAACCATGCCAGCAGGAGGGCGAACGTCCCGTCCTGCCGCCTGACTACGGCTGCCGGCGGTTATCTGGACATCAAGGGTGACTGGGACGGCTCTTCCTCCTCCTGGACGGCGAATATGGTGGTGAACGGCGTCCCCGCCTCTTCCGTCCTGGAAGACCATTGGAAAAAGCATGTCCAGGGCAGCGTAAGCGGCGGGATAGACCTGCGCGGCGGCCGGGACGGCGTAACCCATGTGGCCGGGCTCGCCAGGTTGCAGGGCGGCATGTTGACCGGCCTTCCCGTTCTGGACAGGCTGGCCCTGTTCTGCGGTTCTTCCAGATTCCGGAATCTTCCCCTGCACGAGGCGTCCGCCCAGTTCACCTATCAGGAATCCGCCTGGCATATTTCCAATATTCTGGTGGAAAGCGAAAACCTGGTGAGGGTGGAAGGCTGGCTGGAAATCGGGAAAGGGGGGGCGCTGACCGGAAGGCTGCAGGTGGGGCTGCGGGCCGACGGCCTGTGGAAAGCTCTTCCGGGGTTTTCCGATGTGTTTTCCGTTTCCCGCCAGGGAGCGGGAGGCAATCTGGCGTGGGCCAATGTGAATATCGGCGGGACGCTGGACAATCCGTCGGAGGACTTGTCCGCGCGGCTCATCAAGGCGGCGGGAAACCGCCTGACGGAAATAGGAATGGGCAAGGCGGCTGAGGTGGCGGATGTCGCGGCGCGGCTGCTGAACAGGGGAACCGGGGAAAACGGAGCGGGGGATGGAGCGGAGCGTAATGGCCGCAAGTTCAGGATTCCCGCCGGGGACGGAGTACCCGTCCCGGTTGTGCCGCGGCTGCAGGACGCTGCGGAAAAAGGGCTTAAAACCGGGAATGACCTGATGAACGAATTAATGAATTGGTAACCCGTTTTTTCATATGAAACCTTATCCCTGCCAGATGGTGCAGGCGGTCGCCGTTATTGTGGAGCGTATCGCGGATACGGCTTTCCGCGCCACCCTTCCGAATGGCAAAACCGCCGTGGCTTTTGTAGAAAAAAAGAACGCTTCCCTGAGGGAACTGCTCAAACCGGGCGACCGGGTGAACGTGACGATTTGCCCGGCGGATTTTGACCGCGCCCGTGTGGACGGACTGGCGGGATGAGGCGGACATGTTTCCCTTCGTTATTGGGGTAAAGAGGTGTCGCGCCCGGTGCAGGAAAACCGCTGTAAAGACGGAATCGTTCCCATGCCGGGATTCCGGACGGTGAAGAACGGGGGCATGGGCGGGAATTTTTCCGTGCCGGGATTGATGCGGGAAGGGCTTTCCTTTACAGCCGGGTGCGTCCTTCCAGAGCCTTCATCAGCGTC
>ERZ1504196.676-NODE-676-length-8826-cov-2.930225_pt1 | contig 8826 bp, 8 predicted proteins | sample MGYA00574891_ERZ1504196 | MGnify/ENA primary metagenome ERZ1504196 (study PRJEB39906, sample SAMEA3182075) | gut metagenome | biome: human; feature: gut; material: Stool; isolation source: human stools | place: Canada | collected 2012-03-14 ... | reverse complement strand
CGTATAGCGGAAACCGAAGAAAGTAATGGCATAGCCTACGACAAACATAGGAATGCCTATCCCAACGATCTTTCCTAACGACCAATCATGATTCCGCAGATAATGCCCCAATAGCAAGTAACCGTTAAACCCGGCGAAATAATAAAGCATACTGAATTCATTCCATGAGCATCCACCCCAAATGTAAGGAGATACGAATTCCCGATAATAAGGAATAAACAAACTTTCTCGACCCAAGCGGAGAAGATCGGCAAATAAAGATATAAACCTATCAGTAAATAGATATACCACATATGTACATCCAACAATGAGAAATTGAACGGTATCTGGGCGATATAGCCTAAAGACACACTCAACGATTGACGAGTCACCTCTTCTCCCGAATAAGGGAAGAAATCAAGAATAAGTTCCGGCCTCAAACCAAGCAGTCCCGTAAACCAAGGGAATAAATTATAGATAACAGACCAAATCAAGAAAGGCCAGAACACCCGCAAGATCCTTTTCTTATAGAAGATAGAAGTCTCTTCCCGGACCGGTAGCAACAAGGCTCCCGTAATCATAACGAACAGAGGTACACAAGGACGAAGAAAAGCCCCATAGGCAGCTCCCCAAAACTTAATATCTCCAATAATCGGAGAATCTCCGGGATAGAAATTAAACGGGTCTGTACAATGACAGCAAACAACAGTAAACATGGCTATCAAGCGTACGACATCCAGCCAAACTACGTGTGTTTTCACGGTAGGATTTGTTACATTTTGCATAAAGTAGATCGATTGTGTTTAGATTGACGGCGAAAATACAAAATAATCCAGCCGAATAGGAAATTCAGCTGGATTTCTAACCTCTATTAACGATATTCATTAATATACAAAGTCTTTCCTACGGATAAACGCCACCGTACGATGTATTTCCGTGTACATAATAATATCCTCATCGATAAATGGCACCTCTTTCCGGTAATCCTTCAAGAACTTCTCTAATACCGGAGAAGTCCTAGCCGGACGACGGAACTCAATTCCTTGTGCCGCATTCATCAACTCGATCGCCAAGATATGATCCAAATTGTCCATGATCTTAAACAACTTCGTCGCCGCATTCGCTCCCATACTCACATGATCCTCTTGCCCATTACTGGACACGATAGAATCGCTGCTCGCCGCATAGCAATACATCTTATTCTGGCTTACCATACTGGCGGCCGCATATTGAGGGATCATGAAACCGGAGTTCAGGCCGGGATTAGCGACCAAGAACTCAGGCAATCCCCGCAAACCCATGATCAATTGAGCGACACGACGTTCCGATATATTTCCTAACTCAGCCAAGGCAATCGCCAAGAAATCATAAGAAATCGCCAAGGGCTGACCGTGGAAATTACCGCCGGAAATAATCTTATCCTCCTCCGGGAAGATCGTCGGGTTATCCGTCACGGAATTTACTTCGGTAAGCAGGACATTCGCCACATAATTGATAGCGTCTTTCGTAGCCCCATGCACTTGAGGGATACAACGGAATGAATACGGGTCCTGAACATGTTCCTTTTTCCGGGCGATTAACTCACTTCCCTCCAATAGCCGTCGAAAAGCGGCCCCGGTCTCGATTTGTCCGGGATGCGGACGCATCTGCTGGATACAATCCATGAAAGGATCGATACGCCCATCGAAAGCCTCCAAGGATAAAGCGGCGATCAGATCCGCTTTCTTGGACAGGCTAAACGCACGCATCAAGGCGAATACGCCATTGGCGCTCATAAATTGCGTACCGTTCAATAAAGCTAACCCCTCCTTGCTTTTCAGCTTCACAGGCTTCCAAGCGAACTCATCCAATACGCTGATCGCTTCCCGTTTGCGGCCCTTATAATAAACGTCACCCACGCCGATCAGAGGCAGGAACAAATTCGCCAGAGGCGCCAAATCACCGGAAGCGCCTAAAGAGCCACGATCATACACGATCGGAAGCACGTCATTATTGAAAAAATCCAGAATACGTTGTACGGTGATCACCTGTACGCCACTATGCCCCAACGAAAGGGCATGCGCTTTCAATAACATCATCAAACGAACGATCACCGGACTTACCTCATCCCCTACGCTACAGGCATGACTTTTCACCAAGTTCTCTTGCAAGGTGCTCAATTCGTCCGGAGAGATATTCTTATTACATAAGGACCCGAAACCGGTAGTAATCCCATACAAAGGCCCCTCCTGCTGCTCGATCTTATGATCCAAGTAATCCCGGCAACGCTGGATGCGCTCCTTCACCTCGGGTGAAAGCTCCAACTTCATATTTTGAGTAAGTATCCGTTCGATTCCCTCAAAAGAGAGAGGCTCGGAACCCACATAATAGACATTGCTCATATGCTATAATTTAGTCTTCACCCAATCCAATAACTTTTGCTCTACACGGATAGCGTTCGCCTCCAGTTCATCCGCTTTCTTCCGCATCTTTCCGACGAACACCTCGTCTTGGATGGACGTTAAGTTAATTCGGACATTCAATAAAGCCCCCAATACACAAGTACGGGCAGCCATCATCGCCACGCAAGCATCCGTGACGGCATTCTGATTACCTTTGTGAGCCACATAGATAATCGTCTCCATTACGGAACCGATCTCCTCCGCCACCCTCATCGGAACAATAGCCGCCTCCTTCGTTGCGCTCTGTATCGCATTCGTACGGATCACCTGTTCGTCAGGCGTTTCTTTCGGCAACTTAAAAGCGGAGAATACACGATCATAAGCCTCGCTGTCCTTATCGATATATTCAGTAAGACGTTCACGGATCATAGCCGCCTCGGTAGCGATCGTCTTCATTTGTCCTTCCACTTCCGCATATTTCTTTTTGCCAACAGTCAGATGGGCCACCATCTCTGTCAAAGCTGCCGCTATAGCACCATTCAAGGCAGATATACTTCCACCACCGGGAACGGGAGCACTACCCGCCGTTTCCGCCAAAAAATCTTTAATTGTCAAGTCTGCTAACATAGTATTTTGATTTAAATGATTCAACAATTCTTATCTTACATCATATAAAGTTCCCCGTCCTTAATTACGGTATCCACGAGATTCATTCCCACATGATAAGGTAGGAACTTATAAGACGGGTATTTCAGCAAGATCACGTCCGCACGTTTTCCCACGCTGATACTTCCAATCTCGGAGGCACGTCCCACAGCTGCGGCTCCATTAATGGTCAATGCCGTTACCGCTTCTTCAGGGGTCATCTTCATATAGATACAGGCCAAGGCTATCATCATCGGGATCGAGGCGGAGAAACAACTTCCCGGATTTAGATCAGAAGCTAAAGCCACCGCGCAACCGGCATCTATCATCTTCCTTGCAGGCGCATACGGCTCATTCAAGGAAAAGGCAGTCAGCGGAAGTAAGGTAGCCACGACACCCGCTCTTGCCAGACGTTTGATGCCTGTGTCCGATATATGTAACAAATGATCAGCACTTACACACTTCAAGGAGGCCGCCAGTTCCGCCCCTCCGAAAGGAACGATCTCATCCGCATGCATCTTCAATTTAAAACGATGATGACGGGCGGCACGAAGCAAGCGCTCACTCTGTTCTAACGAGAAAACGCCTTTCTCACAAAACACATCACAAAACGTAACCGTATGTTCGGCTCGTATGGCAGGAAGAACTTCCTCGATCATATAATCCACATAATCGTCCGTACGACCGGCAAATTCAGGAGGAACAGCATGAGCTCCCAAAAAGGTCGATACGACATCCATCGGATGAGACTCATTCAGGTCCGACATGACACGAAGCTGAACTAATTCTGTTTGCAAATCCAAACCATAACCACTTTTCCCCTCCACCGTGGTAACACCCATGGAGAATAACTCATCCAAAGGTTCTTCCCCTCTGTCCCATAGTGTATCGAAATCACTTTCACGGGTAGCTTTCATCGTATTCACGATACCTCCACCACGCTCCATGATCGACATATAACTATCTCCCCGCAATCGCCAAGAGAACTCCTCCTCCCGATAACCGCCAAAGATAAAATGCGTATGGCTATCTACAAATCCGGGTAACACCGCTTGGTTCTCCGCCCGAATCTCCAAATAATCCTCCGCATGGATGTTTCGAAGTACCTCCTCCGTAGGTCCTACATGCGTAATAACCCCATCAGACATCGCTACGGCTCCATCCTCGATAACGCCTAAATCAGACATCTCCGCTCCCCGTCGCGCCTTATCCCCATGGCAAGTGACGATCTGGGCAGCATTCCTGATTAATATCTTGCTATTCTCCATACGCTATTCCATAATACGGGCTTCCAATACTTGATTCATAGAAAAGTCCTCTAATCCCAAATAGTAAGAGGCCGTATCGATCAACGCCTCCATAGGAACCAAGCCGATAATCTCGCTCCCCACCACCGGAACACCATATCTGCGAGCTTCGATACGAACTAACTCGAAGGCCCGGTACAAGGCCGTACGGGTATAATCGGTCATATTAATAGAGACCTGTACGATACCACGTTCCTTCAACTCAACCCCCATCGCTTTACAATAACGTAAACCTCCGCCGATGAAACGGATTTTCTTCGCTATATCCGTAGCGATATGCAATTGATTCGTTCCTAAGTTCACATTATAGGCGACCAAAGGCATGCGGGCTCCTATGGCGACCGTACCGGCTGTCGGATGTCTTTCGGCCGGACCAAAATCAGGTTTCCACTCCGGTTGATGGATTTTCTCAGCCATCCCCTCAAACTCTCCTTTACGGATCGCCGCCAGATTCTCCCGATAAGGGGCGGAAGCTGATTTCTCATATAAGAAGACAGGTACGGCATAACGAGTGCCCACTTCCTCCCCTACTTCCTTAGACAAGGCGATCGCCTCTTCCATCGTACATCCGCGAATCGGTATAAAAGGAACAACATCTACGGCCCCCATTCGAGGATGTTGACCGCTATGCTTGTTTAAATCAATCAGCTCAACGGCAACTCCAATGGCCTCCAATACGGCTTGTTTTAAAGCGACTGGCTCCCCTACCACGGTAACAACCAAGCGATTGTGATCCTCGTCATTACTATAGTCCAACAGTTTAACACCCGTCTTAGCCCGGAAAGGCGCTACGATCTTATCTATCTTCTCCAGATCCCGTCCTTCACTGAAGTTAGGGACACATTCCATAATCTTATTCCAAGTACTCATACCGTTTTATTTAATGATGTTTGTACGATTTCATGAATAAACGCTTTCTCCGGGATATACGGGAGGGTAATATGATACTGTTCGCCACGATTCTCATTGAAAGTAGCGCTCGTACGCATCGCATTCGGGTTACGGGCCCATGAGCGACGGGCGACACCCCCCATCACGTCCCATATCATAGCGGAACGAAGTATCTCGTCCACCCGCTCACTACCATCGAGAACCATACCAAAACCTCCGTTTATCGCCTTACCGAGACCAACCCCTCCACCATTATGAAGAGCGACCAAGCTCATACCCCGGGCGGCATTTCCAGCAAAGCACTGCACCGCCATATCAGCCATCACATTGCTTCCGTCCCGTATATTAGAGGTCTCACGGAATGGAGAATCCGTACCGCTCACGTCATGATGGTCTCGTCCCAACATAATCGGGCCTACCTCCCCATCACGTACCATTCGGTTAAACTCAAGGGCGATCTTCAAGCGCCCCTCAGCGTCTTGATATAAGATCCGGGCTTGCGTACCCACCACCAAACGGTTCTTCTCCGCGTCACGTATCCAATTATAATTATCCATATCCTGCCCTCTTCGAGTCGGATCGATACACGCCATAGCCGCATGATCCGTGCGAATCAAATCTTCCGGCTTACCGCTTAAACATACCCAGCGGAAAGGACCGTACCCATAATCAAATAATTCCGGCCCCATGATATCTTCCACATAAGAAGGCCATATAAAACCATCTTTCTCGTCCACACCGTTACGGGAAATCTCATGTACACCGGCATCATAGATCGCTTTCATGAAGGAGTTCCCATAGTCAAAGAAATAGGTACCCCGGGCAACCAGACGTTTGATCACCTCGAAATGTCTCTTCAACGTTTTATCGACCAAAGCACAAAAGTCTTCCCGGTGATGAGCCAATAATTCCGTACGTTCCTCAAACGTCACGCCTACCGGACAATAACCACCTTCATAGACCGCATGACACGAGGTCTGATCACTCAAAAGGTCGATGGAAAGCCCCTGTTTATCGGCATATTCCAATAAATCCACGATATTGCCATGAAAAGCGATAGAGATCGGTTCTTTCTTACGAATCGCCTCGTCGGCTAAGGAGAAAGCCTTCCCTATATCATCCGTCACATGCTGAACCCATCCTTGGCATCGGCGTGTCTCGATACGGGAAGCGTCTACCTCGGCGATTATACTGGCAGCACCGGCGATCACAGCGGCTTTAGGTTGAGCGCCACTCATTCCTCCTAAACCGGAAGATACAAACAGATAGCCTCGCAAATCCTTATCTTGTGGAATCCCTAATTTCTTACGTCCGGCATTCAACAATGTATTAAACGTACCGTGTACGATACCTTGCGGGCCAATATACATCCAACCTCCGGCCGTCATCTGTCCATAATTAGCGACTCCCATCTGGGCGGCGATATGCCAATCCTTTTGGTTATCGAACATTCCCACCATCATGGAGTTCGTGATAATCACCCGTGGGGCATCCGGCTTGGAATGAAACAATCCCAGAGGATGCCCGGATTCGATCACCAAGGTCTGCTCCTCGGTCAGCTCCTCCAAATACTTCTTAATCAAACGATATTGCATCCAATTCTGGCAGACCTGCCCAGTCTCGCCATACGTAACTAACTCATAAGGGTACAAAGCGATATCAAAGCAAAGGTTATTATCGATCATTACTTGAAAGGCCTTTCCCTCGATACATTTACCTTTATATTCAGAGATAGGCTTCGCTTTCAAGTCTCCCTGCGGACGGTAACGATAACCATAGATCCGTCCCCGGGTCAATAATTCCTCCATGAACTCAGGAGCTAGCTTCTCATGTAATTCAACAGGGATGTAACGAAGCGCGTTCATCAATGCCGTTTCTGTTTGAGCGGGCGTAAGCGAATAGCCGCGATCGGGAGCACGGCGAATACCGGAAACGAAGGAAGGATATTCCGGCAAATAGTTATCAAGATGTATTTCCATAACGTGAATGATTTAGTAGGTGCTTACAATCTGCAAGGAATTTCACGGATTCAGCGCCGACAAGTTAGCAATTATCCAAATCCCAGCCAATTATCATTCCATGTTTAGAAGCATAAAAAAGCCCCCGTCTCTCTCATCCTCCCTAAGGGAAAGAAAGACGGGGGCATAATTATAATTGTTCAGTAGTAGAAGTTTTTCCTGATCCATTAGGACCAGCAACAATACAAAGTGTAGGGCGTTTCTCTTTCATTACAAATCACTATTTAGATTCGTTCGATCTATATATCTTCAGTTTTTCTCTCACTTCCTGCATTCTTCGTTTCAGTTCCATCTCCACTCTAAGTGAACTTTCTCGAGCGGCAATAGCTACTTGCTCCATTATATCTTTCCTATCATGAAGTAACTTTAATTAAATGAATAGATTATCAATTAAATCTTCGCTCTATCAATCCAATTCTCTATTTTAAGATGAGGAATACGTTCTAGGTGCTTTACATTTTCTGTAACTAAAATCAAATCATTTGCTACGGCAGAAGCTCCAATCAACAAATCAAAATCATCTATTAAAAGTCCTTGAGATCTCAATGTGCTTTTTAGTTCAGCGAACATAAGCAAAGAACCGTAAATTGGTAAAACTGTAAACTGCGAGATAAAAGATTCTACCTCTTTCAACATTTTATCCTTTCGATTTGAGCAAGTAGCTCCATATAGAAGTTCGGCAATAGTAATTTCAGAAATAAAGCAATATCGCTTCATTTTATCATCAATCTTCTCATTTAAATGAAATTTCCCTTTCATATAGAAGATACATATGTTGGTATCTAAAAGATAACGCCTCATTCGTCAAAAGATTCAATAGATCGCGTTCCCAAAACACGTGCTTTATTAATTTCAGCAATAATCTCTTCTGCACTTTTGTCATCATCCCAAGCGCCAAACGAATCTTGTATGGATGTCTCTTTCTTTTTACCCCTCAAAAGGCTCTCTGAAAGCTTACGAATGACACGCAACTTTATCTCATCGCTAAACGAAGACAATAAATTTATATAACTATCCGCTATTTTCACCGTTGTATCCATAATCTTTTTCTTTTACAGAAACAAATATAATCATTATTGATTATAATACAGTATTTAGTCTACTTTTTTTGCAAGCGTGAACCACCAATACAGCGTACCCAGTATTTATCAACAGGTTAACCATACCAGTTTTTCTGAACAAAATTCAGATTTCTTATTCTTTAACAATTAAGCGGCTGTTTGAGACGGCTTTGTTATCTCAGCATCCTTGCCGTCTCCATAACGACGAACATAGTCACATGGCAAGAACAAAGCGTCCACATTGTTCAACTTGCAACTTTCTACCAAACACAAAAAAAGGTGCATCAAAATGACACACCCTCCTCGTAACAAAAATAAAATCTTTATGATTAGCCTCTACTTAGGCCTACACAGTAAAACGAATTTAACTCATGGAATAGCTGTTAAAATCAACGCTCAATCAAGCCCCTTATACCTCCAACGATATACTCAATATCCCGATCCGTTACATACGGGCCGGAAGGCAGGCACAACCCGACCTTAAACAAAGATTCGCTCACCCCATTCACATAAGCCGGGCAATTCTTATAGACAGGTTGCTTAT
>ERZ1504196.672-NODE-672-length-8896-cov-5.116503_pt1 | contig 8896 bp, 7 predicted proteins | sample MGYA00574891_ERZ1504196 | MGnify/ENA primary metagenome ERZ1504196 (study PRJEB39906, sample SAMEA3182075) | gut metagenome | biome: human; feature: gut; material: Stool; isolation source: human stools | place: Canada | collected 2012-03-14 ... | reverse complement strand
GGAGAGAAAGAGCGGCGTTGGGACAGAGAAAACTGGGATTTGGTGGATTAGCAAGCACAGCCGCTGCCCGGACACGCGGCGATTTTGGGAGTATCCCAAGCCCTTATTTATAAAAGTGCGGCTCCTGAGTCCCTGCCAGCAGCATCCCCGTGTAGATGCCGCCCCTGCATTCGTTCAGGAGTCGTCTGCGCCTTTCTGCAAATCTATTGTACATATCGTGCCTTCTCTTGTGCTTACCTTATTGGTTTCTTTCATCACCAAAAGAATAGTGCGAGCGGAAGGGAACGTCAAAGCTGCGAAAACTGATTTTCAAATTTGATGGCGTCGATGTGAGGAACAAATCATCATCGATGCGATGGTTGCCATATCGCCGTATCGCAGAAAATATTTTTGCCAAATCAAAGGATTTTCTTGAATTGGACACGCTGATTCGCTATAATCTATAATATAGTCATTCTATAGCATGGAGGGACTCTATATGGCAAGTTATAAGTCGAGAGTGATTGACGTGACTATTGTGAATCGCCTGAGAAACAAAGGAGCGATCCTTGTGGAAGGAGCGAAATGGTGCGGCAAAACAACCACCTGCGAACAGCATGCCTCCAGCATTTTGTATATGAGCGACCCGGATCGGGTAAAGCAAAACCTCCAGTTGGCGGATATCAGTCCTCGTTCCCTCCTCCAGGGTGAGACGCCGCGCCTGATCGACGAATGGCAGATGGCACCCAAGCTGTGGGATGCTGTGCGCTTTGAAGTGGATCACCGAGATGGCTTCGGGCACTTTCTGTTGACCGGTTCTGCTGTGCCTGCGGAGATGGAGCAGGTGCATCATACGGGCACCGGTCGCTTTGCGTGGATCAAGATGCGGCCCATGAGCCTGTACGAATCTGGCGAGTCCTCTGGCGCAGTCAGTCTCAGCGAGTTGTTTTCTCCTGATGATAAACCGATTTTTGCGGAAAACAAGGCTACGTTAGAGAATATCGCATTTCTTATCTGTCGCGGTGGTTGGCCGCAAGCGACTTTCCTGGAGGGCGACGATGCACTGGTACAAGCCTTTGACTACCTGGATGCAGTTGTGAAGTCCGATATCAGCCGAGTGGACGGCGTTTCCCGCAATGAGACCCGTGCACTGCTCTTGATGCGTTCTCTTGCGCGTCACCAGGGAACACAGGTACCGAACACCACGATCTGCGAGGATATCAACGTCAGCGACGATATGGAGCTGAGTAAGGATACCGTTGTTTCCTATACGAATGCGCTGAAAAAGATCTTTGTGATAGAGGATTGCCCTGCTTGGAGTCCGAATCTTCGCTCCAAGACAGCGATCCGCACATCTGACACACGCTATTTTGTCGATCCTTCTATCGCCACTGCAGCGCTGGGCATTGGTCCCGGTGATCTGCTGAACGACCTTGAAACCTGCGGCCTATTCTTTGAAACGCTCTGCATCCGCGATCTGCGCGTCTACGCGGAAGCACTGGACGGCAGCGTGTATCATTTCCGCACCAAAGAGGGCTTGGAGTGCGACGCTGTTATCCACCTGCGCAACGGAAGCTACGGCCTTGTAGAGGTCAAGCTCGGTGGAGACAGGCTCATTGAGGAAGGTGCGCATACGCTGAAGATTGTCGCTGGTAAGATCGACACGACAAAAATGAAAGAACCCTCCTTCCTGATGGTTTTGACCGGCACCTCCCCTTATGCCTACCAGCGCGAGGACGGCGTGTATGTGGTACCCATCACAGCGCTGAAGAATTAGGGGAGCCTATAATAATGCCGATAGCGTTTCGGTACCTTGGATTATAGAACGAGCAAGGAGCAGATGATTATGATAGATGTTTCAAATTTGAAAGACGCCTTAGAAACTCTGGGATTTGTTGCGCATGGCGATATACATGAGAAGGTATTTCCTGAAATTGGGTGCAGCCTGAAAGTAGATTTCCACGCAAAAAAGCTGATTTATCCAAATGAAATAAAGGGCAGAGAGCGCAACAATGGTTTTGATAAGAAAGAGAACTTCGTTGTATTTGAATGCGTATGCCGTCTTTTGTCAAAAGGATATCGTCCGGAACATATAGAGCTGGAAAAAGAATGGCATCTCGGGCACGACCCCAAGGGTGGACGCGCCGATATTTGCGTGACCGACACAAGCGGAAATATGCTTTTCATTATCGAGTGCAAAACCTGGGGCAGAGAGTACGACAAAGCGCTTAATAATACGAAAAGTGACGGAGCGCAGTTGTTCTCCTATTGGCAGCAAGAGCAGTCTTGCAAATGGCTTGTTTTGTATGCCTCTGATTTGAAGGGTGGCTGTATTGTACATAAAGCATCTACGATTGACTGTTCCGACGATGCAAATATCGTCCTGCTTTCAAAAAAGGATAAGTCCATCAAGCTTTATCGGGATGCGAACACCGCATCAGCCAAGTATGAAGCCTGGAAAGAGACCTATGGAAGGCAGATCCATGATGATCTGATCTTCTCCAAGGATTCCGTTGCCTATCAAATTGGGGTAAAACCGCTTCGGAAAAAGGACCTTCGCGATTTCACGCCAGATGACAAAATTGTCAATAAATTTGAAGAAATCCTGCGGCACAATAATGTAAGTGACAAGGAAAATGCTTTCAACAGGCTTGTCGCGTTGTTCATTTGTAAGCTTGTCGATGAAAGCATAAAGGATGAAGACGACGAAGTAGAATTTCAGTATAAGCAAGGAACGGATACATACGAGACTCTGCAAGATCGACTCCAACGGCTCCACAGAGACGGTATGGAGAAATTCATGCGGGAGGAAATACTTTATGTGCCTGCGGATTATCCGGAATGGCTATTTTTGACATATACCGGTTCCAAACGAAAAAGCGCGATTGAAGATCTTCGGAATACGATCCGTATTTTAAAATTCTATTCGAATAATGAATTCACGTTCAAAGATGTCCACAATGAAGAACTGTTCTATCAGAACGGAAAGATTCTCGTTGAGATGGTGCAGTTGTTTGAGAAATACAGAATTGTCTATCCGTCCAAGCATCAATTCCTGGGCGATCTCTTTGAACAGCTGCTGAACAAGGGGTTCAAGCAAAATGAAGGACAATTCTTTACGCCGATACCGATCACTCGGTTCATTTGGGATAGTCTGCCTGTTGATCGGATGGTAAAGTCTGATAGGGGAAACGTTTATCCAAAGGTCATTGACTACGCCTGCGGGGCCGGACATTTTTGACGGAAGCTATCGAAGCGATCAATTATTTTGTACAGTCAGATGGAAATAATGCATGGGTCAGAGATCACATTTACGGAATCGAAAAAGACTATCGTCTTGCCCGCGTTGCAAAAATATCCCTGTTTATGAACGGCGCGGGAGAGGGCAACATTATCTTCGGTGACGGGTTGGAAAACGTACCTGATAAGGGGATTGAGAACGGCACTTTTGATATTCTGGTTGCTAATCCGCCATATGCAGTAAAAGATTTCAAGCAGCATTTACAACTTAAGAACAACAGCTTTACCCTTCTTGACCGGATTGGCATGAATGGCGGAGAGATCGAAACGCTGTTTGTGGAGCGAATTGCACAGCTGCTAAAGCCGCAGGGAGTCGCAGCGGTGATCCTGCCGAGTTCCATTCTCTCAAATGACAGTGCAAGCTATACCGGAGCCAGGGAGCGGCTTTTGCAGAATTTCTATATCCGAGGAATTGCCGCTTTCGGTTCCAAAACCTTTGGTGCGACCGGGACTAATACCGTTGTGATGTTTCTGGAAAAATTCAATGAACCGCCGAAACAGATTGACTTGTCAGCGGATTCTGTGGATGCGATTTTCAGCGGCGCGGAGCTTGCCGGATGGAAAGATAGGGACATTTTCGAGGCATATCTTGCACAGATTGATATCGGCGAGAATGAGTACAGAGCCTTTTTGAATAAATCCCTTTCCGTTGCAGATCTGGAAGGATCAGAATACTTCAAAATGTATGTGATGGCGTTTGCCGATTCTTCAGATGCAAAGAACCTGCTGAAAACAAAAGCATATCAGCAGAAAAGTGCTGATGAGCAGGCAGCCGCGTATCTGGAAAGATTGTATTCGTATGCTTCCTCCATTGAGCGGGAAAAACTGTTTTATTTCTCGCTGGTGTATCAGCAGACAACCGTGATCATTACGGCTCCGGCAGACAACAAGGCACAGAAAGAATTCCTCGGATATGACTGGTCAAACCGCAAGGGTAACGAGGGCATTCAGATCATCACGCCAGGCGGAAAGATGTATGATGATGCAGATCGAGTAGCACAAGGGACTCTTGCTCATTCCATCAAGAAGTCTTTTGATGGAATGGCACCTTCTTTCAACGAAGAACAGGCCACCTATGCGTCCGTTGTCAATACAAAGAATATGCTTGATTATTCGAGAGTTAATTTCAACAAGGCTCTAAGAACAAGCGTTAAGAAAGCTTTCCATATATCAAGCAAGTATCCATTGGTAAAACTTGCTTCAGTTTGTGATCTGAATACCTCAAAAACCGAGATTCACGATACTCCGGACGATTTGCTTGTTTCGTTTATCGATATGGCCTCTGTAAGCAGCGAAGGATTTATTGAAAGAAAAGTTGATCGTCCCTACGGCGAAGTATGCAATGGAGGATATACATACTTTGCTGAGGGAGATTTCATTATTGCGAAAATAACCCCATGCATGGAAAATGGAAAATGCGCAATTGCGGAGGGATTGACGAACGGTATCGGATTTGGTAGTAGCGAGTTCCATACTTTTAGATGCCATGCAAGCGAAATTCTCACTAAGTTTCTCTTTCTTCTCCTCAACCAAACTACGGTGCGTAAAGCTGCTGAGGATGCAATGACTGGAGCAAGTGGACATCGTCGTGTACCTGCAGCGTTTTATGAAGAGATGCTGATTCCGGTTCCGCCCATTCCAGTCCAGCAACAGGTTATTGACGAATGTGCAAAAATCGACGAGGAATACAATGCCACCCGTATGAGAATTGAGACCTACAGGCAGAAGACAGCTGATTTGTTTGCAGAGTTGGATGCTGTTATGTCGACCACGGGGGGGAACAGACTGAGCCTGTCTGATACAGAAAAATTCAGCGTTGCTATTGGCAAGCGAGTTTTGGACAAAGAACTTGCATCGAATGGTACAATTCCCGTTTACAGCGCCAATGTCACTGCGCCGTTTGGATTTATTGATAAATTGCTGATTACGGATTTCTCCGCGCCCTCTGTGTTGTGGGGAATTGACGGAGACTGGATGACCAGCTACTTGCCTTCAGACATGCCGTTCTATCCCACAGATCACTGCGGTGTCCTCCGCTGCAAGAACTCTGAAGTAAATCCACGTTATCTTGCTCATATTCTTGAGGTCGAAGGTAGAAAAATGGGATTCTCCCGGTCGTATCGTGCTTCCATCGACAGAGTGCATGGAATTGCATTTACCGTTCCTGATATTTCAATACAAAACAACGCTATGTCGAAAGTAGCAGACTATGAAATGGCTATAAAAGAATTGGAAGGGTCTTTAGAAAAAATAGCTTCTCGAAGAAGTGAGATTATTAGAAAAGCATTAGCGGAGTGACTGTTTGACGGTGCTATATTTTAAGCGAAAGAACCGGAGGAGATTACATGGATAAAACAGGAGTTATTTACATACTGACCAATCCGTCCTTTCCTGAATATGTAAAAATCGGGTATGCAGACGATATCGACAAGCGGCTGCAGCGGCTCAACCGGAGTGAGTGTATTCCCTTTGCCTTTCGTGTCTATGCAACCTATGAGGTCAATTCGCGGCTTTCTGATCTGAAGATTCACAGCATCATTGACAAGCTGAACCCCAACCTACGTTCCATCGAGAACTTCAATGGAAAGCAGCGCATCCGTGAGTTCTATGCCATGTCGCCGGAAGACGCCTATTCCATCCTGGAGGCCATTGCGGAGATCCATGGCTGCGCGGACAAGCTGAAACGAATTGCTATGGATGAAGCCCAGAAGCAGGCGGAGGAAACCGCGCAGGAGATCGACGACGAGCACAAAGAGCGTCAGTCTCCTTTCCGCTTCTCCATGTGTAATATTCAACCCGGTGAGGAGATCGAGTACTGCAATAACCCAGAAATCAAATGCACGATAGTGGATGACAAAACGGTGAGCTATCAAGGGCAGATCTACTCACTCTCGGCTTTGGCTCAGCTGCTCACTGGTAGCAAATACTCTGTCGCCGGCCCGCGCTATTTCAAGTACAGGGGCGAATGGCTGAATGACGTGCGCCACCGACAGGAGAGATAAGTACCTGTTAATACACTATGGTGCCGGCAGCGGGGTGTTACGACAGCCACCTATTACCGTTGGGAGCGGGAACTTCTGACGGGAGTGCGGAGAAACGGAGCACCGCCATCAACGGCCGTGACCTTTGCGGAGTTACCGGCGCCGAAACAGGTATCATGCAACGTTGCGGAACGTTGCGCCACGCTGCATATTGGCAGTGCCAGTCTGGGCATTTACTCGGGATGCGATGCAGAACAGCTGAAAATGCTGGTGGAGCTGCTGCGCCCATGCTGAACGATTTCACCGGCGCAGACAAAGTTTATATTGCCTGTGGCTACACAGATCTGCGCAAAGGTATAGACGGCCTGGCGCGCCTCGTCCAGCAGCAGTTTGAACTGGATCCATTTACCAACACACTATTCCTGTTCTGCGGACGGCGGCGGGATCGGATCAAGGGCTTGTACTGGGAAAAGGATGGCTTCATCCTGCTGTACAAGCGACTGGAGCAGGGCGCGTATCAATGGCCGCGCTCTGAATCCGAGGTAATGCTATTGCTCCCGGCTTTTCAAGCTGGAGCAGGCGTTTGCAGAGCTGACACCGGAGGAGCGATATGAAAAGCGGCTGGAGCAGGCAAAGCCTGTTTTAGACGCGTTGTTGTCATGGGCAAATGAGATGCAGGCGAAAACCGCGCCGAAATCTGCGTTGGGCAGGGCCATCGGTTCTGCTCCTTTCCTCGATTTTGCAAGCAAAGCATACCGGAAGAAGGCGCGGAAAGCTATTCACCAAGTCTAACGAAGAAGCATGGCAAAACAGAAGCGATACCACCAAAGCGGCTATGCCGTCCGCAGCCAACAAGAAAGCGGATGAAAAATCAGCCGCCCTGCGATTCGCAAAGCGGCTGATCCATTGCTCTTACGCTGTATTTGCATTACAGCTCCATTTTTGGCGCGTAATCCGCGGCAACTTCCTCTCGGACATCGTCCTCGGTGGTATCGAGCTGCCGTGGCGTCTGCGTCATCGCAAGCTCCTGCAGATGACCGATCCGGCGCTGCACGCTTTCCGTGATCGCATGGATACGTCCCTCATCGATATAGTCGGCAGCTTCCTCGCAAGATAGTACGCTGGAGATCAGCTCGTCTACATCGGAGAGGCGATCAAAGTCGATCCAATCAAAATCGGTCACCAGCTTCAGCTGCTCGGCGTGGTGGTTTTTGAAGGGCTTGCAGATCACATCCTTTTCCGAGCGCATCTGACCGGGCATCTTATCATAGCCAAGGGAGGAGCCGCTGTCATAGATCGGAGCCATACCGAGCCATTCCAGCGTTTCCGCGTTTCGCAGTGCCCCAAAGTTATTGAAGTGGCGATCCTCGTTTGCGATGATATAGTCCAGCACCAGCATCCGGTCTAAAAACGGCGTAATGTTCCCGATGCCGAGCAGCTCGCAGCACTCCAATAGATGCCGGTATCGGGAGGTGCTGTTCTTCTGCTTTTTCGCCTGCAGCAGCCTCCACGCCGGGATCAACTCCGTATTCTCCGTAACAAAATCCTCACAGACCGAGTAGGGTGCATCCTTGCTCCAGATGACTGTATACGATACATGAGGAATGCCGAGCCGCTCCATGATGCCGGAGGCGATCACCTCGTTGAACGGCTGCTGACGGAACGGGTTGCTGCCGCCCTTGATCAGGCATCGCTTCCCATCAAGGATCTTCCACCGCTTTTTCAGATTGCCGTCCGATGTGCTGTCGGGGGAGCTGAAATTGAGTGCGTCCTTCTTCTTTCTTTCTCCGAACAGCACATCTCCGATGTCCTCCGAGAAATCATTTTGGAAAAAGTTGATGTCCTCCCACCGAAGCTCCGCGCCTTCCGGACAGATCCAGTACTGATCCGAGAGGCTCAGCCCGTAGCAGCGGACGAGCAGCATTTTGGTGTCTGCCACCCCCAACGATTCCAGTGCTTCCCGCACACCGCTGCGGCTTGCCGGAATAGAGCGATCCCGCCACCAGTCGTTAAACGCCGCACGGTCGGCGATCTCGTTTCGCACAGGGATGCCGATAGGCAGATGCTCCGGTGCGTAGACACTGCCAATTCTTTGTATAAAGCCGGTCACATCGTCCAGCTCGAGCTCTGCCACGGGGGTTCGTTTATGCATAAAGGTGCATTTCATACCTGTCGCCTCATTTCGTCTGCTTTTCTGTGATTTCAGTATGCGCAGCTGCGCCTGCAGTTCCTTGCGCTTTTCGATTTTATCTGCCAGCGGTGCGATCTCACTGTCGTGCAGATAGCGGCTCTGCTTGACGCCGTTTTCCGACCACTGGTGATAGTAATAGACCTTTCCGCCGATGGTTTTTTTGGAAAGATACCCCTTCGGCAGTCCGGCAATCTGCTTGGTCAGTTCCGTGATGCGCCTTAGCTGCTCCCTGTTATCCATGTCTGTCACCTCGTCTTTCGAGGATATTATACCCCGACTTAACCCCCGTTGTCAACGCTGTGCTTCATAAAAGCGCGGCGGCGATGCGCGACATGATAAACTCCACGCAGGGTATCGCCACACTGTTATGTGAAGCTCAACATAATAGCCTTTATTTAATCATGGTCGTTATGAGAAGAACAGATGTGAAAACTGCGCCAGGAGA
>ERZ1504196.664-NODE-664-length-8974-cov-7.881265_pt1 | contig 8974 bp, 7 predicted proteins | sample MGYA00574891_ERZ1504196 | MGnify/ENA primary metagenome ERZ1504196 (study PRJEB39906, sample SAMEA3182075) | gut metagenome | biome: human; feature: gut; material: Stool; isolation source: human stools | place: Canada | collected 2012-03-14 ... | reverse complement strand
CCTGTCTTTGACGCGCCAACGCAGCAGGCCCGCGGCATGAGCGGCGCGGAATACCACACGGCACTGAAAGGCCAAAGCTGGAAGCTGCGGCTCATGAACACCATCGACGAGTGCATGAAATACGCCGCCGACAAGGACGCCTTCGTTTCCCTGATGGCATCCGAGGGCTACGCCGTCCGCTGGGAGAGCGGCCGCAAGTACATCACCTACACCACGCCGGAGGGCATGAGATGCCGCGACAGCAAATTACACGAGGAAAAGTATTGCAAGGAGGCCATGGAACATGAATTCAGAATACGCGCAGAGCTCGTCAAGAGAAAACTCCGTCGAGCAGCGGAAATCGATGGAGGAATTGAAGCGGCTGAATCAGCCGAACAGCGCACCGCCGGCTGCGCCGCAGCCGATGCAGCCCATTGTGATCCAGTGCGATCTGCCGCAGACAATGAACAAGCTGGCAAAGCAGGTGGGCGAAATAAACTGGGAGCTGGAGGAAATTCGGAATACGTTGCCGGAATTGAAAACGCGCATCGACCTGACGCCGGTGCAGAAGTCGCTCACAGAGATGCAGAGATCGCTGACAGAGATGAACAAACTGCTGGAACGGGTTGGGAACCTGAGCGAGAAGTATTCCTCCAAGTGGATCGACTGGCTTCCGGACTTCAGCCTGCTGGTGGCCCTCAAGTGGATCATGCTGGTGCTGATCCTTGGCACGGCGGCACTGGCAGGTTGGTATGGCGCGGCGGCGATCCGCGGCCTGTTCCTCTAATCCCCGCCGTGGCCGGACTGGCTGCCGCGGGAGCGCTATTGGACGAGGATGAGGACGCCGAGGAAAAGCGGCGGCGCATGGAGGCGAAAATCGCCGCCGAAAACTTCGGCGCGGTGATCGGCTTCGCCGCAGGCGCGGCTATGGCTGTGAAAGAAAAATTGGATGAGCAGGCTGTGCAAGAAAAACAGCAGCAAACCATGGGAGGGTTCTAAAAATGGCAAGCATCAAAAAATTGGACGAGCGACGGTATAAGATCACCGTCAGCAACGGCTACCGGCCCAACGGCAAAAAGATCAGCAAGGCAAAGACCATCCAAGTCCCGTCCGGTGTCCCCAAGCGCGGCATCGGGCAGTATGTCGCCCACGCTGCCGAAGAGCTGGAGCGCAGCTTCAAGGCCGGCTACGCCGAGGATGGCGAGATGACCTTTGAGGAATTCGCCTCCCGCTGGCTGAAGCGGCAGACGAAATATGCCCCCAGCACCATCGCTGCGTACCGGCGGATGCTGGAGGTGGTGTATCCCATGATCGGCGGCATCCGCCTCAACAAACTCCGGTCGATGGCACTGGAAAATATGCTCTCCGAGCTGCGTAAGCGCAAGCACCACGGAAAGCGCATCAACGAATCCACCGCGCAGCGATACCTCTCCGTGGTCTCCGCCGTACTCAGCGACGCCAAGCGCAATGAGATCATCGAGAAAAATCCCGCGCGGATGTTAGACCTGCCCACACCGCAGCGCACGGTGCAGCGCATTCCCACGCGAGGCGAGGTGGAAAAGCTGCTGGACGTGCTGGCAAAGGAGCCGCGGCACTACCGTCTGTTTTATCTGCTCTCCATGTACACCGGCTGCCGCCGGGGCGAGCTGAGCGCTCTGCAATGGTCGGACTTCACCGGCACACAAAACGGTCTGCTGCTCACCGTCAGCCGCTCCCGCAGCAGCGTTCCCGGCAAGGGCATCGTGGAGGGCAGCACCAAAAACGGCAAGAGCCGTGAAGTCTACCTCTCCTCTGACCTGCGGGGCATCCTCCTCGCCTACAAGCGCCGCAAGCAGATGGAGGCGGACAAGCAGCGCCGCAGGCTCAGTCCCTACCTCTTCACCGACGAACACGGTCAACTCATCCACCCTGACACCTTCACCAAGCGGCTGCGGAAGATCTATGACGCCATCGGCTTTCCGCGGGAGTACCACCTCCACACCCTGCGGCACTACTTCGTGACCTCGCTGCTGCACTGCGGCGTGGACAAACAGACGGTGGCAGACCTCGTGGGTCATGCGGACACCGGCTTTCTGGAGCGTACCTACTGCCACCCCCAGCAGGCGCAGAAGGAGCAGGCGGCAGACTCCATGCTCACCATGCTCCGCCCGGACGGCGAACAGATCTTCAATCTCGCCGCCGCCTGTTCACCGAAGCAGCACAGCGCATGATTGTTGCTTTCGTAGAAATTCATTTTTCCAAGAAAATTGTGATAGCTTTACCGCCGTGCTTGCGGTATGTTGTGCTTGCAAAATAAGCCTCAACTGTACTGAGGATAAATGAAAGAGAGGTCATTTTTATGGCAAGCATACGCAAGCGCGGCAGCAGCTATCTCATCGTTGTCTCCATGGGCTATGACTACAACGGCAAGCGCATCAACCCCCGGCAGAAAACCGTCCACCCGCCGGAGGAACTGACACCCAGGCAGGTAGAAAAGTGGCTCAACGAGCAGGTAGTCCTCTTTGAGCGGGAATGCCGCCACACGCCGCAGCCCGTCCAGCAGCTCACGCTGGCAAAATACATCGACCTGTGGCTGACAGACATCGCCCCCGGCAAGCTGGCGAAGTCCACCATCCGCCGCGACCGGCAGGACATCGAGCGTATCCTCCCGGCGCTGGGTCACTACAAGCTCACCGAGCTGCGGCCGGAGCACTTCCGGAATTTCTACGCAGAGCTGCGAAAAGTCATCCGTCCCGACACAAAAAAGCCACTCTCCGAGTACACCATTGAGGGCGTGCACGCAACGCTGTGCAGCATCCTCTCTGATGCCGTGGAGGGTGGCTTTCTTTCGCATAATCCGGCTTGGCGCACCTACCGCTACGCCGGGCGAAAGTGCGAAAAGAAGATCGCGGACGAGGAAACGGCACAGAAGATCATCGCCGCGCTGGAGGGCGAGAGCATCAAGTACGAAACCTACTTCAAGCTCATCATCGCCACGGGTATGCGGCGGGGCGAGTGCTGCGGATTGAAGTGGTGCGACATTGATTGGGAGCAGCGTTCCATCCACATCTGCCGCAACGCGGTCAAGGTGACGGACGAAGAAATCTTTGTCAAAGAACCCAAGACCCGCGCAGGCAACCGCTATGTGTACTTCTCCGCCGAGATGGAAAGTCTCCTGCGGGAGTACCGGCAGGAATGTGCATACGTCACCGAAACCTATGACCAGCGGGAGCTGACCGCCGATGACTTCCTGTTTCGGCGGCAGGGATCGCAGCTGCCCATGACGCCCACCACCTTCACCTACCGCTTCAAGCTGATCCTCAAGAAGAACGGCCTGCCGCAGGAGCTGAACGTCCATTCCCTCCGGCACACCGCCGCCAGTCTGATGATCGCGGGCGGCACGGATGTGGCCACGGTGGCAGGCATCCTTGGCCACAGCCAGCCCTCCACCACGCTGGACATCTACACCCATGCCTTCGACAAGAACAAAAAGGCCGCCAGTGCAGGACTGCACGGGATGCTGGAGATATGACATAGTGTAATAGCTCAGTTGGATCGCAAAACGCGCAATAGTGGTCAAATCAGGTTTCAATTCTCTCAACTTTCCGCATGTAAAAACCGTCTCAAACATATCGTTTGAGACGGTTTTTGGTACGCCCGACTGGATTCGAACCAGCGGCCTTTAGAGTCGGAGTCTAACGCTCTATCCAACTGAGCTACGGGCGCATATTTGATTGTGGGTTTCTGCGATAGTAGTCAAATAGTAGTCAACAACTAACTATTTTTTCTCTGCCGTTCCCGCAAACGCAGGTGTGACAATGCTTTGCGCCATATCTCAACTGGAGACGCCTGAAACGTCGGAGTCCAACGCTCTATCCAACTGAGCTACGGGCGCATATTTGATTGTGGGTTTTTGCGATAGTAGTCAAATAGTAGTCAACGACCACACATTTTTTCTCTGCCGTTCCCGCAAACGCAGGTGCGGCAAGGCTTTGCGCCATATCTCAACTGGAGATGCCTGAAATGTCGGAGTCCAACGCTCTATCCAACTGAGCTACGGGCACATATACATCTTGTCAACAAATGAATTATACCAATTCAAACGCCGTTTGTAAAGTCCTAATTTCAAATATTCCATAAACAATTTGGATTGTTTTTCCGTAGCCCTCATGTTAAAATACATCATATAATCACAAGGGGGATATTTTTATGGTCTATACCTCGGAATATGCTTCTCCGCTGGGGGGCATCATCCTCGCCTGCGATGACAATGCCATCATCGGTCTGTGGTTTAGCGGTCAAAAATATTTCGGCAGCACTCTCCCGATGCACACAGAGGCGAAGGCGCATCCGCTGCTGCAGGATGCGCGGCGCTGGCTGGATATTTATTTTTCCGGTAAAGACCCCGGCTTTCTCCCGCCCCTGCGCTATGATTCCACACCCTTTCGCAAGGCTGTGTGCGACATCATGCTGACCATTCCCTACGGCCGGACCATGACCTACGGGCAGATTGCCCGGGAGCTGGCCCGGCAGCAAGGTCGGGAAAAGGTATCCGCCCAAGCCGTGGGCGGCGCGGTGGGGCACAACCCCATTTCCCTGCTCATTCCCTGCCACCGAGTGGTGGGCACCGGCGGCAGCCTCACCGGGTATGCCGGCGGCATAGACCGCAAGATGCAGCTTCTCCGTCTGGAGGGCGCAGATATGAGCCGTTTTTTCGTGCCCCAAAAAGGAACCGCACTCTGATAGAGCGTCCCGCTTCCCATTTGCGCCGAAGCTATGGGACTCCCGGCCCATAATAAACGCTTTATTCCATAAATTCCATAAATAATCCAAGGCTGACGGGTCAATAACCTGCCAGCCTTGGATTTTATACGAGAATGGGCTTAGACTTACCGCTGACCCTTGTCGTAAGGAATACCCTCTGCCTTCGGTGCCCGGGACTTCTTGGATGTGAAGGCCAGCACCACCAGGGAGATGATGTAGGGCATCATGTTGTACACCTGGCTGGGGATGTTCAGCACTCTGAGGAAGTCAAAGCCCGTGTACACATTGGACAGTGCCCGGAACATGCCGAACAGCAGCGCTGCTAGGGCAATGCGTGTAGGCTTCCACTGGCCGAAGATCATAACGGCCAAAGACAGGAACCCGAAGCCTGCCACGCCGTACTCAAACCGCCACTCGGACACGCCCGCGGTGATAAACACGATACCGCCCAGACCGCCCAGCACGCCCGAAATGAGCACACCGGCCCAGCGCATCTTGTACACGCTAATGCCCACGGAGTTAGCCGCCTGAGGGTGCTCGCCGCAAGCCATGAGCCGCAGACCAAACCGGGTCTTATACAGCAGGACATAGGACACAATCAGCAGAATCAGCGTCACCAGCATAAACCAGCTAAATTCGAACGAGCCGATGTTCACCAAAAACGATCTCTTAGCACCGGCGAACTGGATGGTAGAGGACACATCATCAGGATTGGCCGCCGTATTGATGGCCTTCACGATGACGGTAGCCCCAGCAAGGCCCAGCATATTCAACGCCGTACCCACAATGGTTTGGTCTGCCTTAAAGTTGATGCAGGCCACGGCCAGCAGGCTAGAGTAAATCAAGCCCACTAGGGCCGCCGCCAGCAGCACCACCAGCAGCATTGCAATGGGCGTGGAGTTTGTGGGCATATAGCGCATAGCCAGTGCGCCGCCCAGGGCACCCATAATCATCACGCCCTCCAGGCCCAGGTTGATAACGCCCGAATGTTCCGAGAAGCAGCCGCCCAGTGCCACCAGGATCAGCACGGAAGCGAAAGTCAGTGTATATTGCAGCAGCAGCACCATTACTGATCGCCTCCTTTCCCGGTGTTTGCATCAGCAGGCGGCGTTTCGCTCTGCTCCTTTTCCTTCAGCGTAGCCTTTTCCTCCCGCTTGCGGATGCCCACATTCATGGCGTACTTAATAAACAGCACAAAGCCGCACAGATAAATGATCAGCGAGGAGATCAGGTCGGAAATCTGTGCACAGTACATACTCTTGTCCACATACGCGCCGCCGGCGGTGATATGCTGGATGAAGAAGGAGGCCAAAATGGTCCCGAAGGGATTCAGTCCGCCCAGGAAAGCCGCCGCGATACCGTTAAATCCCATGCCAGGCACGGAGGAGGTAGAACACTGCCACTGTTCGTAACCGGTGAGGTACAGCATAGCCGCACCCAGACCGGCCAGTGCGCCGGAGATGACCAGGGTGAGGATGATGTTTCTCTTCTCGGCCATACCGCAGTATTTGGCGGCGTTCTTGTTGTTGCCGGTGGCCCGCAGCTCGTAGCCAAAGCGGGTCTTTTCCAGCACGACCCACACCGCCACCGCCGCCAGCACGGACAGTGGCAGGGCCAAACCCACATAGCCATTATTGTTAAACAGGCTGCCTATGCCCAGAGAAGGCAGGATGGCCGAGGGGTTCTTGTGCGCCAGCACAAAGGTATACGGGCTGGTGGCCTCCTTCACATTGGTCAGCAGCATGTTTGTCAGATACAAAACGATCCAGTTGAGCATGATGCCTGATATGACCTCGTTCACATTGCAGTAGGACTTCAGCAAACCGGAGATGGCGCCCAGCACCATGCCGCCCAGCATCGCCAGCAGCATACACGGCAGCCAGCCCCACCCCCAGGCCAGGGCGGCGTACAGGCTCAGCGCCACGCCCGCGCAGTACTGGCCCGCCGCGCCGATGTTGAACAGGCCCACCTTGTAGGCAAACAGGATGGACAGTGCGCACATCAGCAACGGTGCGGTCTTCACCAGGGTGTTGCCCAGGTACTTGGCTTGAGTCGCGGCCTTGCTGTAGTTGAGGAAGTTTTTGATAACGGCCGTGATCGCCTCACCCGCGCCGCTGGGATTGATGAACAGCAGCACGATAAAGCCGATAAGCAGGCCCAAGAGTATGCAGATCAGCGACGCCAGCAGAGACTGTACGCCGTCGTTTTTCAGAATGTTCTTTTTCATTCCTTCACCTCGTCTCTCTTGGCGCCGGCCATGTACAGGCCCAACTCCTCCTGGGTGGTAGCCTTAGGATCCAGCTCGCCCACAATCTCGCCCTCGTACATCACCAGGATACGGTCAGGCACATCCATCACCTCGTCCAGCTCCAGAGACACCAGCAGCACGGCCTTTCCGGCGTCGCGCTGGGCCACCAGCTCCTTGTGAACATTTTCGATAGCGCCCACATCCAGGCCGCGGGTGGGCTGCACAGCTACCAGCAGCTCGGGATCCTTGTCAATCTCCCGGGCCACGATGGCCTTCTGCTGGTTGCCGCCGGACATACTCCGGGCCATGGTAATGGGCCCCTGGCCGCTGCGGATATCGTATTCGTCAATGAGCTTCTCTGCGTATTTACGGATGTTATCCCGCCGCAGGAAGCCCGCCCTGCTGGTGAATTCCGGCTCAAAGTACCGCTCCAGCACCAGGTTGTCCTCCAGGGAATAATCCAGCACCAGGCCATGCTTGTGACGATCCTCGGGAATGTGGGACATACCCAGGATATTCCGCTTGCGAATAGGCATTTTCGTGATGTCGGTGCCACACATGGTCACCTTGCCACCTGCCACAGGCTCCAGACCCGTGAGACCGTACACCAACTCCGTCTGGCCATTACCGTCTATACCGGCAATGCACACGATCTCGCCCTTGCGCACCTTGAAGCTCACATCGCGCACGGCGTTTTTCTTGTGCATCTTGCTGGCCACAGTCATGTGCTCCACATTCAGCACCACTTCGCCGGGCTGGGCAGGCTTTTTCTGCACATGGAAATTCACATCGTGGCCCACCATCATGGCACTGAGCTGCTCCACGCTGGTGTCCTTGGTCTCCACGGTGCCGATATACTTACCCTTGCGCAGCACGGTACAACGGTCAGACACAGCCATAATCTCGTTGAGCTTGTGGGAAATGAAGAGGATGGACTTACCCTCTGCCGCCAGATTCCGCATAATCTCCATAAGCTCATCAATCTCCTGGGGCGTCAGCACGGCGGTAGGCTCATCGAAAATAAGGATCTCGTTATCCCGGTATAGCATTTTCAGGATCTCGGTGCGCTGCTGCATACCCACAGTGATGTCCTCGATCAGCGCATCGGGGTCGATTTTCAGGCCATAGCGCTCGCTGAGCTCCATGACCCTTGCCCGAGCCTCTTTCTTCTGCAAAAAGCCCATTTTCGTGGGCTCCACGCCCATAATGATGTTGTCCAGCACCGTGAAACACTCCACTAGCTTAAAGTGCTGGTGTACCATGCCAATGCCCAGGGCGTTGGCGTCGTTGGGATCCTTGATGGATACCTCCACGCCGTCTTTTTTGATGATACCCTCCTCCGCCTGATACAGGCCGAAAAGCACACTCATTAGCGTAGATTTACCTGCGCCGTTCTCGCCCAGCAGGGCGTGGATCTCACCCTTCTTTAATTGAAGCGTGATATCGTCGTTAGCGATGATACCAGGAAACCGCTTTGTGATGTGCACCATCTCGATTGCATACGGTCTGTCCAAGTTTTCGCCCTCCCTTCCGTTTTTATGGCCCGCCGTTTTTTCATAGTACGGGGACGGAAACCACAATAGATATTATTAGTATACTATACTTTTCTTCATAAAGCAAAGACTATTTATTGAAATTTGCAGTCTTTCTATGAATTATATTCTTTTCCACTGAAGCCACCCAAGAGAGCCACCTCGCATGATAGATCCCCATCTCTCAAGTATCTTCGATTCACTCCGTGAGGTGTCCTTGCATTTACCCCGCGCACGACCTCCCTATACTATTTGCTCTGCGTACAAAAAGAAAGACCGCCGAAGGGCGACTCCTCATAAGGACATCTTGAAAACACCAGATTAAACCGATTGAGAGAATCTCTTGGTGTCGACCAAACGGGAATAGCCATCAACCAGTTCATGGCTAATTAAAGGGAACAAAAAGAAAGGAAAAACCAATCCAGACGGTATCAGCGGCAGGCTACAAGAATAAATTGTGATTTCACAAGAT
>ERZ1504196.649-NODE-649-length-9081-cov-2.674274_pt1 | contig 9081 bp, 8 predicted proteins | sample MGYA00574891_ERZ1504196 | MGnify/ENA primary metagenome ERZ1504196 (study PRJEB39906, sample SAMEA3182075) | gut metagenome | biome: human; feature: gut; material: Stool; isolation source: human stools | place: Canada | collected 2012-03-14 ... | reverse complement strand
TGCCCTAACTTTTCCCAACGGCGGCGCCTGTGACTCGTGGCGTCCCGAAGCGGCGGGCGTAATACAGCTTTCCGTCCGCAAGATCGTACCATCACCTTGGTGGATGATTTGGATCGCATGGGTTGCATTGGGCACGATCTGCACATTGCAACCGTAGATATGGAAGACGAAACGTGCTTGTTCCGCCCGCTCATGGTTTTCTGTCATATCGTAATTTTTTCAGTAAGGTTATCACTTTTCGTTTCCCTTGGAAAACGAGGTATATATGAATTGCCCTATGAAGTATATATCAATTGCCTAACGCAGTATATATCCTCGGGCATATGCAGTATATCTTCTCAAAAACGGCCAGTTGAGCGGTGTCTGAGACGACTGCTCCACGCATCGTTGATACGGGCACGGATGTTGCTGACGCTTTTACCCTTCGTGATTCGGGGGGTGATGGGTAGAAAGAGGCGGATGAAACGCTCTTTGACCATCTCCTCGGGGGTTATTTTCAGCTCGTTCTCTTGCATGACCAGAATGACTTGGGCCAACTCGGTAACCGTCCGGCACTCGACGATCTGCGCAAGATAGCGTTCCAGATCCTCTTCTTTATTTATATAGGCACGAAAACGGATCGTTTCAGGCATGAGACCGGATCTACCGTCCCCCTCTTCTAGGGAGGTCTCCCCGCAATATTCCCCCACATAGAAGTTCTGGATGGCTTCCGTAGCGTTGGGGAGTATCTGGTTATTGCCGCCGTGTATGGTAATCGTTATATCAGACATAAGGTATATATGAATCGTTTGTCAATGAAAAGTAAACAGTTTGTCAACGGTTATCAACGGATTTGATTTCGCTATCCGGGGGTTGTACTTTCGCATTGTCAACAATAAGTTTAATCTTTTAAAAAAAAGAAGTATGATTAATTATTCAACTTACATGTGGAAAAGTCCACTGGATGAGACCGCAAAGGAACAGGCGTACGCCAAGAACCAAGTGACGAAAGTGATGAGTTTCGATGATTTCGTGAAGCACATCTCAGATCACAACGGTGTTTTCACACGCGGCACGGTAAAAGGCGTGGTAAGCGACACCTGCTCATGTCTAGTGGAACAATTGCTGAACGGCTACAAGGTACAATTCGGCGAACTAGGAATCTTTAGTATCTCCATCACCTGCGAGCCGGCCGCTACACTCAAGGACTTCTCCAGCGATAATATCAAGGCGGTGAACATTCTATTCAATCCGGGTATAGACTTCGAGAACCTACGTTCTAAGGCAGAATTCAACCTAGTAACCAGCCGTGCGATCCAAGCCGCCTCGCTGAAGGCGGTAAAAGAGAATAAAGACACGGTGGACTTGGCTGCATTGAAGAAAGGAGACTCAGAATCTCCTGATGAGATCTAAATCCTACCATTGAGAAATACGGCTCTTAAACCATGAAGCTTATTTTATTCATTTATTTAAAGACTACAAGTATGAAAAAAACAAATTGGAAGAGCGTCTTGCTGTACATCATCCGTATTGTCGAACTGGTCATCACCGGTGCTGCCGGTGGAGCCGCTAGCGGTTGGATCGGATGAGAACCATCACGCTGATTATCGTGCATTGCTCTGCCAATAGGCAGGGCAGCACTTTACGGATGATGGACATCGACCATCTGCATCGCTCTCTCGGCTGGAAAGGCTGCGGATATCACTTCGTTATCCCGACCGATGGTACGATCGAGATCGGTAAGCCCCTTGAACAAGTGGGCGCTCATTGTAAGAACCACAATCGGTACAGTATCGGGGTTTGCTATATCGGAGGACTCGCCAACGATGGAAAGACTCCCATGGATACCCGAACGGAAGCCCAACGAGAAGCCCTACAGGGTTTGTTTCGTGAATTGCATCAGCGATTCCCCAAAGCCCTAATCGTGGGACATCAAGACTTGGACCCGTCGAAATCCTGTCCCTGTTTTAATGTCGTGAACGAGTTTTCCGATTAGTTTAACGCAGGGAGTCCCTTCACCTCCCTCGAATGCCACGCTTGGTAGGCGGGAGCGGAGAGTTCAGGTACAGTCAATAACTTGTAATCCGCCCCGTTCTGCTTAGCTATATGTTTTCGTTCATACAAACGAAGGGAACGATCCGTTACGGAAACCATGACAACCGGAAAAGGATAAGCGTACAGGCGCATCGGCGTGATCTCACTATCCGGAAAGGCACGACGCAATTGATAAGCGGAACGTTCGAACGCGACCCAATAAGATCCCGTACAATATAAATGGATCGAGGTCTGATTCGCACACTCACGATTCATGATCTCTCTCAAATGCCCTTTCAGCAATAGCATCAAACGGATACCGGAGGGAGTTTCGCTTTCCTTTCTCATGACAGTCTACTATTTAATGTTTTAGCCAAATATCGTAATCGTGTAAACGCTGTATCAACAAGGCCTTGCTTCTCTTAGGCGAAGGGTCATCCCGCCAGGGATCTACCAGCTCATGCGCCATACGGTAATACAGGTTGCTATTCGTGCAGCCGTAAAGCGTGACGAGCAGCAAGGCACGAGAATTCACTGCCTTAACCAATGGAAGCATATTGCGTAGGGTGGAATACAAGCGTTCAAACTCCTCTTCCTGATCCAACAGCTTATAGGCCGGAAGGAGTAATGAGTAAACCTTGCAACGCATCACGTCGGTCTCCACACGAAGGGAAGCATAGCCCTTCAGCACCTCACGAACCAAAAGTTCGTCTTCCTTTCCCAATTTGCCCGAGAGATAATAACGCCCCAACGCCTTGTGCATACCTTCCGATAAACGATCGTTATCCAAATGGGTATAAACATGCTTGCCTTTCGTATTCAACTCGATCAGCTCATACTCGCCTTGCCTTACCTCAAATAGAGGAACCCACATACAGTCAAGGATACGTACCATGACATCCTTATGACCTCCACCCGGTTGCACCACCACCTCAGCCTCCATCCCCATGAAAGAACCCGAGGTGATACGTACACGGTCACCTTTCAGCAAGCGACCGCTATCCGGTACGTACACCGGAAGCTCATTGGAATAAGATTCAGCCATCCAGCGTAAGGTCTCCATCTCATGATCTGACAGGTAAGGAAAATAAGAGTGTTCGCCCACGGATACCCGAGGAAGAAGATTATATAAGGGCATGATACGTTTCAAACGGAAAATCTCATTCTCCGAAGCATGGATAAACACATAGTTGTATAAAAGAGGCTTCCTCGTATTGACCATCTTGCCTCCCACCTTGCGAGCCTCGACATACGAGGGGGCAAAGTACTCGAACAAGGGTTCCCCACAACGTTTACGACGGGAAAGCTCGGCATCTAATCCTTTTGACGAATAGATATTATCACGTCCCCCAACAGCGGTAGGAAGCGTCAGTACGTACCAACGTACAGCCTCCTGGCTACGGCGATTGCGTATATGCACCATAGCTCTATCAGAGCTATTACTTGTCACGATATTCATTGAGGAAGATAATTCAGAGCCTTATCAAGATATTCTTGTAATACCCTGATAAATAAATACTTATGTGAAAACAAAAAAGGAATTACTGAAAATTTGCATCCCTTCAATACTCATGCTACTTGGCGAGTAGCCAAACTGACTGCTACTTGGCGAGTAGCCTTAACAAGAGGAGTGAAAGGATATTCCTTAGTTGTAGAGACGGAGCGTGTCCCGTTTCATCCCCTTACAATGGTATTTTAGTTACTATCAGGCGGTGGGAGACGGAGCACGCTCCATCTCTACATGATGTTATATGGAATTTACTTCGGATAACGTGATGATTTCGGGAATAACGAGGCCATTTCGTTTCTATTGCCATGTCTATACATCAGAAATAAGAACGAAGATTTAAAGAGAATTAAGGTTGAAACACAAACAAAGCCTAATGTTTGCTTGTGTTATGTTATTTTTTACTACATTTGCGGCATGAAATGAACGCTACTCGCCAAGTAGCGTACTTTTCTTCACCCTACTTTCGGCGCATAATTATACACACTCTCGAAACAAAGTTTGTTTACGGTTGAGAGTTTTTCTAAAGAGAAACTCTTCAAGTATATTTGCGTAGTCTTGATAGATTTATGCCCTAACAGTTCACTGATCATCTCAATCGGTACGTTTTGCTCCTTCAAGGTCGTGGCGAAAGAGTGACGAATCGTGTATGAGGTAACCCGAGTATGAATGCCAATGGATTCCGACAGTATTTTCAATCTGCGGTTAAAACCTCCTAATACGGTATTATATTCCTTGTAGGCATCCTCACCGGTCTTCATTCCCTCTAAAAAAGGAAACAGATAGGGCGAATCCTCGGTTGTATCGGCTGCCAACTCATTCAGCAGCCCTTGTGCCTCCGCTGGGATCTCCACCTGTATAAGGGATCCGCTTTTCTGCCGATAATAAGACAAGATCCCTTCCTTGATATCCTCCTTTCGCAAATGCGCCAAATCTACGAAAGCCATCCCGCAAAACAAAAACATCAGGCAAAAGGCTGATTGGGTCCTCTTCTGTTGTGGATCTGTCACCGGGCTTGTCATCAGCAAGCGTAAGCTTTCCGAAGGCAACGCCTTTTTACGTTTACTCTCAACCCCCGTAAACACATGCTTAAACAAATGAGGAATATAGGCAGCCTCACCCACCTCTACCGCTAAATTATAGATGTGACGAATCCGGCGCATATAAGTAGATACCGTGTTACGAGCACATCCCTTGGCCAACAGCCAAGATTGATAACGCAAAAGTGTATCCCGATTAATATACGCATAAGGAATCTCTTCCCGGCCACAAAAACATTTAAACGACCTCAACGCATCTTGATAACTCTTCGCCGTGGAATAACGCTTTTTCTCACGCAGGCAGGTGATATACGTAAGTACACCCACCACAAAATCATTCTCATTCATACTTTATCTCCTTAAGAATTAATACATAAAAAAATCCTCTATCTCTCCGTTTACACAGGAAAGATAGAGGATCTTCATAAAATCCTTAAAGAAATATATTATTTTCCGGCTTTCTCAGCAGCAGCTTTCTTATTGATCTTCTTCTTCTGCAACTCGTAAGCGATCGGAGTAGCGACGAACAAAGTAGAGTATGTACCGATAATGATACCTAATAAGATAGCGAACGTAAAGCTTCGGATCGTGCTACCGCCCAAGATGAAGATACACAATACAACCACCAACGTAGTCAATGATGTATTAAATGTACGACACAAGGTAGAGTTCAACGCATCATTGATCACTTGATAACGATCACGCTTCGGATACAAAGCGATTGTCTCACGGATACGGTCGAATACAACCACGGTATCATTGATAGAGTAACCGATAATCGTCAAGATAGCTGCGATAAACGTCTGGTCTACCTCCATTGAGAACGGAAGAACCTTCCATAACAAGGTATAGAAAGAAATGATACACAATGTAGTCGTAGCAACAGAGGCGAACGCACCCACAGAGAATGACACATCACGGAAACGAAGCAGGATATAAGCGGCCATACAGATCATGGCGAAGATTACCGCTAAGATAGCGCTATTCTTGATATCGTCTGCCATGCTAGGACCCACCTTCTGCGAACTCTGTATGAAAGTAGTCGTGAACTCATCTAATGTAGTTCCTTCCGGAAGTAAGGATTTCACGCCCTCAAACAATTTATTCTCGATCTCTTTATCTACCGTAGGATCGTTATCATTGATCTTATAGTTGGTAGACACACGTACTTGATCAGCTGTACCGATCTGGATAACACTAACAGAACCGTCTAACTGAGCGTCCAGCATATTACGAACATCGTCAGTCTTCACCTCTTGATTGAAACGGATCACGTAATTACGTCCACCCGTGAAATCGATACCATTATTCAAGCCGATCGTCATAAAAGAGATAGCACCTAAAACGATGATTGCCGCCGGAATTAAATAACCGACTTTGCGAGCACCCAAGAAATTGATCTTCGGGTTTGTCAACAAGTCTTTCGTAATAGAAGTCGTGAATGTCACGTTCTTCAATTTATCTTTCGCTAACAATGCCTCATAAACGATACGAGTCAAGAACACGGCTGTAAGGAATGAAGCGAACAAACCGATGATCATCGTCGTAGCGAAACCACGGATAGGACCCGTACCGAAATAGAACAATACGATACCGGTAATGATAGATGTCAAGTTTGAGTCGAAGATAGCGGAGAACGCATTGCTGTAACCGTCGGCGATAGCCTTTCCTAAAGACTTACCGGCACGAAGTTCCTCTTTCGTACGCTCATATATCAATACGTTAGCATCGACTGCCATACCCAGCGTCAACACCATACCGGCAATACCCGGCAAGGTAAGAACGGCTTGGAAAGAAGCAAGGATACCCATCGTGAAGAAGATGTTCAATACCAAAGCACCGTCGGCGATCAATCCCGGAATCAATCCGTAGAATGCGCACATATAAACCATCAACAGCACCAATGCCAAAACGAAAGAAATCACACCGGCATTGATAGCCTCTTGTCCCAAAGACGGACCAACGACATCTTCTTGAACGATATGTACGGAAGCAGCCATCTTACCCGATTTCAATACGTTCGCTAAGTCCTTCGCCTCTTCCGGTGTAAAGTGACCGGTGATTTGTGAACGACCTCCCGTGATCTCATCGTTTACGTTCGGAGCGGAATAAACCATCTCATCCAAAACGATAGCGATCTGGCGACCGATATTCTCTTTCGTCAAACGAGCCCAAGCCTTAGAGCCTTCGGCATTCATAACCATGTTAACCATTTGCTCTGAACGACCGGCTTGTTGCATAAAGTCAGCGTTAGCATCTGTTACTACGTCACCACCTAAAGCGGGACTTCCGTCACGGTTCGTTACCTTCAAGGCATATAACTCAAAGAACTGCTCTTTATCATCGATCGCCTTTACACCCCATTTTAAAGCCAAGTTACGAGGCAATACCTCTTTCACTTGTTTCATGTTCAGGTATTCGCTGATCTTCTCCATATCTTTTGCTTGAGCGATACCTACCGTCGAACCCGGAGACAACTGACCGTTGTACTGGCTAATCTGCAATAAAGCAAATAATGGATGTTGCTTAGCGAACTCTTCCATGCTTTGATTAGCTTCCGTATCTTTTTTATCTTGACCGAGCTCAGCCAACAAAGAATCGGCCTCACTTACATTCGCATCAGCGGCATCAGCGATTTTCTCAACATTATCGGTAGCAACAGAATCAGCGGAAGCCTCCTTACTTAGGATAGTAGCCAATACATTATCAGCGGCAACCAATTGTTGATAGATTTCCGGCAACTTATAAGTTTCCCAGAATTCCAAGTTAGCGCTACCTTGAAGCAACTTACGAACACGTTCCGGTTCTTTCACACCCGGCAACTCAACCAAGATACGACCCGCTGTCTCCAAACGTTGGATGTTCGGAGAAACCACACCGAAACGGTCGATACGAGTACGCAATACGTTGAATGAGTTATCAATCGCACTCTGCAACTCTTGTTTCAAAACAGAAACAACCTGAGCGTCTGAGCTCTGGGGCGTGATTTTATCTTTTAACTCGAATGTACTGAAAATAGCGGAAAGACGTGCGCCGCTATCCAACTTCTTATACTCCTCAGCGAAAAGGTCGATGAAATCTTTTTGGCTAGTCGCTTGATGCGCATAAGCTAAATCCAACGCCTTGTTGAAATTCTCGTCTTGGTTGTTGTTAGACAACGAACGGATTACATCCGCCACGTTCAACTCAAGGACAACGTTCATACCGCCCTTTAAGTCAAGACCTAAACTAATTTCCATTTCACGGCATTGCTTAAGCGTATAGCCTAACCATACCTTCTGAGTAGATAGTGAGTCTAAATAAGCACTCTCTTTCGCAGGATCTCCACCCGCATACTCAGCGGCTTTACTGTTGTAATGTTGCGTCACGAACGAGAACGACAAATAGAACAAACAGACAAGCGTAAGTAACACCGCAAAGACCTTTACAAATCCTTTGTTTTGCATCTGAATCTTATGTTTATGTTATTACATTATTTATATTCGTTTTTTCACAGGGTGCAAATATAGACTTTTTTTCTTTGATAAAGAGCAATTAGTATAATTATTTGTCACGCTCATAGTTTATTTCAAACGCAAATGTATATCTTTGGGGCTAAAATAATAAGGAAAATATACCATGAAACAGTTATTATTCGCTCTGTTATTTATCCCCGCCCTGCTATTCGCACAAGAGGATCAACACTATCTGGCAGGGGCCGTTCCGGTTGCAGACGGTAAAGTCGTTTTTACCCGAGAGATTAATGCCCCCTCTTTAAGCAAGGCACAAATCTACCAACAACTATTAAAATGGGGACAAGAAAATTTTAACACAAAGGAAAGTAGAGTAGCTTATCAAAATGAGGCAAAAGGCGAGATCGCCATTATCGGAGAAGAATATATAGTATTCTCCAGCACAGCCTTATCCCTCGATCGGGCGATGATGAAATACCGTATTATCATTGAATGTAAGGAACATGCTTGTACCCTGCAACTTGCGGGCATCCGATATGAATATAACGTGTCTTACCAGAACGAGCCGGAGAAATACCTAGCCGAGGAATGGATCACGGACGAGTATGCCTTGAATAAGAGCAAGACGAAATTGAACCGTATCAGCGGTAAGTTCCGTAAGGCCACGATTGACTTCGCGGATAAGACGTTCGATAGCGCAGCCAACGTATTAGGCGCACAGTTGCTGACAGCCGCACCGGTAGAACCAGTATCCGCTCCGCAACGGGAAACACGACCTGTGGCACCGATGGAAGGTTTCGTAGCGTTCCAAGCGGACAAAATACCTAGCACGATCCTCCAAATGTTACCGGACAACGCTTTACAGATCAAAGCCGTAAAAGGAAATACGACCGACGCAAACGTTGAATGGAAAGGCATAGGCAATATGTTCGGTAAAACGATCAGTACAATCTCCATATCCAAAGATAGTCCTGCTTATAAAGCGATTGGCAATAACGATGTATATCGATTATCCTTCTCCAAGCCCGGCACATCTGCCGATGCGCCATGGATTATTATCGAGTGCCGT
>ERZ1504196.641-NODE-641-length-9190-cov-2.938697_pt1 | contig 9190 bp, 4 predicted proteins | sample MGYA00574891_ERZ1504196 | MGnify/ENA primary metagenome ERZ1504196 (study PRJEB39906, sample SAMEA3182075) | gut metagenome | biome: human; feature: gut; material: Stool; isolation source: human stools | place: Canada | collected 2012-03-14 ... | reverse complement strand
CGGAGGCTGGCTCAAAAACAGTCTGGTTGCCAATATGACTACCACCTTATTATTGATAGCCGTCTTACTGGGGATTTACCTAAACCTAGACTCTTTAGGCCAACCCGAAGAACTCTTGCCATTGATAAGACCTTATTTCGCGGTCTCATTAGTCTCGATCCTATTCGTAATGCTTTATAATTCATTCCGTCAATTCGTGGAAGGCATAGCCAACCCATCCATATCCATGTGGGTCCTATTGACAGGGAATCTGCTGAATATTATCGGCAACTATATCCTCATTTACGGAAAATGCGGAATGCCGGAACTCGGACTACTCGGGGCAGGTATAAGCACCTTTATCTCGCGTATCATCATGCTATTGCTTTTCATCGCCGTATTCATGCTGCGAACCGACTATAAGCCTTACCGGAAAGGTTTCACCCATATTCGTATCAATAAGCAAAGTTGGAGAAGGCTGAATTCCATAGGCTGGCCGATCAGTCTGCAACAAGGCTTGGAAGCGGGAACATTCTGCGTCACCGCCATCATGGTGGGTTGGCTGGGTAGCCTTGAGCTTGCCGCCCATCAAATAGCCATTACCATATCAACGATCAGTTTTACCATCTATTTAGGTCTTGGAGCCGCCGTAGCGATTCGTACCAGTTATTATAAAGGGGCGAACGACTGGTATATGGTGCGTAAGATCACCATTGCCGGGCTTCATCTAGGGCTTATTGTCGTTTGTATTGTCTGCACCACCTTATTCATGACCCAATCCTGGCTTGGATTAATATTTACGGATAATCTTCATGTCAACGCAATCGTGAAGACACTACTCCCCATATTGATGCTCTATCAAATAGGAGACAGCGCACAAATCATTTTAGCGAACTCCTTACGAGGGCTAGCCGACGTGAAAGCGATTATGTGGATCTCGTTTCTCGCTTATTTCATCATAGCCATACCTGCCGGATATCTATTGGGATTCACATTCCATTGGGGTATCGCCGGGATTTGGATGGCTTACCCATTAGGCTTCTTATGCTCTGTATGCCTGCTGGGATACCGGGCGAAAATGCAGGTAAAATCGCATCTCGCCTAATCCGATCAAGCCTTACGATTGATCCGGGAGAAACTAATAACCGCCCCGATCAAGGCCAACACACTTCCCAGCCATAACGCCGCGGGCATGCTATGGCCGGGAAATAACTTAAACATCAAGGCTACCAGCGAAGCCCCGCAAGTTTGTCCCAGCAAACGGGCCGTACCCAACATGCCACTAGCCCCTCCACTCCTACTTTCCGGAGCGGCCCCGATCATGAGGCTATTGTTAGGAGTCTGGAACAACCCGAAGCCACAACCGCAAAGCGCCATGCGCCAGATAATATCCAGATCGGAAGGATGCGCCGGTAATTCCGCCAACGAGAACAACCCTCCCGAGAAGATAATCAACCCGATACCACTCAAGACCCCGGCATTCATTTTCTCCGACAAGATCCCGGCCAAAGGGGCGCACACCATTGTCGCCAAAGGCCAAGGAGTCAATAATAAGCCGGTCGCCACCTCATCGCGTCCCAGTACCCGCTGCAAGAAAAACGGGAAAGAGACCATAGCCAGCATCTGAGCGATGAAAGAAAACACAGACGTAATGATAGAAAGGGTAAAAAGAGGAATACGCAGCAAGTCTATCGGCAATAATGGATATGCCTGCCGTTCCTCTCTCCGGATATAGAAATACCCACAGAACAATACGATAACAATCGCCGCTATTATCAATGAGATATGTACATCATGCGTGAACGCCTCGATAATCGCTATCACCAAACCGAATGTCAATGCGTTCATGAGTGCCGCCGTAACATCAAACTTACGTCCGACAGCCTTCACCGGATTTTGCGGCAAGAACTTAAAGCTCAATATCAAAGCGGTAATACCTATCGGGATATTTATAGCGAACAACCAAGGCCAGTTCCCCACGGACAATATACCGGCGGCTATCGTAGGACCAGCGGCGGCCGATACGGATACCACCAAGGCATTAATCCCCATACCTCGCCCCAGAAAACGTTTGGGATAAATAATACGGATCAAGGCCGTATTCACGCTCGCTATGGCAGCGGCGCCAAAACCTTGTAGCGTACGGGCGATAATCAGCGTAAACAAAGAATCGGATAAAGCGCAGGCCAAAGAGGTACAGCTAAATAACAGCAACCCGATCGTATACACCTTCCGATACCCCCAGATCTCTCCCATCGACGATAACGACAGCAAAGAAATCGTGATCGCCAACTGATAAGCGTTCACCACCCATATAGAAGCAGACGGACTCGTATGGAGATCGCCGGCAATCGTAGGTAAAGCCACGTTTGCGATCGCCCCATCCAACACCGACACGGTAACACCAAGCCCAATCGCTAGGATCGCCCAATAACGGCTAGGGATTGGCAAGCCATCCGGGATATTCCCTCCCGTCTGACCATTTATATTCGTTATTTCTTTATCCATACGGTATATGAAACAGAAATAGGGTGTATCTGGTTTAGGAAGTATCGACCAGATCGAGTATCTTTGCCCGTATAAATGGACATGACATGGCAAAACAAGGCACTATACTAGTTGTGGATGATAATAAAGGTATCCTGACCGCCGTACAAATGCTGTTAGGAACTTGCTTCGAGAAGGTTATCACCATCTCTACCCCGAACAAGATAAAAAACACGCTGCACGACGAGAACGTGGATGTCGTATTGCTCGACATGAATTTCAGCGCCGGTATAAACAGCGGCAACGAGGGGCTGTTCTGGCTCTCCGAGATCAAGAAGGCTTATCCCTCGATACAAGTCGTTCTCTTTACCGCCTACGCCGACATCGATCTGGCGGTACGAGGAATCAAGGAAGGAGCCACCGATTTCGTGGTAAAGCCTTGGGACAACGCGAAATTATTGGAAACCTTGCAAGCCGCTTACCAAATCCGCTCGGCCAATCATAAAGGCGGTGCCGGCAACAAGCAGTTGGTATCCAAGGAAAGCGGTATGTTCTGGGGAGACAGCAACGCCATGCAGCAACTACGGATGCTGATAGAGAAAGTAGCCAAGACAGACGCCAATCTATTAATCACGGGAGAGAACGGAACCGGTAAGGAAATGCTGGCCCGGGAAATACACCTGCTATCCCCCCGCAAGGATGAAGCCATGGTACCGGTGGATATGGGCGCTATCACGGAGACGCTGTTCGAGAGCGAGTTATTCGGCCACGTAAAAGGGGCCTTCACCGACGCCCGGACGGATCGCCCCGGTAAGTTCGAGGTAGCGAACAACGGAAGCTTGTTCCTCGACGAGATCGGGAACCTATCTTATCATTTGCAAGCCAAATTACTGACCGCCTTGCAACGCCGGAGCATCGTACGGGTAGGTAGCAATACCCCGATCCCCATCAATATCCGCCTGATCTGCGCCACGAACCGGGACTTGCAGGAGATGGTACAGAAAGAGCAATTCCGCGAGGACTTGCTGTATCGTATCAATACGATACACGTAGAGATCCCGCCCTTGAGGGAGCGGCCGGAGGATATCGTACCGCTTACCGAGATATTCATCACGAAATATACCAATATCTACGGTAAAAAGCCCATGGCCCTTACCGACGACGCCAAGGAAAAGCTGAAAGCCCAACCTTGGCTGGGTAATATCCGCGAACTGGAACATACCGTGGAGAAAGCGATTATCATCGCCGATGGTGATACTTTAGATGGTAGCAATTTCGATTTCCCTCGTAAGCGGGAGGCGCCCGTCAAGAATGACATCACTACGCTCGAGGAAATGGAGTATACAATGATCAAGGCCGCCATGGATAAATTCGGCGGTAATCTCTCGCTCGTAGCGAACCAGTTGGGAATCTCACGGCAAACGCTTTACAATAAGATCAAGCGGTATGAACTTTAAAGGCATTTATTACAGCCTCACCTTCCGCCTCGCCCTCGCTATCGGGCTGACGGCGGCACTCACCTACCAGGCCTTGGAGAAAGAATGGGGATGGTTCCTGTTCTTAGGCATCGGATGGCTGGCTGCCTTGCGGGGCATCAGCCTTTTGTTCAAGCGGAACGCGCAAAAGGTAGCCTTCATGTTCGACGCGATCGACAATAGCGATTACGCTTTCAAATACGCTACCCGTGGGCGCTCCTCCAACGACAAGCTGGTTAGCGACTCCTTAAACCGCATCACCCAGATACTTTTTCAAGCGAAAGCCGAGGCGATCCAGAAAGAGAAATATTACGAGTTGATCATGAACCAAGTGAATACGGGTATCATCGTAGAAGATGATAAGGGCAATATTTTCCAGACAAACAACGAGGCCTTGCGACTGCTGGGATTGACGGTCTTTACCCATGCCCGCCAGCTCGGACGTATCGACGAGAATCTAGAGCGCCTCATCAGCGACGTTCGTCCCGGCGAGAAACATCAGATCTCTTTTATCAACGAGCGGGGCACGGTACATCTCTCGGTCCGTGTCTCCGAGATGACGCTCCAAGAGAAACACGTCCGCATCATTGCGATCAATGATATCAACAGCGAGCTGGACGATAAGGAGATCGAGTCATGGATACGACTGACACGGGTCTTGACCCATGAGATCATGAACTCCGTCACCCCTATCACCTCCTTGAGCGACACCTTGCTTTCCCTCCACCAGAATGTCGACGAGGAGATACGGGGCGGCTTGGAGGTAATCAGCTCTACCGGAAAGAGCTTGATCGCGTTCGTCGAGTCGTACCGTAAGTTTACGCATATACCGACGCCTCAGCCCTCTTTATTCTACGTCAACAAATTCGCCGAACGGCTCACGCGGTTGGCCCGCCACCACAATAACTACCCGAACATAACCATTCGCATCGACGTGGAACCGGAGGACTTGATCGTCTACGCCGACGAGAACCTGATCACGCAAGTAGTCTTGAACCTCTTGAAGAACGCCATGCAAGCGATCGGGCACGAGCAAGAAAACGGCCTTATCTTGTTCAAGGCGTATTGCGACCCCAACGAGGCCGTTATCCTAGAAGTGACGAACAACGGCCCCATCATCCCCCCCGAGGAAGCCGAGCATATATTCGTGCCGTTCTTCACCACGAAAGAAGGTGGAAGCGGTATCGGGCTGTCCATCTCACGACAGATCATGCGCCTGTCCGGCGGCAGCATCGCGTTGAGAAGCAATCCGGCCCAACGGCAGACTACCTTCGTGTTGACATTCCCGTAGCTCGTTTACCGTATCCGCATAAACGCGGACACGCGGCCGGGCAGATACGCGGACACACAAGCCCGGATACACGGGCGCGACCCTATGGGTACACCCGCGTATCCGTACAGCTACCCATCCGTATCCGAGTATCTACATCTTTGTATCCGGGCAGCTACATCTTTGTAGCCGAGTAGTTACATCTTTGCAGCCGTACGGATACGGACGGACAGCCGGGCAGCTACAAGAGGACAGCCGTACGGATACCCGCCATCGGCCGTACGAACGTATTTCCGGCCACCGTTGGGTAACAACGAAACTATTCGTATCTTTACACTGTTTTTTAAATTTAAAAGTATCTATACAAACATGAACTTACTAGACAAACTGAAGATCAACCACCGCCCCCGCTCCGGGGCATTGGATTTGCTAAAATATATCGGCCCCGGATTACTTGTCACCGTAGGCTTTATCGATCCCGGAAACTGGGCGACGAATCTCGCGGCAGGCTCCGAGTTTGGCTACGCCCTCCTGTGGGTCGTCACCTTCTCGTCCGTCATGCTGATCATTATCCAGCACAACGTGGCCCACCTCGGTATCGTGACCGGCCTCTGCCTCTCGGAGGCGACCAACAAATACATGCCGCGCGTGCTAAGTCGCCCGATCCTAGGATCGGCCATGCTCGCCAGCATATCCACCTCCCTCGCCGAGATACTCGGTGGAGCCATCGCCCTCCGGATGCTGTTCGGTATGCCGATCAAGGCGGGAGCGGTGATCGTCACCATCGTATGCCTCGCCATGCTATTCAGTAATACATATAGTAAGACCGAACGCTGGATCATCACGTTCGTGTCCATTATCGGGCTCTCGTTCCTATACGAGCTGGCGTTGGTCGACGTAGACTGGGGGCAGGCCGTGGTAGGCTGGGTGAAACCCACCTTCCCCGAGAACTCCATGCTGATCATCATGAGCGTACTGGGAGCCGTCGTGATGCCTCACAACCTGTTCCTGCACTCGGAGGTGATACAGAGCCGGGAATGGAACCTAGAAGACGAGTCGGTCATCAAGAAACAACTGAAGTACGAGTTCTACGACACGCTCCTGTCCATGGTGATCGGCTGGGCGATCAACTCGGCGATGATCATCTTGGCCGCCTCTACCTTCTTCAAGCAAAACATCGCCGTAGACGAGCTGGACCAAGCGCAACAGTTATTGGTACCCCTCGTAGGAAATAACGCCGGGGTGATTTTCGCCGCCGCCCTATTACTGGCGGGTATCTCCTCGACCATCACATCCGGTATCGCCGGGGCTTCCATCTTCGCCGGATTCTATGGCGAGGCGGACAATCATACCTGCACTCAAAGCTGGGAGTCCTGCTATCGTTCGTCCCCGCCTTGGCCATCATCTTCCTGATCGGCGATCCGTTCAAGGGATTGATCCTGTCGCAGATGTTGTTGAGCGTGCAATTGCCAATCACGGTCTTCACGCAAGTGTACCTCACTTCCAGCAAGAAGGTCATGGGTGTCTACGCGAACAGCCGCTCTACGACCATCATCCTCTTGCTGTTGGGAACGATGGTAACCGTCCTAAATATAGCCCTGCTCATCAGCCTATTTTAAAAAGAAATCGCTACCTTTGCCCCATTCGAAGAAAAACTATCAATTTTTAAGTATGAGCGATATCAATACAAACGAAGAAGAAGGCAAGAAGAACCTGAATTTCATTGAGGCAGCCGTAGAGAAAGATTTAGCGGAAGGCAAGAACGGAGGACGTGTACAAACCCGTTTCCCGCCCGAGCCCAACGGATACCTTCACATCGGCCACGCGAAGGCCATTTGCCTAGATTTCGGCATCGCTGAACGCCATGGCGGTATCTGCAACCTCCGTTTCGACGACACGAACCCGACGAAGGAGGATGAGGAATACGTGGAGGCGATCAAGGAGGATATCCAATGGCTGGGATATCAGTGGGGAAATATTTATTACGCGTCCGACTACTTCCAGCAATTGTGGGATTTCGCGATCCGCCTCATCGAGGAAGGTAAAGCATATATTGACGAGCAGACATCCGAACAAATAGCCCAGCAAAAGGGCACGCCTACACAACCGGGCATCGAGAGCCCGTATCGCAACCGTCCGATCGAGGAAAGCTTAGCTCTCTTCAAGAAGATGAACACGGGTGAGATAGCGGAAGGTGCCATGGTACTTCGCGCGAAGATCGACATGGCAAACCCGAACATGCACTTCCGCGATCCGATCATCTATCGGGTGGTTAACCATCCGCACCATCGTACGGGTACGACGTGGAAAGCGTATCCGATGTACGACTTCGCCCACGGACAGAGCGATTTCTTCGAGGGCGTGACGCATTCCTTGTGTACCTTGGAGTTTGTCGTACACCGTCCTCTGTATGATTTGTTTATCGACTGGCTGAAGGAAGGCGAGGACTTGAACGACAACCGCCCCCGACAGACTGAGTTCAACAAATTGAACCTAAGCTACACGCTGATGAGCAAGCGTAACCTGCTTACATTGGTAAAAGAGAACTTGGTAAACGGCTGGGATGACCCCCGTATGCCGACCATCTGCGGTTTCCGCCGCCGGGGTTACTCTCCGGAGTCTATCCGTAAGTTCATCGACAAGATCGGTTATACGACTTACGACGCCCTGAACGAGTTCGCCTTGCTGGAAAGCGCCGTACGCGAGGATCTGAATGCCCGCGCCATCCGTGTATCCGCCGTGATCAATCCGGTGAAACTGATTATCACCAACTATCCGGAAGGACAGGTGGAGGAGCTGGAAGCGATCAACAACCCGGAAGATCCGGAAGCCGGCAGCCATACGATCGAGTTCAGCCGTGAGTTGTGGATGGAGCGTGAGGATTTCATGGAAGACGCTCCCAAGAAATATTTCCGGATGACACCGGGACAGGAAGTTCGTCTGAAGAACGCCTATATCGTAAAATGTACGGGCTGTAAGAAAGACGAGAACGGTGAGATTACCGAGGTATATTGCGAATACGATCCGAATACCCGCAGCGGTATGCCGGACGCTAACCGTAAAGTAAAAGGTACCTTGCACTGGGTAAGCTGCGCCCATTGCCAAAAAGCGGAAGTACGCTTATACGACCGCCTTTGGAAGGTGGAGAACCCCAGAGACGAACTGGCCGCTATCCGTGAGGAGAAGAATTGCTCCCCGCTAGAGGCGATGAAGGAAATCATCAACCCGAACTCCTTGGAGATCCGGAAAAACTGTTACGTAGAGAAGTTCGTGGCTACCTTGCCCAAGCTTTCCTACCTTCAATTCCAGCGTATCGGCTATTTCAACATAGATAGCGAATCCACCCCCGACAACTTGGTATTCAACCGTACCGTAGGGCTAAAGGACACGTGGAGCAAGATTAATAAATAAAGAATAGTAAATGAAAAAAGACGATATCTCACGCTTGTTACAACATTATCTTTCAGCGAAGGAAGAGGGTAAGGAGCCTTATTTCGACGCTGATCAAATCGATGAAATGTTGGACAGCTTTGAAGATTCGAACGATTATACTTACTTTGATGAAGTCTTAGCCCTCGGGCTAAAGCTTCATCCCGGTAATTCCGCCTTGCAAATCAAGAAAGGCAGGCAATTCGCGTATAACGAGGATTATGAGAGCGCTCTCGCTCTGCTCGAGAATATAGCGGAGACTGATAACCAAGATCTGGATATGTTAAAAATGGAATGCTATTGCTCGCTCAACCAATATCCCAAGGTTCTGGAGATCACGGAAGAGTTGATCACTAGGGATTGTGACTATTTGGAGGAAGTCTTCGAGTACATCTCCCCCATCCTGAATGATTTAGACATGAACAAAGAGGCCCGCGATTTCGTGGACCGTGGCTTGGCTTTATTTCCGGATAACTTGATCCTTAAGAATGAGCTTTGCTACATCCTCGAGACGGAAGGAGACGTTCCCCGGGCGATCGAGTTATGTAAT
>ERZ1504196.631-NODE-631-length-9402-cov-3.545630_pt1 | contig 9402 bp, 5 predicted proteins | sample MGYA00574891_ERZ1504196 | MGnify/ENA primary metagenome ERZ1504196 (study PRJEB39906, sample SAMEA3182075) | gut metagenome | biome: human; feature: gut; material: Stool; isolation source: human stools | place: Canada | collected 2012-03-14 ... | reverse complement strand
CCAATGGGTTGCGCAATCCAATGTACGCTGCATTGGAAGCAATGGCCGTCAATGCCATTGAATCCGAGGAAACGGCGGATTTTGAAGATATTAACGAGACTCTCTAATGATGACCAACGCAGAAATACAAATACAATTTCCCCAGCCCGGCAACTGGCAGGAATTCTCTCTGACGCCCATCTATCAGGACAAGGGCGGTTATAGACCTCCGGCCCGCTTTAATCAGGACGAGATACCAGCCGACCATGCCCCGGCAATGCAGGCGGTAGTGGCCGCGTTGGTTGGATTGTCGGAGCCGTGGAAGGCCGTTCAGGTGTGGGCGAGACTGAAAGAGTTTTATGCGCCGGAAGAGGATGATCCTGTGCGAACGGTGGAAACCGTGGATTTGACCGTTGAGGCCGTCCATGCGGAGACCAAAGGCCGCAGGATTTTTACAGTCTCGGACTACCCGGCTTTTATCATCACGGACCCCGCCGCCGTGGAGTTTTTCAAGTTTTTCACGACGGCATCCAATCGTTAATCACTCATATTCCATTACTAATCATGCACTATCTGTCTCTTGATACGGTCATTTACCGTCCGGACGGCCTCCGGGATATCGTGCTGTGCCAGTACGACGACGTGATGGCGGAGCTGGTGGAGGTCAAGCCCTCCGTCCAGCTCCAGCGCGAGTTCGTCATCGGCAGTCCCTGGATGCACCAGGCGTCAAGGGGCAACGCCTCCCTGCAGATGTCTTTTACGGTGGTGCGGGCATTTACGACGTTCGGACGCGCCCGTGCCTGGGGGCTCGACCTCCAAGAGACGCTCACCCTACACCCGGAGGGAGCCGTTACCTGGTTGTCCTGCTATTTCCGGGGCCGTCCGGGCCGGACCAGATCCTATCACGCTACGGTGGATCTTGCCCAGCCTTTGCCTCTCACGAGCGATCACGATCTCGGCGCGGACGGTCCGAGTATGGGCCGCCGTCCGGAGGACATACGCCTCCCCGGCATGGAGGGCAAGGCCTGGGCCGCCCTGCAGGTATCCCTCACTCTGACGGGAGACATTTCTTAACCATCTATAAACTTTAACTAATAACTATCATATCACCATGGCAGACAAGGATTACAAGGTACAGGTAGGTGTGGAAGCCAAGGCCGACACGCGGGGACTGGATCAGGTCAACAAGGGGCTGGACAAGGTCCGCAGGACGGCCAAGCAGGTCAACGACGAGCTGGACGACAATGCAGCCGCCTCCAATCTGGAAGAGGTGACGGATGCCGCTGAGGAGTCCGCCGAGGCTCTGGATAAGACCAGCGATGCTGCAGAGGGTGTGCAGGAGGCCGTCAGCAAGGTTGGACAGGAGGCCAGGGCCACCGGCGATGAGATGGACAAGGCAGGAAGCAAAGGAGAGGAAGCCGGGCGCAAAATGGAACGGGGAGCCAGGAAAGCAGCGGCTGGACTGGGCGACCTCAAGGCCAAGGTACAGGCGACGTTCAACATCCCCAACGAGCTGGAGGCTGCCTACGGCCGGGGCGTAGCTTGGGGACAGGCCATCCTGGACGGCTGGGAAAAATACATTGAGGGCGTAGACAAGGCCGCCGTCAAACGGGCGCGGGAACTTAAAGACCGGCTGGCCAGGGAGGCCGCCGCGCGCGAGCAGGCCTATACTGACGCGCTGACCAATGCCAAACGCGAGCGCATCTACGACGAGGAGCAGCGCAAAATCACGGCCATTAACGACCTTTACACCCAGCGAATCCAGCTCATCGGCCAGCTGGCCGTCAACCGCACGGCGGAGGTGGACCATGTGGATGCCCTCCGCCAGAAGGAGCTGGAGCTGCAGCGCACCATTGTCAAGACCCGCGAGATCAGAGGGGAAATCAGCAAAGAAACGGCTGCCGCCCTGATGGCTGACCTGGACGCCTCCGAGGCCAAATCCGCTGCCAAGTCCCGTCTGGACCGCCAGCAGATCATGCTGGATGCCGCTATCCAGGCCCGCGACGAGACTGCCAAGCAGGTCCAGCTGATTAAGGCCGAGCAGGAGCAGGCGGCTAAATCCCCCTATGCCGGCATGACAGGAGATGGTTATCTCACGCTCAAGGATCAGGAGGAGAAGTTGGGGCAGCATCACCAGGAGGCCAAGGCTCTTTTACCGAAAGTGGCAAAATGGGAAACGGAAAAGCAACAGCTGGAGAAGAGAATCAATCTGCTGGAAAAAACGCAGGAACTCAACAGGCAGCAGCGGATGAATCCGTTGTTGGGAGCGGAAAAAGCCATCTATGAGACGGAGCGAAAATTACAAAATGACCGAGCCCGGTTGGAACGCATCAACAAAGAGATAGCCTCCGCCAGTGTAGTTATCGACAAAGACAAAGCCCAGCAGTCAGAACGGCAACAGGTTGAAAACAAAATTGCAGCGATTGAGGGGTATTATCGTGCCAACAATCCCCTCAAGCGATATTCTCCAGACCACGACGGCGGCGAGGCGATGAAGGTGGATATCTCCAATGCCATCAAGGAACACGAAACCAGCACAATAGCTCGGAAAGAACGTCTTAAAAATGCTGAGGATCAGCTTAAACTGGACGAGTCCAACGTCACGACCCAGCAGCAGCTTCTGCAGTTCCAGAAGGAAATCAATTCCAAGGAGGCGGCAATCGCTGCCGCCAAGGCCGACCAGGCCAGCGCCGTGGCCGCCGACGAACGCCGCCAGAAAGACCTCGCCGAGCTGGCCAGCCAACGCAAAAAGGTTCAGAAGCGCTGGCGCGAGCACTACGACCAGCTTACAACCGGTCAGGACTATAAGGACCGGGAGACTCCGCAGCTCAAGCGCCTGCTGACCGAGGGGCAGCACATGGCCGATGCCGGCTATATGTCCGAGCAGGACTCCGCGCGTCTGGCCCGGATGCGTGACGAGGCCCTCAAGGGATTGCCCAGGGAGCTGAGAGCCAAGGTCAAGTGGATGGTGGACGACATGATCAAGGGCTATTCCAGAGCCGCGTCCGGAGAGCGCAACCTGCTTACTCCCCTGGAGCGCAAAGATCTGGAAGCTGGCCGGTTCAAGGGCAAGCTGGACAGCCTGGCCGACATCACCCCCAGCCTGACCAAAGATGGAGCGGCCGCCAAAATAGTGGCCATTCTCAAGGACGTGGCCAAGTACGGCGTCCTCAATGAGGCCACCGTCAAGCAGCTGGAGGCGTTGAGCATGCGCATCAACGCGGACGATGCCGCCGGGCAGCGCGTCGTCTCCCTGGTCAGGGAACTGGTCCAGGGCGAGCTGGGCCGTATCCTGACGACCATGTCCAGACCGCAGCCGGCCAGACCCCGACGCGTCACCCCGGAGGGCCGCGATCTGGATGCCGAGGATGAGGTGCGCACGCGGATCCGCGCCGGTGCGCAGGCTCCGCAGCCTCATCCGCAGCCCGCACCCCAGCCTGCAACCGGTCAGGGCTACAACGCCATGATCGGCGAGTTTGCCCGGCAGATGTTTGGACAGGGGGAGACCAGCGGGCGCATCCTGGACGTCATGCAGCAATTTCTGGCTGTCGCGCGGCAGTCGGCTTCCCAGGCTTCCCTGTACGACGCCCGGCTGAGAAAAATGGAGCAGGAGGTAGCCACCCTCCAGTCCCGCGCCAGATTCGGTCGTTAATCATCACATCCCCCCTATGAGAGTTGTAGAGCTGACAAACCGGGCCATTAAGGGAGCCAAGTACGAGTGGAGCAACTTTACCGCCGCCAGGGCGACCTGGCAGCAGTTGGCTAGGGAGCAGGATGAGACGGCTCCCTATCTATATAAAGAGCCGGTGCGCGTGGTATGGGATGGCGTGACCATCCTGGAGGGCACGATCCGCAAGTGCTCCCTGGATCAGTCCGGCGATGCCTGGCGCTGGAACATTGAGGCTTGCGATATTCTCCAGCCCCTGGAGGCGGCCTTGTGTTTCAATCCTGGGGGCACGTTGAGAGGCGGCGTATCCGCCTATACCGAGGTCAGCGGCGGCAGCGGCGCGGACGCCCCGCGTAAAATCAAGATTGCTGGCACGGTGCGGTGGGCTCTGGAGGACGCCCGCAAGTACGGGCTTATTCCCTCCGGCGTCGGCATTGAGGTGACCGTATCCCCCTCCGCCTGGATGTGGGACACGGCGCTTGGCTGCGACATGTATGCCGGGGTGCTCCGCAAAATGCTGGCAGGCCGTCCCGGCATGGTGTGCTGGGTCGATTACTCCGGCTCCTCCCCCGTGATCAGGGTGGCCGACGGGGCCGGGTTGCCCGTAGTCACGCTGGACCGGGCGCAAGACTGCCTCTCTGCCATCTCGCTTTCTCCCCGGCCGGATCTGGTGCCTCCGGCCGTGGGCGTCGTCCTGACGGCAGGACGGCAGGCTTGCCGGTCCCAGGTCTGGCCCAGGGGGGCCAGCCTGCGCCAGGAGGGATGCGTCACTACCCAGGTAGCGCTGTCTTCCACATCGACGGAGGATGATGCTCCCGTCGGCAGCGAGTCTCCCGTCTGGGACTTTACCAAGCCGATTGTCGAGGTCCGCGGCGTCAAATTGCCGTCCGGTGCGGATTCAAACGCCAGAAAATGGTGGTTCAGCAAGGTATCCCAGCTGTCATCCGTCTCAGGACTGCAGCTGGGGACCATCAAAAAATCTGTAGTGGCCGGCGTGGACGGAACCGACATGAGCAATTATTCCACGGCGGAGTCGGCGCAGGCCTATGAGCATGTAAGCGGCCAGTTGAGCGAGGCCTGCAAGACAATCAAGTGGTGCTACGTGGAGCTGAAACAGTACCTGTACACGGACACCCGGCCTCCCAGGGGGTGCGAGATGCTGTTCCCGCACACCAAACAGGTGGACGGCAAAACGCGCTGGTACAACTGGCTGCGCTGGCAGGGACGCACCATCAACAAGAGCCGCATGCGCTACCGGGTCAGCAAGTCCGGCGACTCCGGAGGAGATGACGGCAGCAATCCCCCTTCCAGCGGCGGAGGCTCGCCGCCGTCCTCCACCACGGATTGGCCCGACTACTCTTCCATTCTGCGGGAATATTATGAGATCACCCGCGCCATGCCCTGGGAGGGCCGCGTCAACTCCCTGCGGGCGCTCTCTCCTGCCAACCTGGTTGGTCGCCGTCTGGCGATTACCGGGGCGCGCCGGGACTACCTGGAGATGGCTACCTCCGTACAGGGGGTGACGGTCGATCTCGCCGGCAAGTCCACCAGCCTCAATACTGGCGTTCCGGCGCATCTGTCCCTCCAGGATATGGTGGACCGGGTTCAGCAGCTGGCATCCGGCCAGGAAACTCTGGATCAGGACCAGCAGCAGGACAATCCCATGCTGACCCTGCAATATGACGACGAGGCGTACAAGTCCCCGGACGCTCCGACTCTGGGACCGTCAGGGGAGATTGTCTGGACGGAGGCTCCCGACAAGCCTCCCGTCTATGATTTGCAGGTGGAGCTGGACTGGTCTGACGACAACACCGAGGTAACCGGCTACCGGATGCGGCGCGGCAAGCTGATGCTCCAGGGAGTGTACATCGGACAGACTCCCGGAGACGACACCTCCGGCTGGTTTACCAAGGAGGGATTCACGGGCGGTGAAATTTGGCTGGACGTCAAATTCAACGGCAAAGGGAAACTGACCGGCACGTCGATCATGTATGAGCAGGGTACAGTCAACCCTCTCATTCTTACGGACGAGTTGGCGGACGAGTCAGAGGAATTTTCCTATTCTTTCCACATTGCGACGGTGCAGGACAAAGAGGTCTACCAGCACATGCTGGGCACCATCCAGATTCCGCTCAATCACGGCACTTTTTACCCATACGGCCCCGCCATCTAAATTTTACCCTATAGATAATAGTATGATCAGAATCTTTATTTTTTCGTATTCCGGAGACGCCGCTGAGGCGGTGGCTTGCGTGCGGTGCGCCCGGATGGCCGTGCCCTGTGCCAGCGTGACGGTGGTGGACGATGCGTCCAGCCCGGTGCAGGAGGAGACGGCGGAGGCTCTCCGGAGCATGGGAGCGGAGTATGTGCAGTCCTCCTGGGAGCGCCACGGTAACCTGCGCGGGCCTGACTGCATCCGGGGCATGCTTTCCGAGATGTGCCGGGAGGCGGAGGATGACGACATCCTGGTCAAGGTCGACTGTGACACGGCTCTGCTGGATGGCGGCTGGCTGCGCTGGATGGAGCAGCGCCCCTGGTGCCAGATGTACACCTCCGGAGATTTTGTCAATGGAGACTGGAGAGTCTTCGGGTGTTTGTACGCATTGAGAGGCTGGATAGCCAGACGTCTTTATCGGGAGATGGATTGGAGTCTCCTGGATGACCGCGCCCCGGAAGATTGGACGATTGGACGGGAGGTGTTGGCCAGGGTTCCGGCAGCATTGTGCCGCATTGATGAGCCATGGCGTAAACGTTCCCCGTGGAGTATATGGACGGCCTGGTGCTGGCCCAGCCGCACGGTAAGCGCCGAGAGTTACGCGGCCAGGTTTGCCGTGGTGATTACCGGCAGCCCCCGCATGTCCAACCAACCCGCCAGCGAACGGGCCAGGGTGATGCACCTGCTGGCCGACGCCAGGGAGAGGATGCTCCGGGAGGGAGTGGCCAGGGAGGACGACGAGGCGGTGGACTGGGGAGACCTGCTGGCCGCTTGTAAGGGGGAGGCAGAGTCGATGCAGACCCCCTGCACGAAGCTGGCAGACAGACAAGTTATATAAGATACTTGTCGTAGTTCTATCAGATGTCTTGGCGCGTTACATTACCGTATCAGAGCAGTTTGCGGAGTTTCAATCCACGCACTCGTGAGAGTGCGACTTTTGTTATTCGGTTACAAAGCCGTTTTCGATGCAGTTTCAATCCACGCACTCGTGAGAGTGCGACCTATTTCTTCCATTCTGGATTCCAGCTTTTCCCGGTTTCAATCCACGCACTCGTGAGAGTGCGACCTGCGTCACCACTACCACAGGCCGGGCGGGGATGGTTTCAATCCACGCACTCGTGAGAGTGCGACCCACGACATGGGCCTCATCCCATACCGTGATTCCGTTTCAATCCACGCACTCGTGAGAGTGCGACTTCAGCGGCGAGCAGTTTGTCCTGGTCTGTAGCGGTTTCAATCCACGCACTCGTGAGAGTGCGACTCATCTCACTGGCTGGTCAAAAGTCCCCGGCGAAGTTTCAATCCACGCACTCGTGAGAGTGCGACGGCGCCCTCATTATGGGCACTGACCATCTTCCGGGTTTCAATCCACGCACTCGTGAGAGTGCGACGGAAGTCCTTGAAACGGTCGGCTTCCTCGTACAGGTTTCAATCCACGCACTCGTGAGAGTGCGACTGATGCCCTTAACGCCAAACTTCCGCAGGGCAAGAGTTTCAATCCACGCACTCGTGAGAGTGCGACGGCAATCCCGGGCGAAAGCTCGCCTCCATTAAAGGTTTCAATCCACGCACTCGTGAGAGTGCGACGGATCCGCGGGTGCCGGGATGTATGGGACAGGTGGTTTCAATCCACGCACTCGTGAGAGTGCGACTGCGGACGATGGATACCCGTCTCCAGCATTTGGAGTTTCAATCCACGCACTCGTGAGAGTGCGACCGGCGAGCTGGGCACTGACGACCCTAACCCTACAGTTTCAATCCACGCACTCGTGAGAGTGCGACACACGAACATAGTCGAGAGGGAGCGAAGGGTCAAGTTTCAATCCACGCACTCGTGAGAGTGCGACCAATAAATCAACAATAGAAAGGAACCAGAACAATGTTTCAATCCACGCACTCGTGAGAGTGCGACTCCTGAACGTCTATGGTTTGATTATCAACAGTGCAACGGGTGTTTTGCGCCAACCTCCCATGGGAGGTACAAAGATTCCAGGCCGTGAAAAAGAGATGATAGTTGTCAAGATTAGAACCCCAACGGATTACGAAAATCGCCGGTGTCCCGGGAATTTTCTGTGAGCTTGGGGTCGGCGGAAGGGAGACCGGGAAAGGAGCTTTTCATGCGTTAAAAAGCCCGCATCTCCGGCAACCTAGGCCTGTACACGATGCTGGGACATCCTAGCCTGTTCCCTCTTTCCCGTCCAGAATTTTGCAGGCCTCTCCCCGGAAACCGTTTCATTCTCTTTTCCACAAAAGAAGAGACATCCCGGTACTGCCGTGTCCCCGAAGCGACCTGCGAAAAATATCTGCGGTTTACATGATGCTTTTGCGCGTCCACCTGTTCAGGCTCAACAGCCATACCAACGCCGCGGAGACAGCGGAGGCCAGACAGGCCATCAACGGAATTTTTACGGCGGAGGGCAGCCTTCCCAGCCCGATGAAGTTCACGAAGTCATAGGAGCACTGGACAAAGAAGAAGTGGCACAGATACACGCCGAAAGTAAGCGCCGCCACCTTGCTCAGCACTGGACCAGCCTTGATTCTGAGCCGGCTGACGATGGTAAAGATGGCAAAGGTCATCAGAAATACATTGATTCCGGAGAAATACCAGAGCACTTCCAGCTTGGAATATTGACCGGGGAAGTGCTTCTGCGTTTCCAGAAAGCCGAAGAACGTAACGGCAAAACCAATCAAAAAGAGGGGAATAGTAATGGACAGCGTTTTTTTCCAACTCCAGGCCAGCGGGTATTTGGTCAGGTAATGCGCCAGCACCATGTATCCCAGGAATCCGGAAAAGTTATAAAACATACCATACGGATTCCAATCGCAAACACCCAGAATACCCATATTGCCGTAATTGCCCTCATACCCCAGTGCCGGAGCAAGCATCTGGATGTAGGGGAGAGTCATGCTGAATATCCAGATGCCCAGGAAGATTTTCACATCCTTCCTCCTGGCTTGCGTCAGCCACGCGCTCATGATGGGCATGAAGAGGTACAGGCCCACCAGCATGTATACGTACCACAGGGGCGTGGTATCATAATTGAAGTTGAAGAAGAAGGTATACAGCTTGCCGACGGTGGCGCTCCATGTATAAGTGTCCATCACGATATTGGGGCTGGCCGTTTGAACGCCTGCGGCAAAGTATCCGAAGTAGAGCAAGGGAAGCGCCAGTGACCAGACAATGAGCGGAACCAGCACCCTCTTGAGGCGCCTGGAGTAAAAAGCGCCCATTTCCAAGGTGACGGGAAAGAGCAACACTCCGGAGATCATGGCAAACAAAGGCACGCACGGCCGTACCAGACTTCCCCAGAAGACAGCGGATTTAAAGTTGAAGGAACCGTCAAAACTTCCAACGAACGGATCACAGCAATGGGCCAGGACAACGAGGAAGCAGGCCAGGATACGCAGAAAATCCACCCAGACGATGTGGCTGCCGCGGGAATTCAATGATTGGTTGGTGTTCATGGTTACGTGGAAAAAACAGCGCCGCGTCATCGCAAACGTTCCTGATAATATACCCGTTTCCCGGAAACGTTCTATC
>ERZ1504196.623-NODE-623-length-9531-cov-3.065640_pt1 | contig 9531 bp, 10 predicted proteins | sample MGYA00574891_ERZ1504196 | MGnify/ENA primary metagenome ERZ1504196 (study PRJEB39906, sample SAMEA3182075) | gut metagenome | biome: human; feature: gut; material: Stool; isolation source: human stools | place: Canada | collected 2012-03-14 ... | reverse complement strand
CTTCCACAATCAGGTGGCCGCGGCAGCCGGAAGGCAGGGCGCTGTCCCCCAGATAGTTCCGGGCGGCGCGGAGAGTGAAACTGTCTGTTATTTCCAGGGCGGAGGGAAGATGCCCGCTGTTCAGGATGCGCTGCACGGCGGCAGCTGCCAGCGGGAATTGCGGGAAGCCGGCGCTGAGCGCGCCGAATGCTTCCGGGTGGGGGATGAGCCTCAAAACGGCCCGCGTGATGATGCCCAGCATTCCTTCCGAACCGATAAAAAGGTCCCCGATATCGAACCCCGTCTTGTTTTTATGGGTGCGTCCTCCGCATTCCACTACCTCTCCGCTGGCAAGCACCACGGTCAACCCCAGCACGTAAGCTCTGGTGACTCCATATTTCAGGCATCTGGGGCCGCCTGCGTTCGTGGCGATATTTCCTCCGATGCTGCATTCCTTTCTGGAGGCCGGGTCCGGCGGGTAGAACCATCCCAGAGCACGGGCTTCCCGCTGGAGATCCGCTGTGATAACGCCGGGTTCCACCACGGCAACGCCGTCTTCCGGGGATATCTCCAGGATACGGTTCATCCGTTCCAGGGAAAGGCTGATGCCTCCGCGCACGGGAACGCACCCTCCTACGTATCCCACCCCGCCGCCGCGGGCCGTGACGGGGATGTTCATGGAGGATGCGTAGCGCAGCAACAGGGAGACGTCCTCCGTACTTTCCGGGAAAACGACTGCCTCCGGCAGCACGGAGGCGTACCATTTGTCCCCGGCGTGCGCCGCCAGCACATCCGGGGCTCCGGAAACTTTTTCAGGCCCCAGAATGCGGGAAATGTCTTCTTTCAAAGACATGGATTATTTGAGAATGGGGGTGCAGAAGCAGTCCGGGCGGTGGAAATCCGGATTGCCGGAAAGGTCGTCCGCCGTAGTCAGGAAAATCTGGTCCGGAGTGTCCAGGATGAACGTGGCTGCCAGCTTGCAGTCGCGGATGTCCACGCCGCGCAGTTCGTTCAACGGAATCCGGGCCATGGCGCACCATTCTTCGTCCGTCAGAATGCACTTGGTATCCACGGCCAGCGGAGCGGGAATATCTTCATTGGCGCGGCGGGTGTCGGAAAAGGCGCAGGCCCACCATGCGCCGTTGGGAGCAAGGTTGAATTCCCAGTAATTGGTGCCGTCTCCCGCGGCCATGAACCATTCCGCCAGGTCGTACCGCCATAGTTCCGGCTGGAACTGGCCGGGCCGGGCTTCCGGATGGATGGTGGCTGCCTTGCTGCGGGAAGCCAGAAACCAGAGGAATTCCCCGTCCGTGGCGAAGGCGAATTCCGCACTTGGCTCCACATCATAGCCGAACCAGTCGTTGACGAGTTCCTGGCGGGGCAGGGAGGCAAGCTGGTCAAAGCTTCCGTTGAAGGCCCATTGGTGAATGATTACTTGCATACCACCACATTTGGGCAGTTTTCAGGTTTTATCAAGCCAGAACGTCTTACAGGCTTGGATATTGACGTGATTTCTCCATCATGGGGGCCGTCATGCATTTTCAAAGGACGCTGAATCGGTTCTCCCGCGAAAACGTTCCCGGGTATCTGGCTGTGTTCATCGGCGGTTTCGGGGACATGTTTGCGGGTTGTTTGAGCCGTGTGGAGAAAGGATTTCCCGGTTTTTTGCCGGGTGTGGCGTACGCAACGGCTTATTACCACTGGGACGGAGGCGGCTGCGGCGTGTTTTTTGACAGGTGCGGAAAAATAGCGGTGGAGCTGGAAGAGCTGAGACGGAGATATCCCGGGCTGCCTGTCGTGTTGATAGGACACAGCTACGGAGGCTCCTGCGCGGTGGAAGTAGCCAGGCGCCAGTCGGTTCAGGCTGCTCCCCTTTGCCTTCTGACGATAGACGCCGTGGCGCGCAGGCAAAAGAGCGTGCGTCCGGCCTGTGCGGAATGGTGGGGGAACGCTTACCTGCGGGACGGCGGCGGCTTCATGGACGCGGTGCCCAGAATAGGCGGACGCTGGGGACATTGCGCCGGGGCTGATGCCAATCTTGCTTTTTCCGGCTACAGTCGTGACCGGAAGGGCCGCCTTTATTCCCATCGGCGTCCTGCGCCCATGCTTTATGAACCGCCTGGGGAAGAAGCATGCAGCCTTTTTCAAGCTGCTGCCTCCTGGCTGGAAAGAAATCTTCCGGACTGAACTGCCGGAGCCGTGCTACCGGTTCAGTTCATCCCACTTCACCAGTTGGGAAAGAAGTTGGCTGATAAGGCGTTCCGTCTGTTCCCTGGCTTTCTCTTCCGGCACTCTGATCTTGTCCCCGTACGTGGTGGAAATCTGGAAATAGCACCAGCGTTGGTCCATGCCGTGCAGAACCCTGTCTTTCATATCCATCAGGGTGCGGATCAGGTGGTCTTCCGTCATGTGGCGGTGGCCGATAAATACGTAATAATGCATGTTGTCCAGAATGACTGGCTGCGGATGGTCCGGAGCGATGTTCTGCTGGGATTTCAGCTTGGTCATCCTGATGGTTCCGCGGCCTTTCACGGGAACATCCACCGTGGTTCCCGTCAGGTTAAAATGGCCCTGGGCCGGGAGGCAGCGTTCCGGGCGGTGGATGGAGTTGTTTAAATCATGACCGGATTTAACGATGGAAACGCGGCATAGAACGGGTACGGTTTCCGTCGCATCCAGGCTGATGGGGAGTTCCTGCACGTAATCCGCTTTGGAAAATTCCGTATCCGGGGCCAGGATGCCCCGTTCCTGCTCGGATTCCTGCCGGCGCGTGCCGTGCCAGCCGGACGGATTCATGCCTGTGGGGAGATCCATGCTGATGGAGGAGTCCTGCACTTCCCCCCTGCGCGGCATCAGGTAAGTGCCGCCGAGCATGACGGCCAGTAGAAAAGGGATGATGAGAATTTTGAGCGTTTTAATATTCATGGCGGCGGAAACGCTTAATGGGACTTGTTCATTTTAACAACCAGCTTCTTGCGCTGTGACGGCTTCCAGATGAGCTCCCCGGCCAGCAGGGAGTGGACGGCTGCCAGGCCGAAAAGGCTGATGGGGAAAAAAAACAGCAGGCCGGACCAGTCATGCCAGGTTTTTGACGCAAACTCGGGATTTCCGTATTCCGCCATCACCACGATGCTGGTGATGCGGACACCGTTGCCGATGACGGCCAGGGGAATCGCGCTGAGGAAGAGCACGCATTTTTTCCAGAATTTCAAGTCGGACAGGTAGGCCCAGGCCGCGGACAGCATGAGCAGTGCCATCAGGGAACGCATGCCGCTGCACCCTCCTGCAATATTGAAGGCATCCCAGTGTCCGCCGGTAGAGCGGATATTGGTGCCCTGCAGATAGGTGTCCACCCCGAAGATGGTTGCCCCCCAATGCCCCAGCTCCGTCGCAATGATTTGAAGCCCCACCGTAGCCTGCTGGAAGGAGGGCAGGGGGATGCACAGCCAGAAAAAGAGCAGCGGGAAGGCGCACAGCCTGCCGGTCTGCGGTCCGGCCAGGTACCAGGCCCCGCCCAATAAAATCAGGGGAAGAGCGCCTACGGCCACGCGAGGCTGCCCCACGCGGAAGGAAAGCATCAGAAGCATGATCGCCGGGATGAAAAGAATCAGGCCGCGCCAGTCCATGCGTCTGGGTGCCTGGGCAATTTTCTTTCTGGCATGGTATAGCATGAAGACGATGATGGGCACCACCAGCCAGCCGTGTTCATAATCCGTTTGCTTGTTCCAGGAGGAAATGAGCCACTGGATGCTGTTTTCGTTTCCGAATGAACCGAATTCCGGGAATGCCAGATAGTTCAGCGCCAGCAGCAGCGTGCTCACGGCCAAGGCGGCGATCATGGGGGCGGTCAGAAATCTCTCTTTGCCGTCAGGAGCGGGGGAATCCATCATGGAGAAAAATCAAATTGTGAGAATTAAGTATTGCGATTATGCGGACCTGTGTTCAGAATGCGTCCGCTTTTCAGTTTCCGGTATGAATATTATTAGCGGTACAGCACACAGAGAACTTGCGGAGCGCATTGCGCAAAGCGTAGGCATTCAGTTGACGAACGTCACGGTGAATACTTTCCCCGATGGGGAAAGTTTTGTAAAGATAAATGAAAACATCCGGGGCAAGGATGTTTTCCTCATTCAGCCCACCTGCCCCCCCACTAACCATAATATCATGGAATTGTGCGTGATGGTGGACGCCGCCCGCCGCGCCAGTGCCGGACGCATCACGGCTGTTGTTCCTTTCTTCGGGTATGCCCGCCAGGACCGCAAGGATCAGCCCCGCGTTCCCATTACCGCCAAGCTGGTGGCCAATCTGCTGACGGCCGCCGGAGTGGACCGCGTGCTGACTATGGATCTCCATGCCGCCCAGATCCAGGGATTCTTTGATATTCCGGTGGATCACCTGTACGCCGCCCCCGTTTTAATCCGTCACCTGCGCGAACATTATGTTAAAGACCTCAAGAAACTGGTCGTCGTCTCCCCGGACGTGGGCGGCGTGAAAATGGCTCGCGCGTATTCCGACGCTCTGGGTGCGGAATTGGCCATTGTTGCCAAGCACCGCGTCAACGCCACCCATGTGGAAGCCATGAATGTCATTGGTGACGTGGAAGGGCGCGATGCCGTTCTGATTGACGACATGACGGAGACCGCCGGCACCCTGTGCGCTGCCGCCAATATCCTGAAGGAACGGGGAGCTCAGCGCGTGTTCGCCTGCGTTTCTCACGGCGTGCTTGGGGACATGGCCCGCGAACGGATTTCCGGTTCCTGCATTGAACGCGTTCTTACCTCCGACACCGTTCCCATGGCCTATGGCCCCAAAGTGGACTGTGTCAGCGTGGGAGACCTGCTGGGCCATGCCGTGCAGCGCATACATGACGGAGAATCCGTATCATCATTATTTGACATTTAGACAATTTTAGTGCAGAGTCCTGCGCCCTGACCTGAGTACCGGTTTACGCGGGTTCGGAAATCCCGGCGGGGCCTCTGCCTGAACCCGATTAGGAAACATCATCAATCAACACTCAATATTGCCTCTATAAAACATGGCTACATCCCATTCCCTCAAGGCCGAAACGAGAGCCTGCGGCTCCGGTAATCTGAAGCAACTCCGCAGCCAGGGCCTGGTTCCCGGCGTGGTTTACGGTCCCGGTTTTGACAACGTCAATATCCAGGTTGACGCCCGTGAATTTGCCCGCATGCTGGCTTCCGCCGTTTCCGAACACATCCTCGTGGCCCTGGATATCAACGGCAAGATCGTGAAGGTTCTCCTTAAGGAAGTGCAGCACAACCCCATCACCAACGCCTGCCTGCATGTGGATTTTCAGGCTGTGACCGATACCACGGTCATCCATTCCATTGTTCCCGTCATTCTGGAAGGCGATTCCGCCGGCGTGGCCCTGGGCGGCGTTCTGGACCAGACCATTCACGAACTGGCGATTATCTGCCAGGTGAAGGATCTGCCGGAAGCCATTACCGCTGACATTTCCGGTTTGAAACTGGGTGAAAGCCTGCGCATTACCGATCTCAAACTCCCCTCCGGCGTAACCACGGAACTGGCCGGGGATGTGATTGTGGCTATTGTGGAAGCTCCCCGTGTTTCCGGCGAGGAAGCGGCTCCGGCTGCTGAAGAAGCTGTTGCCGAGAAATAAGTTTGATACGCCTGTTTCTTCTTTTACCGGGTCCGGAGCCGTTTTTGCGGCTCCGGGCTTTTTTTTGTCGCCAACAGGGCATCTTTTGGTAAAGTGCAGGATACGTATTTGCCTGATCAATCTGGAAAAAGCCTTAGATTTATGAACAAGTCCCTCATATTGGTGTTGACCGCATTCGTTCCGCTTGCAGCTGCAGATGAAGTAAAACTCAAGGATGGAACCGTTTACAAAAATTGCACGGTAGAAGTGGAAACGCCGGAAAGCGTCAGCCTCCTGGTTCCCGTGTCCGGAGGTATCAAGGATTCCGTAACCGTGAAGAGGGATTTGATTGAATCCATCAGGAAGGCAACTCCTGATGAACTGGAGGCTGCCCGAATCGGCAAAATGTATGCCAAACCGGAAACTATGAATGCCGGGGATTTGGAAAAAGCCTTGGCGGACCTGGACAAGACCATTAAGAAAAATCCCCAGGGCCTTGCTCATGACGCCGCCGTCAAGGCAAGAGCCAGAGTAGTGGTTTTGCTGGAGGAAAAGAAATTGACGGAGGAAGCCCGGGCCGCCCAGAATGCCAGGGAGGAGGCAGAAGTGACCGTGCGCACCAAATACGACCATGAGGCCAATAAGCTGCTGAAGCGTTTCAAGGCGCTTGCCGTGCGCAATCCATACCAGGCCATGGCCGTGTATGACCGCTTGCGCGACGGTTATCCCGGTTCCGCCGCCCTGGCGGATGCCTATCCGGATGCCGCCAGAATCGCCGGACAGCTCAACCGTAAGCTGGAGGTCATGATCGCCGCCAAGGAAAAGTCCTTGGAGAAGGAACGTGAAGCCCTGAGAAAGGAGGAAGAGAAGCGCCGGGGAAATCCCAAACTGACCAAGGAACAGCGCCAGGTGTTGATGGATGCTTTCCAGAAAAGGCAGACTGCCATCCGGGAACGTGAAAACCAGCTCACGGAAGTGTACCGGGCTTTGCGCAAGAAGGTCAAGGAACGCGGGGACCGGTGGTTTGAACCTACGGCAGGTTCTTTGGAAGCCATGAGAGACCTTAAGCTGGTAGCCGCTACGGATGCGGAACGCTTAAAAAAACAGGACCCGGAAAACGGAGCCGGTTCCGCTGCGCTGGAAAAGGCCTGGGATCTGTGTGACGAGAAAAAATTTGACGAGGCTATGGAGGTTCTGACGGAACTCCGGACCGCCCAGGTTCCCAGGGAATACTATGAGGAACTGACGGAAACGGTGCGCGTGGGGTTGCGGGAACAGCGCGCCCGTGAACGCGCCGAACGTGCGGAAGCGGCGCGCAAAGCCCGTGAAGACCGGGATAAGAAACGCCAGGAGGAAAGAGAGGCGGCCGCCAAGGCCAAAAAGAAATAATTCTGCCGTTTTCCGGAGAAAACGCTCCGGAGGAATATGGCGGAAATGGCGTTTACGGACGGGATGGATTAAGTATGTGTTGATTCCATCCTGCCCGTCAGGCTTTCCGGCCGTTGATTTCGCGCAATTCGTTGTCAGAGATTCCTGAGGTTTTTCTGTCGGAGCGGGGCCGGAGGCGTGTTCCTTTGACGGTCTGCATGTTTTTGCGGGGAGAAGAGGGCAAATCTTTCCCCATGCGATATTTCCTGCTTTCTTCCGCCGCGTCTTCAGTATAGAAGTGTTGCATGAGGAACGCTTCTTGCAAACGGGTCACGGGTGAAACGGACATCAGCATGGAACTGAACCTGGACGGCACGGGATGCGCCGCCGTCGCAACGGGGCATGCGTTTTTTGACCATATGCTGGATTTACTGGCCCGCCATTCCCTGATGGACCTGACCCTTCAGGCCCGCGGAGACCTGGAAGTAGACGCCCACCACACGGTGGAGGATGTGGGAATCGTTCTGGGGGAATGCATTAAAAATGCACTGGGGGACAAAAAGGGCATTGTTCGCTACGGCTGTTCCTACCTGCCCATGGATGAAACTCTTACGCGCGTGGTGATGGATTTGAGCAACCGTCCGTATGTAGCTTTCCGTATTCCGGAAGGCGGCTTGCCGGATGCCCCCAACTTTCCGCTGACCCTTTGCGAGGAATTCTGCCGTGCGCTGGCCAATAACCTGCGTTGCAACCTGCATGTGGAAGTGCTTTACGGCAGGGATGGCCACCACATTGCGGAATCTGTCTTCAAGGGCATCGCCCACGCGTTGCGGCAGGCTGCGGCGATTGACCCCCGGGCCGCCGGGACGCTGCCTTCAACCAAGGGAATGCTGTAAAATACATGAAACTTGGCGTGATTGATTACGGTGCGGGCAATCTCCGCAGTGTGCTGAACACCTTTGAGGCCGCCGGCGTGACCGGTCATCTGGTGCGTACTCCGGAAGATGCGGCGGGCGTAACCCATTTGGTTCTTCCCGGCGTGGGCGCCTTCGGCGACTGTGCGGAAAAGCTGCGCCGCCAGAATCTGGTGCCCCTGGTCCGGGCATGGATAGAGCAGGACAGGCCTTTTCTGGGCATCTGCGTGGGCTATCAGGTTCTTTTTGAAAGCGGGGAAGAAAGCGGGCAGGTTCCCGGACTGGGCATCCTCAAGGGGCGCGTGGTTCGGTTTTCAGAATCGGAACTCAAGGTGCCTCACATGGGGTGGAACAGCGTGGCTCTCACTGATCCCGCCGATCCCATCTGGAAAGGCATGGGGAAGGAACCGTACTTTTATTTCGTGCATTCCTATTATCCCCAGCCGGAGGATGAATCCCTGATTGCCGCTTTCTGCACCTACGGCGTGCGTTTTGCTGCCGCTGTCAGGCGCGGCAATCTGGTCGCCACCCAGTTCCACCCGGAAAAAAGCCAGAAACTGGGCGTGAAACTGCTGAAAAACTTTATTTCCCTGTGAGCCGGAAATTGCCGGCTCGCAGACTGACGGCTCTTTCTTCTGACAGCAGAAGGGCAGGAGGAATGATGAATCAAATGAAGCGTGATTCTCGAAAAGCAGCCTTATTAAAAAGACGCCGGGATTAATTCATTTAAGTTATTAGGACGGCGTTCCCCCGTAGAGCTCCATGAATCAGTTTTTCCCCTGTATGGGGAAAGGAAAGTGGTCGGGACATGCGGAGCGGCCAATTGGCCTCTTATCGCCGGTTCCTGATCAATATTGCTTTAGAGGCGGGGGAATATTGGTTGAGCCGGCAGCTTTTCCTCCAGAGGGGAAGGGAGGGTAGTACATAAGAAAAAAGAACCGCCCCTTCACGGGAGCAGTTCTTTTTGGTGAAAAGCAAGGAGCGGAAACTTCGTCCGCATGGGCCTGATTTAGCCGAGCACCTTGTAATACTGAAGGTGAATCTGGGGATTCAGGCGAAGGCGTTCGCGGATGGGCCTGATGGCGGAAGGTTCCGCAGAGAACGTGTAGGTCACATACTGCCCGGCGGAAAGGTGGTTGGATTCGTAGGCGAATTCGCGGCGGCCGGCGTTTTCCGTGGCGGTGATGTCGGCGCCTTCTTCCTTCATCGCGGCGGCTACGGTGCTGATCAACTCTTCAACGGGAGTTTCCGTACCCTTCATGTTGAATACGATAAGAGCTTCGTAATTTCTCATGGTCTTGTGATAATTAGAAATGTGTCGTGCGAACGGTGCGCACCTTGCGGGCAAGTAAGGTGCAATGATTGCCTTCAGAAAGCAAGCCTATTTTTTACCTTGTTTCCGGGAACATGCCGTTTCCTGCGTTTTACTCTCCCCACGGCGCGGAAGAATTGTTCTGCATGGCGTTTCCTGCCGGCGGCCTTTGCTGTAGGAGAGACGATTCCGGCGTTCGCTTGGCGGGTGCCGTACGGAAAAGAGTGGACGCCGCAACTTAGGATATGAGCTTTTCCCGGGTAAAGGATTCCTTTTCCTGCAAAAAAAGGGAGGAACTGGCGGGAGGCAGATCCGCTGGAGCGGTTGCTGCCACGGGC
>ERZ1504196.616-NODE-616-length-9683-cov-4.387516_pt1 | contig 9683 bp, 7 predicted proteins | sample MGYA00574891_ERZ1504196 | MGnify/ENA primary metagenome ERZ1504196 (study PRJEB39906, sample SAMEA3182075) | gut metagenome | biome: human; feature: gut; material: Stool; isolation source: human stools | place: Canada | collected 2012-03-14 ... | reverse complement strand
CGGCGGCCCTATCTTTTCCGTCTTGCCGGAAAAGATAGGGGAGAAAAGGGGCGCTGGGTTACGATTTGGTGCGTTCTGCCTCTGAATTCAGGCAGGAACCAATATTTCAGGCGTCGTTCCACACGATAGTCACCTTACGGGTATCCGACTACGCGCCGCCTGATACGGGGGTATCGAATTTGCAACTAGTTGCCGTAGAATATCTGCTGTCAATAGAAGGTGCAGACCAGATTTGCTGGTCTGCACCTTTTTGCGGGGAAGTTATCTTTATTTGCTCTGCACTTTGTAGGGGCGGGGCTCTGCTCCTACAGGATGCACCCCAAAAGGCTCCCCTTTCAGGGGAGCTGGCAGCCGAAGGCTGACTGAGAGGTTGTATCAAATTTGTAGCGCCCTCGTCCGTCACGGCTCCGCCGTGCCGCCTTCCCCTCGTAGGGGAAGGCTTTTTTATGCGCATTCCCCATCAGCTATATCATTTTTCATATACGCAATTATCACAAATTAAGTATCATATTTCTAATATGGCAAATATGACAATTATGATATGGAATTTTCGTGCTTTTTTCCACGTGCGTTCTGGCTTGGAATGATTGACTTCCGGGGTGGTTCGTGGTAAACTTTTTTCGTAACCGATAAAACAATATCGATTACACGCGCGCACAGAACGTGCGGAAACAGGACCGCACAGCGCCGAAAAATACCAGGCAACGGGATAGCTAAGGCCCCGCGCCTGCAAGGAGGATACATTCATGGCAATCGAATTCAAAGACGGCAAGTACGTAGACCCGAAGACCGGCCACGTCACGCTCGACCCGACGATCTACAAGGATTGGCAGATCGCAGAAGAGGCGGAGAAGAATCTTCCCTCTGTCGACTACTTCCGGGAAAAGCTCGGCCTGCTGCCCGAGGAGATCATCCCCTACGGCAAGACCCCGAAGATCGACTTCATCAAGGTCATGAAGCGTCTGAAGGATAAGCCCGACGGCAAGTTCATCGAAGTCACCGCCATCACCCCGACCCCCTTCGGCGAGGGCAAATCCACCGTTTCCCTGGGCCTGATCGAAGGTCTCGGCAAGCTGGGTCTGAATGTCGGCGGCGCTCTGCGTCAGCCCTCCGGCGGCCCGACCATGAACGTCAAGGGCACGGCAGCCGGCGGCGGCAACGCCCTTCTGATGCCGATGACCGAGTTCTCCCTCGGCCTGACCGGCGATATCAACGACATTATGAACGCGCACAACCTGGCGATGGTCGCCCTGAACGCGCGTATGCAGCACGAGCGCAACAACAACGACGAGTGGCTGGCCAAGAAGGGCCTCAAGCGCCTCGACATCGACCCGAAGCGCATCGAGATGGGCTGGGTCATGGACTTCTGTGCGCAGGGCCTGCGCAACATCATCATCGGCATCGGCGGCCGTCTGGACGGCTACATGATGGAGTCCAAGTTCGGCATCGCCGTCGGCTCCGAGCTGATGGCAATCCTGGCTGTCGCGCGTGACCTCAAGGATCTGCGCGAGCGCATCGGCAAGATCGTTGTTGCCTACTCCCGCAGCGGCGAGCCCGTCACCTGCGAAGATCTCGAGGTTGCCGGCGCCATGACCGCGTGGATGCGCAACACCATCAACCCCACCATGTGCTACTCTGTCGAGCATCAGCCGGTCCTCGTTCACGCCGGCCCGTTCGCCAACATCGCCATCGGCCAGTCCTCTGTCATCGCTGACCGTCTGGCACTCAAGCTGTTCGATTACCATGTCACCGAGTCCGGCTTCGCTGCCGACATCGGCTTTGAAAAGTTCTGGAACGTCAAGACCCGTCTGTCCGGCCTGACCCCGAACGTCTCCGTTCTGGTCGCGACCGTCCGCGCGCTCAAGATGCACGGCGGCGGCCCGAAGGTCACCCCGGGCGCTCCCCTGCCGAAGGAATACACCGAGGAGAACCTTGAGCTTCTGGAGAAGGGCACCTGCAACCTGTTCCACCATGTGAACACCATCAAGAAGTCCGGCATCAACCCGGTCGTCTGCATCAACCGCTTCTACACCGACACCGACGCTGAGATCGCCCTGCTGAAGAAGCTCTGCAAGGAGCACGGCGTGCGCTGCGCGGAGTCCAACCACTGGCGTTACGGCGGCGAAGGCGCCATCGAGCTGGCCAAGGCCGTTGTCGAAGCCTGCGAAGAGCCGGTCAACATCAAGTTCCTGTACGACCTCGACATGCCGCTGCGTCAGCGCGTTGAGCTGATCGCCAAGGAAGTCTACGGCGCTGACGGCGTCGACTGGGCGCCTCTGGCCACGCAGAAGGCTGAGCGCTTCGAGTCTGACCCGAAGTACAAGGATTACTGCACCATGATGGTCAAGACCCACCTGTCCCTGTCCGACGACCCGACCAAGAAGGGCGTTCCCACCGGCTGGCGGCTCGCCATCCGCGACATCCTGGAGTACGGCGGCGCGAAGTTCCTCTGCCCGATGGCCGGCACCATCTCCATGATGCCCGGTACCGCCGCGAACCCGGCTTACCGCCGCATCGACGTCGACACCGAGACCGGCAAGGTCAGCGGCCTGTTCTAAAGCTCTGAAATCAGAGCTTTCGGAACGAATCCCTGCACGCAGGGCTTCTTATCCTGACGCTCTGTTTCATCGCTCCCCAAGTAAACGTTGCTTACCGGCAGGCGGCGGACATCCGCCGCCTGCCTTTCTGAAAATAAGGAGTTATCATGGACTATACAACAAGATCCTGCCGTGAATTCGTCACGGTCCTCGCCTCGAGCGAGCCTGCCCCCGGCGGCGGCGGCGCTTCCGCGCTGGTGGCCGCGCTCGGCACGGCGCTCGGCAACATGGTCGGCTCTCTCACCGTCGGCAAGAAGAAATATGCGGACGTTGAAGAAGAGATCCTCGCCCTGAAGGCCAAGTGCGACCAGCTGCAGAACGAGCTGCTCGATCAGGTCCCCGCCGACGCGGAGGGCTTTATCCCCCTGTCCAAGGCCTACGGCATCCCGAAGGACGATCCCAGCCGCCCCGAGATCATGGAAAAGGCCACCATCACGGCCTGCCAGGTCCCGATGCACATCATGGAGCTGTGCTGCGAGTCGATCGAAGCCATCTCCGTGTTCGCAGCCAAGGGCTCCCGCCTCGCCGTCTCCGACGCGGGCTGCGGCGCGGCCATCGTGAAGTCCGCTTTGCAGGCGGCCTCGCTCAACGTCTTTATCAACACCAAAACGCTCCAGAACCGGGAGCTGGCCGAGGAAATGAACGCCAAATGCCTCGGGATGCTGGACAAATACGGCAAAATGGCCGATGAGATTTTCGAGACGGTCAAGGCCGGTTTCTTTAAATAAGAAGGAGAGAGAACTATGGCAAAGTTACTGCTTGGCAAGGAAGTTACCGCTGCGATGAACGAAAAGCTGCAGGCGCGTGTCGCGGCTCTGAAGGAAAAGGGCGTCAGACCAAGCTGGCCATCGTCCGCTGCGGTGAAAACCCCTCCGACCTGTCCTACGAAAAGGGCGCGACCGCCCGCGCAGAGCTGATCGGCGTCGAAGTTGAGAAGTTCGTCCTGCCTGAGGACGTGACCAAGGAAGCCCTGATCGCGCAGATCGAGGCCATCAACGCTGATGATTCCATCCACGGCTGCCTGATGTTCCGGCCGCTGCCGAAGCACCTGAAGGCCGATCAGGACGAGATCTGCAACCATCTGGCTGCCTGCAAGGACGTCGACTGCATGACCGACCTTTCCAACGCGGGCGTCTTCACCGGCAAGAAGCTTGGCTTCGCCCCCTGCACCCCGCAGGCCTGCATGGAGATCCTGGATTACTACGGCATTGACTGCAAGGGCAAGAACGCCGTTGTCATCGGCCGCTCTCTCGTTGTCGGCAAGCCTGCCGCGATGATGCTGATGGCCAAGAACGCCACCGTCACCGTCTGCCACACCAAGACCGTCGACGTGGCCGGTATCGCCCGCAAGGCGGACATCCTCGTCTCCGCGGCCGGCGTTCTGAACAGCCTGACGAAGGACTATGTCTCGGAAGGCCAGATCGTCATCGACGTCTCCATCAACTGGGACCCCGAGAAGATCAACTCCAAGGGCGGCAAGGGCGCCATCGCCGGCGACGCCGTCTTCTCCGAGGTCGAGCCGATCGTCGGCGCCATCACGCCGGTCCCCGGCGGCGTTGGCTCCGTCACGACCTCTGTTCTGATCGGCCATGTGGTCGAAGCTGCCGAGCGCACGCTGTAAGTACAACTAACACGCTGCCGCTGGCCCGGTCCGGCGGCAGTTTTTTCAAAGCTTGAAGGGAGCGTGGATCGAATGAAAGAGAAGTTTCAAAACCCCCAGACCGTGATCCGCTGGCTGTTCGCGGGCTTTACCGTGATCTGCCTGCTCGCGGCCGTGCTCGTGTCGGACCGCGGCGGGATGCTGGATGGGCTCGTGCGCATCTGCACACAGTCCGGCCAGACAGTCAAAAGCTATTTTGACCCCAGCTACGGCGGTTTTTCCGGCACATTTTTGAATGTCGCGCTGGTCTGCGCGGTCTGCCTCGGGCTCTACTGCCTGCCCGGCAGCAAGCCGGACGGCGTATCCGTCCTGGCGTTCTTCCTGACGGCAGGCTTCTGCTTCTGGGGCACGACGATCCTCAACATCTGGTTCTCGTTCGCCGGTGTGCTGATCTACTGCCTCGTCATGAAAAAAAAGCCCGGCGCGATGGCCAACGCCTTCCTGTTCTCCACGGGTCTGGCCCCGCTGATCACCGAGATGCTGTTCAACTATCCGACGCTGGATGCCGCGTCTGCCTCCGGCTTCACGCTCCACGGCATTCTGCTGGCGCTGGCCGTCGGCATCTTCATTGGCTTCGTCTTCCCTGCCGTTCTGCCGCACAGCCCGAGCATGCACAAGGGCTATGACCTCTACAACGCGGCCATCCCCATCGGCCTGATCGCGTTCTTCCTGCGGTCGCTGCTGTACAAGGTCTTCCTGCCCGCGCCTCCGGCGTCGGAGGGCGTGGGTCTTGGCGACAGCTTCCCGGTGCTGAGCTTCGTCTTCTGCGGCGTGGTCTTTGGCCTTGCGATCATCTGGGGCCTGGCCATGGGCGGCGGAAAGGAATACGGGAAGCTCCTGCGCGACTCCGGCTACAACGTCGACTACGGCACGAAATACGGCTCCGGCGCGTCGGTCCTGAACTTCGGCATCTACGGCCTGTTTATCGTGCTGTACTACGTGCTGATCGGCGCGAAGTGGAACGCCGCGACGCTCGGCTGCGTGTTCTGCATGGTCTGCTGCTGCTACAAGGGCAGCCACCCGGCCAACGTCTGGCCGATCATGGTGGGCTATGTGGCGGCAAGCTATGTGGCGCAGTCCGTCTGCTCGCTGACCGGCGCGGAGCATACGCTCATGGCCAACGCACAGGCCATCGTCATCGGCCTTTGCTTCGCAAACGGTCTGTCTCCGGTGGCGGGCGTCTATGGCTGGCTGGCGGGCGTACTGTTCGGCATGATCCACTACACCTTCGTCACCTGCGTCCCGCTGCTGCACGGCGCGTTCTGCCTGTACAACGGCGGCTTCACGGCGGGCTTCACCTGCTTCCTCTTCATCCCGGTGCTCGAGCACTTCTGCAAGACGAAACAGCAGCGCAAGGAGCTGAAGGCCGGAAAATGACCGGCAGAAAGGAGCTGCGGCATGTATTACTGTGAAAACTGCTATCTGCTGAACGAGGACGACGTCTGCGCCTTCTGCGGCAGCAGGCTCACCCGCGGGCCGAAGGCCGACGACTACTGCTTCATCGGCACAAAGACCTCGCCGTGGGCGGAAATGCTGCAGGGCATTCTGGAGGACGACCACCTTCCCGTGATCGTCCGGCAGTGGAGCCCGCGCACGGCCGCCTACACCGGCGAAGTCGGCACGCGGACGGATTTCTTCGTCCCCTACCGCGAGCTTGATCACGCCAGGCAGCTCGAGCAGGTCCTGATGGACAGCAGCTTCGAACAGCCGGAAGACTGATAAATCAACCGCCCGGGCCGTATGGTCCGGGCGGTTTTGCGCAGAAAAGATCCCGGGCCAGATGGCCCGGGATCTTGTTTTTAAAATTACATCAGCGGCTCCAGGGAGAGGACCGGGTGGTTCTTTTCCTGCAGGAACTCCAGCAGCGCGTCGCAGTCGGTGCAGATGGTCTCGTCTGCGATCATGTCGGTGAAGTTGTCGATGCCGTAGAGCTCCTTGGCGGTCTTGTTCAGGCGCTCGCCGACGTCGTCCTTCAGTTCCTTCGGCATCCAGACGATGCGCTCGATGCCGCCCTCGGCGTGGATGAACTTCTTGGAGGAGATGAAGTGACGACCGTGGCCCATGTAGCCCGGGGTCTGTACGCCGCCGCCGGTGCAGGAGGCCAGCTCGCCGAAGGTCATGCCAGCGGGGGTCATGCCCGCGTATTCACGGTTGACGACGATGAAGCCGTTGGACATCGGCTCGATGCCGGAGATGCACTCGAAGCAGCCGCAGGAGGTCATCGGGTCTTCCATGATGGAATACAGCGTGACTTCCTCAACAGCGCCGTGCGTCGCGTCCTTGATGGCGTCGTTGACGGTGGTGTAGCGGCCGGTGCGCTCATCCAGACAGCCTTCCTTCATGATCGGCTGGGACGGGCCATTCGGGTTCAGCTCATAGGTCGCCTTGGCGTCGAGCCAGGACACTGCGCCGCACAGGCCCAGACGTTCCGGCGTGACCACGCAGCAGTGGGCCGGGGCGAAGGACTGGCAGAGGATGCAGGTGAAGAAGCGGTCGACGGATTCGTCGGTCATGGAGGCCAGACGGTCGTCACGCATGTTGTAGCGCGGCATGGCGACGTCGTTCAGGAAGGCCGTGGCCTTGACCGGATCGGTGATGAGGTGGACCTCGCACTTGTCGACAACAGCGTCGAATTCATCCGTGATCATATGGTACAGGACTTCCGCGAAATGCGTCAGCCGCAGGCCCTTGTCATAGGCGTCCTTGGAGATCCGGATCCGGAACTGGTTGCGCTGGCCGGTGTGCATGACGCCTTCCATGTAGTTGAACCAGGCGTGGATCTTCCGCTCGATGACGGATTCGAAGTCGGCCTGCATCTTCTTGCCCGCGACATAGACGCAGGTGGCAAGCGCGTACTCGAGATCGCCGGAGTCGATATCCGGGCCGTCGATGACGAGCTTATGGTCCTCGACCTCGTCCATGTTCTTCATGAGCACGAGCTCGCAGGTGGTGTTCTTGGCAGACCAGAATTCGACCTTCATGTCGGCCTTGCGGATGATCTCGCCCTCGAATGCGGCCGCGAACGCGACGGGGATCGGCAGCTCCTTGGACTTGATCTTGATGCCGCGCAGCTCGAGAGACTTCTTGACGGTCTCTGCGTGGTCGGTGCAGGATTCCAGCGCGCCCGGGACCTGATTTTCGCCGAGGTCGATGTCGACCACGACCGGGAAGCCCAGCGCGATGGCGCCGGCGCCGGCGGAAACGACGACATTGTCGATCGCGCCGAAGGTGTTGACGAACGCGGGAACGCGCTCCTTGGTGTACTTCAGCAGACCGGCCAGATCGCCCGGCTGCACGTTGCCGAAGATCAGCGCCGCGCGGATAGCGACGGTGACGACGTGGATGACAGCGGTCACGTCATGGCCCAGCGGGATGACACGGAGCTCCAGGCCCATCTTGACGCCCGCATCCGCGCACTGCTCGATGACGTCGCCGACCATGAAGGTCATGATGCCCTTGGACTGATAGTCCTTGACGACCTTGGCGACGTCCTCGCCATTGTCGGCCTTGCCGAGCACGACGGCCACGCCGGGGATATCGCCCGTGACCAGCGGCACGCCGAGCGAACGGATGATGGGATCGGGCACGAAACCGATGCCGGGAACAGTCGCCTGCTCATAGGCGTCCTTCGGCTCGGCAAACTTGAGGCCCTCGATGATCTCAGCGCCGACGGCGGTGGCAAGGCCGGCGTTCAGCGCCTGGCCCAGATCCTCCTGGTCGGTGATGAGGCTCTTGAGAACGCCCACGCAGGCAGGCAGGTCGCCCAGCGTCTTCACCTTGACGCCCGTGGCGGCGTAGATGGTGGGGAAGAAATATGCGGTATCCGGGAAGGCGATGGGATGGTCTGCGCCATACTTTGCGATGGCGTCATTGACTGCGCCCTCGGTGAGGCCAGCCACGGCATGCGAGCCGCCATAGATGAGATCGGTTAATACGCTCATAAAAACCTCCTGCAGAACTTGTTGGATTTTGTTTTTTCAGGGGAATGCACGGATTCCCTGCCGGTATTTCGCAGCAGGGAACCGTGAATTGACAAATTAGGCGTCCAGATAGGAGTCGGAGTACAGCTCGTTGTTCTTGAAGATGTCGCAGGACTTGATGGTCTCCATCAGGCGCAGGTCGTTCGGGTTGACGATGGCAGAGGTCAGGCCCTGCATCATTGCCATGGCGACGAGCGCGGAGTCCATGATCGGACGGACATTCTTCGGAGCGCCGTTGGAGTTGTTGGACAGACCGCCAGTGGACTTCAGGCCTTCATCGGAGAACAGCTTGATGGCGTTCAGAACGTCCATCTGCTTGTCCTGCATGCCCTTGACGACGAGGAACAGCGGGTCGAACCACAGGTCGGTCGCTTCCATGCCAAGCGACATGCCGCGCTCGAGCATATGATGGCAGTGCATCATGCGCTCGTCGTTGTCCTTGGCGATGCCGTCGGCGGAGCACAGCGCGATGCAGATCGCGTCGTTGGCCGCTGCCAGATCGATATAGGAGATACGGGAGCCGGCGTCAGCAGAGTTGACGATGGGCTTGCCGTTCGTGCGGTTGTAGACCTTGATGCCGGCTTCGATGGCGCGCTTGTTGGCGGTATCGAGCGCCAGAGGCACATTGTTGAAGTTCTCCTGCAGCAGCTTGACTGCCCAGGTCATAAGCTCCGGACCATTGGACTCGGCCGGGCCGATGTTGACGTCCAGATAGGTGGCGCCGGCCTTGATCTGCTCGGCAGCACGCTTCAGGATGGGCTCGGGGTTCATGGTGTTCATGGCCTCGCGGATGACCGGGGAGATGCAGTGGATGCGCTCGCCGATGGTGACGAACTTCGGGGACTCCGGATCACGCTGCTTGTAGGTCACGCCCATATCGACGACCTCGATGGCCGGGATGGAGGCGGCGATCTTCTCGAAATCGAGCGGTGCGTTGGCGTCGGCAGCCTCCTTCTTCTCCGCAGCGGGAGTCTTGGAAGCGGCGGCAGCCTCGGCGGCCTTGATGTGCTCGCCGTCACGCAGGAACTTGACCAGCTCGACAGCCTCACGGGTGCCAACGACGACGTTCCACTCGGGCAGCTTGTCCTGGATCTCACCCTTCATAACAGCGACCTTGCCCGGGATGATGAGGGTGCGGTTGTTGATCTTGGAGGCGATATCGAATTCGTCAAAGAACTTCTTGACGGAGGTGGAGGAGAACTTGCCTGCGGCCCATGCCGTCAGGACGGACATGCCGGAAGCGTCGGTGATGAGCAGGTTCACGGGGATCTTGGAGCGCTCGAGCTCACCGGAGACCAGGAAGTAGGTCAGCGCGAAGTCGACCGTCAGGGCGCACGGATCGTCGGGGCCGGCGCCGTTGATCGGGTAGATGCCGGGCGCGACCTTCATCGGCTTCTGCGGGTCGGTGAAGATGTTCTGACGCAGGCCGTAGAGCGGCAGCGCCTC
>ERZ1504196.607-NODE-607-length-9806-cov-4.143165_pt1 | contig 9806 bp, 8 predicted proteins | sample MGYA00574891_ERZ1504196 | MGnify/ENA primary metagenome ERZ1504196 (study PRJEB39906, sample SAMEA3182075) | gut metagenome | biome: human; feature: gut; material: Stool; isolation source: human stools | place: Canada | collected 2012-03-14 ... | reverse complement strand
GGCGGTTGTATCCGCCGGGCTTGAGGATGGTGGTGGCCACGGTGATGGGCCAGATCCCGGCCGCGAACAGCTTGTCGCAGTTGAAGAATTCTGCGCCGCCGGCGAAGGAGATGCGCATTTTGCCGCTGAACTGCCGGCTGATGCGATTGCACATCTCAATGGTCAGCGGGAACAGGCTCCGGCCGGACATGTACATCTCGGTGCCGGGCAGCTCGTTCCGCGTGGTGTCGACGGGGAAGGTGTTGGAGAGCTTGAGGCCGAACTCCAGACCGAGCGAATCGGCCAGCGCCTGCAGCCGCTCGAACATCGGCACGGCGTCGGCCCACTGCAGGTCCTCGTTGAAGTGATGCTCATCGAAGACGATGTAGTCATAGCCCATGGAATCGAGGATGGTGCGGGCAGTCTTGTAGCCGAGGATGGTCGGGTTGCACTTGACGAACGCGTGCAGGTGCTTTTCCCGCAGCAGGTAGGAGGTGATGCGCTCGATCTCCTGCGGAGGGCAGCCGTGCAGGGTGGATACGGTGACGCTGCGGCTGACGCGCGGGGAGATGGCGGCGATATAGTCCTTCTCCGCCGGGAACATCTCGGTCAGGACGGCCAGGCATTCCTGGAACTGCGCGGTGCCCGACGCGTCCATCATGTTGTTGATGTAGCTGTCGATCTTCGGGCCCTTGATGCCTTCGAGATCATAGCCGACGGACATGTTGAACACAAAGCCGTCCGGCGAGCCGAGGCCGTAGACCTTGGACAAAACCTTCAGCGCGCACCAGGCCTTGATATACTCGTTCTGCGCCTGCGGGACCTCCAGCTCGGTGGACCATTCCTGGTTATAGGCCTCGTCGTTGGCAAGGATGCACGGACGGGGGATGCAGCGGGCCAGCTCCTCGCCGTCCATCTTCTGCACGGTCTTGACCTCGAAGAAGCGGGCGCCGGCAAAATACGCAGCGATGATGTTCTGCGCCAACTGGCTGTTGGGACCGGCTGCCGGGCCGAACGGGGTCTCAATCGTCTCGCCGAAGATGGGGAGCGTCTTGCCGGTGGCATAATACGGCGTGTGCACGCCGAAGATCTCACCCTCGCGGGCGTATTCGGTGACGATCCAGTTCATCAGAGACTTGAACGGGATCGGATACATTTTTTCAGACATGTGATAAACCTCCTAAGTTTTAATAGCCGCGGCCCTTCCAGAACAGCATCAATCCGATGGGCAGCCCGGCTGTGACGAATGACACGAGATCCTTTGCGAATGCCAGCGCCTGCGCGCCGAAATCCGCTGCGCTGAAAAGCGCCAGCACGCTGGTCACGAAGATCAGAAAGCTTTTGAGCGCCGGAAGGATCGAGGCGGCAAAGATCACGGCCGTTCCCGTGTGGTTTCCGCGGACCAGAAGGATCCAGCCGACGAGCGCGGCAAGTCCCGCAAACGCGGCAACATAAACGGTCAGCTTCCCCGGAAACAGCTCCGGCAGGTAGAATTCAAAGAACGAATTGAGACAGCGCAGCCCGAGCCGCTCCATTCCGATGTCGAAAAGGGCAAACAGCGCGGCGTCGAGCGTCGAGAAAACGAGCACGGCAAGCAGGAGCCACTTGCAGACTCTCTGACGGGTGGTTTCGTACATTGGGCTGCCCTCCTATCTTCCGTTGTAGGGGCCGGCGACTCTGTCGACCCGATCAATGTTACGAATTCGCCTCAGATTTCCAGAAAATCGCTGCATTCTGCGGGCGGACAGAGTCGTCCGCCCCTACAGAGTGCGTTGCTTAATACTCTCTGTGGTTCAGCGCGCCCCAGAGCTTCTTGGCGGCTTCGAGGATGTGGGCGTTTTCGGCTTCCTCGTCGATGCCGATGAGTTCACGGTCCTTCATGAGGAGCTTGCCGCCCGCGATGGTCGTGCGGCAGAGCTTGCCGGTCATGCCGAAGAGGATGTGGCCGTCGATGTTTTCGTCGGAGAACGGGGTGTACGGCTTGTAGTCCATGACGATGATGTCGGCGGCGGCGCCGGCCTTCAGGACGCCCAGCTCGTCGGGGAAGTATTTCGCGCCGATCTTCGCGTTGTTTTTAAACAGCATGCCCGTGACCTCGCACCACGCGACGTTCGGCAGGCAGGCGTTGAGGCGCTGGACGCAGAGCGCGGCCTTGAGCGACTCGATCATATCGTTGGTCCATGCGTCGGTGCCGAGGCCGAGCAGGATGCCCGCCTTCGAGAGCGGCAGCACCGGGCAGACGCCGACGGCGTTGGACATGTTGGACTCGGGGTTGTTGACGACCATGGTGTGGGTGTTCTGGATGAGCTCGATCTCCGCGGGGTTCACGTGGATGCAGTGGCCGAGGATGGTCTTCTCGCCCAAGATGCCGTGGTCGTGCAGGCGCTGCACGGGGCGGCGGCCGTAGTTCTGCAGGGAGTCATAGACGTCGTTCATGCCCTCGGAGACGTGGATGTGATAGCCGGTGCGGCCATTGTTGGCCTCGACCATACGATCGAAGGTCTTGTCGGAGATGGTGAACAGCGCGTGGCCGCCGAACATGGCGGCGAGCATCGGATCCTTCTGCTGCTCGCAGTAGGTGATCCAGTCGGCGTTCTCCTTGATGGCCTGCAGGCACTTCTCCTCGCCGTCACGGTCAGAGACCTCGTAGCACAGACAGGAGCGGATGCCGAATTTCTTCGCGCTCTCGCCGATCTGGAACAGGGAGCCGGGGATCTCGCAGTAGGCCGCGTGATGGTCAAAGATGGTGGTGACGCCCTGCTTGATGCAGTCGATGTACAGCGCGTCCGCGGAAGCGCGGGAGCCCTCGAGCGTCAGCTTGCGGTCCATGGCCCACCAGGTGCCGTCGAGCACTTCGTAGAAGTTGGTGGGGTTGTTGCCGACGATGGAGAGGCCTCTGGCCAGCGCGGAGTAGATGTGCGTGTGCGCGTTGATGAAGGCCGGCATGATGACGCCGCCCCTGGCGTCGATGATCTCCGCCTGCGGATATTTCGCGCGCAGCGCGGCCTCTTCGCCGACCTCCACGATCTTGGTGCCCTCATAGGCGACGGCGCCCTTTTCGTAGTAGCCCTTGCCGCCCTCGTCGCGGGTGATGACGCGTCCGTTTGTGAGTAAGTACATGGATGAATCCTCCTTTGCGTTGATCACCGGCCGGATATAAGGCAACACCACGCAATTCGGCAAGCAGATTCGGCGAGAGATTTTTCGTCAAACCGCAGGATTGGCGGAAAAGATCCGCCGAAGCGTGCAGGCGCAATTGCGCGGTGTTGCCATAACAAAAAGTGCTTCAGATTCTCATCTGAAACACTCTGCCGCGCCAGCCGAGTGATAGTTGCAGCCCGTGTGCGAAACACTTCCTTACAGCTACCAATCTTAGATTGTAGTTTCATTATAAATGGCGGGCAAAAAAATTTCAATGCTCCTGCAAATTTTTTTGCCCGCCATTTTTTACAAACTTCACCGCCCGTTTTTGAGCAATCTGCGCGGAATTTGCGATAGGGGAACAGTGGGACGCGATCGCGCGATCGTAAACAGCGGATCACGAAACAAAGATCCCCGCGCCGCGGCGATTGCCGCGGCGCGGGGTGCGGGAAATTTACTTCTTGACGAAGGACAGGCAGTCGGTGCACTGGTCGACGGTCGGGTCGCATTCATGCGTACCGATGCAGACCTTGTCGAGCGAGCAGTAGTCGGCGCAGCCGCAGTGGTTGTTGCACTGGGTCACGTGGCATTCGATGGCGTGGTTGGCTTTTTCGTTTGCGAAACTCATACGAAATATTCCTCCTTCATAAGGTTCGGAATTAGTATGTCCGCAAGCAAAGCCGCTATTCTGGAAAATTTTTCAGAACGGACCTTACCGCCGTCCGCCGCCGAAGCCGCCCCGCCCGCCGCCAAAGCCGCCGCGCGAGCCGCCGCCCGGCCTCGGCCCTCCGCCGAAGCCGCCGGGGCGCGGACCGCCGCCAAACCCGCCGGGCCGCGGGCCGGGGCCCGGGCCGGGACCATGGTGGTGCCGGTTCGAAAACAGCGAGCCGAGGAACAGGCCGGACCAGAAGCCGCCGCCACCGCCTCCGCCGCCTCTGCGGCCGGAGCCGAAGATGGCCTTCAGGATCCAGAAGATGATCAGAATGGTGATGATGGTGCCGATCACGCTTTTTCTCCTTCCATAGCCGGTCTGCTGGACCGGCTCCTCCGCCTGCGGCGCGGCAGCGCCGGTCAGGTTCGACTTGCACCAGCTGTAGAGGTCCTTGTAAAGGTCCTTCGCGGCCTCGTCCGCGTCGGTGTCGAGGATGGCGGCGAAGCCATCCTTGAAGATCGACTCGAGCCGGCTGTTGGCAAAGTCTGCCACATACGCGCCGGTCGTCACATACCACGTCTGGGTGTCGGTGTCGACGGAGAAGAGCATGTCGTACTCGCTCAGGCCCATGGCGTCGAACGCGCTGTTGGTATAGCCCTCGAGCGACATGCCGCCGGTATCCGCGGCGGTGAGGATGGCGACGTGCGAGCCGGTCTTGGAATAAATTTTATCGTTGTAGTCCTTGATGGTGTTCTCTGCGCTGCGGGTGAAGAGCCCGGCCTCGTCGCGGATGTATTTGTTGGAGATCGTCTCGTCTCCGGCTGTGCCGGAGGCGGTCGACTCCGAAGCCGGGAGGCTGGCGGAGGAGGTCTGGGCGGACGTGTCCTGCGAGGAAACGGTCTGCACAGGGGCAGTCTCGGCCCCGGACTTCAGGACCGGGGACAGCCCGATGAAAAGCGCCGCGGCGATGGCCAATACGGTGATGGCGACCGCAACGCCGGTCTTCTGAAAGAACTTCATGGTTACTCCTTATTAGATGTTCAGCTGCGCGGCTGCAGAAGCTTCTGCTTCAGCTCGCCCTCGAGCCGGCGGAGCTCCTGCTCGGCCTCCTGGCGCTTCTTTGCGCCGTCGGTCTGGATCTGCAGGACCTCGTCGAGCGTGGAGATGAGCTGCTCGTTGGTGTGCTTGAGCGTCTCCATGTCGACGATGCCGCGCTCGGATTCCTTCGCCGTCTCGACGGAGGCCATGGGCAGCATGTCGGCGTTTTTCTGCAGCAGCGCGTTCGTCATGTCGGTGACCTGCCGCTGGGCTTCCATGGCGCGGCGGGAATTTTCAATACCGAGCGTCAGGACCATCTGGTTTTTCCACAGCGGAATGGTGTTGAGGACCGAGGTCTGGATCTTCTCGACGAGCGCGGTGTCGTTGTTCTGGATCATGCGGATCTGCGGGGCGGTCTGCAGCGAGATCATGCGCGTGAGCTCGAGATCGTGGAGCTTCTTTTCAAACCGGACGCACTTGTTTTCAAAGTCGTTGGCCGCCTGCGCATCCTCGGGCAGGTTCGAGGCTTCGGCCTTTTCGCGCAGCTCGCGCAGGGTGGTGCTGCGGGCCTCGGCCAGCTTCTGCTTGCCGGCGAGGATATACATGGTCAGCTCCTTGAAATACTGCAGATTCCGGTCATACATCTGATCCATGACGGCCACGTCCTTCAAAAGCGTGACCTTGTGCTTTTCCAGCTCCCCGGAGATACGGTCGACGTTGACCTCGGCCGTGGAGAAGCGGGCCTTGAGCTCCTCGGAATTGATCTTTGCCTTGCGGAACAGGCCCGCGATGCCCTTCTTTTCCGGCTCCTCGAGCGTTTTGAGCTCCACGAGCAGGCCGGAGAGCATCGTGCCGATCTCGCCGAGATCGCCGGTCTTGACCTTGGCCAGGGCGGTGTCGGAGAAGTCCGCGATGTTCTTCTGCGCGGACGCGCCGTACTCGAGCACCTGCTGCGCGTTTTCCAGATCGATCTGCTTCGCGAAGCTCAGCACGGCCTGCTGCTCGGCGGGGGAGAGGGCGGAAAGGTCCGGCCCGGCCTCAGGCGCAGCCTGCGCCTTGGTGATGAGGTCTTCTTCCTTTTTGACTTCCGGCTGCGCCTGCGCGGAAAGATCCGGGGTCAGCGTCAGCTGGGGGATATATTCGTCCATCGTTTGTTCCTCCTATATAAATAGCTTGTGGCGTTTTACGCAAAATCTTTCTTTTCGGTCAGACCCTCGCTGGCCATCATCTGCTCCATGACGCGGATGTCGGCGGTGATGTCGACAACGTCGGACTCAAACAGCGCGTCGAGCTGGCGCTGGAAGGCCACGATGACCTTGTCGAGCAGGTCTTCGATTTTCTGCATGCCATCGGTGATGTTTTCGGTCTTGACGCTCTGGTTCTGCAGCTTCACGTACTGCTCCATGAGCTTGATCGTGGTCGGCAGGTAGTAGTTGAGGAACTGCCGGATCTGCTTGAGCTTTTCCGGATGCTCCTTCACGCAGCCGAAGATCTGCGTGGTCAGCCGCTCGATGAGGTCGATCTGGGCGCTCATGCGCTCGTCAGGGATCTCGTCGTTGAGCTGGCGGATCTTGGCGATGGAGGTTTTGCCCTGGTAGATGACCGACTGCAGCTCAGGCGGGAGCTTGTCCGCCTCAGGCTGCGGCTGCGGCTCGGGCTTTGCGGGCTGGGGCTCCGGCGCGGCGGCGGGCGCTTCTTCCGGCGTGTCGGTCTTTTTTCCGCGCAGCACGATGCGCAGGATGCCATATACGATCGCCGACACGACGGCGCACGACACGATGCCCCGGAAGGTATCAAGCTTCCCGGCGTATAGCAGCCACACCGCGCCGATCGCGTAGATCGGGATGACCGAGCGCTTTTTCTGACTCTTCTTTTTCTGTTCGTCCATAGTTTTCCTTTCTCCGCGGCGGCGGAGCACTTATGATACTTCTTCAAAATAATAGTAGTACAAATAGAAGGGAAAGTCAACACGCGCGGCGGATTGACAACCGCCGGGGCCGCACGGTATAATAGCGCAAAGGCCGCCGGAGCGGCCCTTGCGGGCGGCCGGACCGGCTGCGCAGGAGAACAGCGGAAGCATCCTGCCGGCGCACGGCCGCACAACCATATCTATGCCCGCGGCCGCAGGGCGGTGCGGCGCTATTTTATGTATTGGAGGCATTTTCATGATCCGTGTATCTCCCTCTATCCTGGCTGCCGATTTTGCCGATCTCGGACGGGACATCGGCAGGATCAAGCAGGCCGGCGCCGAGTATGTTCATATTGACGTAATGGACGGCCTGTTTGTTCCCAATCTTTCCATCGGCCTGGCCCCGATCCCGTGCATCCGCAAGATCACGGACCTGACGCTGGACGTACACCTGATGATCGACCGGCCCGTGCGCTATGTCGAGCGCTTCTGTGAGGCGGGGGCGGATATCGTGACGGTCCATGTCGAGGCCGACACGCCGGAAAATACCCTTGAGGCCATCCGCCGCATCCGCGCCTGCGGCAAAAAGCCCGCCGTCTGCGTCAAGCCGAAGACCCCGGCCGAGGCTGTCCTGCCGTATCTGGAGCTGGTGGACCTGATCCTCGTGATGACGGTCGAGCCGGGCTTCGGCGGCCAGAGCTTCATGGCCGACATGATGCCGAAGGTCTCCGAGATCCGCAGGTATATCGACGCGCGCAACCCGGCCTGCGAGCTCGAGGTCGACGGCGGCGTCAACGCCCAGACCGCCAGGCTCTGCACCGCCGCCGGCGCCAACGTCCTCGTCGCCGGCAGCGCCTTCTTCAAAGCCGAAGACAAAGCCGCGTTTGTCAAGGCGATCAAGGAATAACCGCACCGCAGCGGGTCAAAGGCTTCCCCTCATAGGGGAAGGCAATGGGGTGCGCCGCACCCCTTGACTCCCCTCTCAGGGACGCTGTCAGCCGCAGGCTGACGGAGAGGTCGTCGCAAATCTGCTGCAGCCTCTCCGTCCCGGCGTTCCGCCGTGCCGCCTTCCCTGAAAGGGGAGGCTTTTTTGCGCACCCCATTTATAAAAATTCCACAAAAATTCCATCCGATCCTTGCAACCGCAGGAAACCTGTGGTATGCTTGCTGTACAATTCCCAGAAAAGGCAAAAGCGTGTACACGCTTTTCTTCTGTACTAAATATACAGAAGATGGGTTTCTGACAAATCATATCAAAGGAGAGAAATACGATGAAAAAACGGATCTTAGCCTGTCTGCTGGCGCTGGTCATGCTGATCGGCGTGCTGCCGGTCATGGCACTGGCGGAGAATAATGTAGTAACGCCGGAGGGCTTTGCTGAGGCAGTAAAAAAAGCAAAAGACGGTGATACAATCACGCTTGGCAAGGGAACGTACACGCTGTATGGCAAGGATGGAATTGCTGGAGGCAAGAGCCTGACATTTGTCGGAGCCGGTAAAGACGAGACTATTTGGAATATTGGTACAGGTGAGAAAGATGTTGGTCAGGGAAATGCGGATTTTAGCCTGAGAGGAGCGAAGACTGTCACATTCCGGAATATGACGCTGAAAGCGGGCATCATCAACGGTAACGGTGACCAGGTCGCACGGGATTATATGGGCTTTGCACATACGGATGTGACTGTTGTTGAAGACTGTGTGATTGACGGGAGAACCTGCTACTGGGGCTATATTTCTTCTGACTTTGTAAATACGGAGTTTGATTCACCCGATGGTTATGCGTTGTGGTACTACACCGGCAAAAGCATGACGTTTGACAGCTGCGTATTCAACGTTAATGCGGACGGAAAAACGATCAATGTTTATCGTGAAAGCAATGACAGTTATACAGCTACAGCAGAGAACGAGAAGTACGGCAGCGCAGAAAATCCTATTGTTTTGAACCTTAAAGACTGCAGATTTTACGCCGAAAACCCCAACAAGGAAACCAAGCAGGTCCTGAATATCAAAGAGTATTGTAACAGCAATCGTTTTTATTATGTTGTAAATTTCTCGGGAAATACTGTTGTTAACGGCATTTCTGTGAACAAAAAGACTTGCTCGCGTCTGTTCCAGGTCCAAGGCGTCGCAGACGGCTATAATTGCAACGAAAAAGAAAACGCGCTGGGCACTGGCAAGGAAGGCCTTACCACAGTCAACATTGAAGGCAAAACCGTCTGGGCAAATGGCAAGATGGTCGAGCACAATGTGGATATCCCCGGCGGTTCCTATGACGACGGCGTAGCTGAGGGCACTGCAAACAAGTACACCGATGGCTACAAGGACAACGCTTTTACCGTCACGGAAACCGGTTGGGTCCAGCAGCCTGACGGCTCGTACAAGTGGATGGTCACGCGCGTCTGCAAACACTGCGGATACAAGGAGACCGTAGAAGAGACCAAGCGCGACGACGTTGATGACATCACCGCCATCCTGCTCCCGGCCCTGCAGGCCAACACCGACGACCACTATTCCTATCTGATCGGCTATTCCGACGGCACCGTTCGCCCGAACGGGAAGATCACGCGGGCGGAGGTCGCGACGATCTTCTTCCGGCTGCTGGACGACGACACCAGAGCAAAATACTGGTCTTCGAAGAATGATTTCTCCGATGTTTCGGCCGACAAGTGGTACAACAACGCGGTCTCCACGCTTTCGAACATGGGCGTGATCGGCGGCTATGCCGACGGCACGTTCCGCCCTGACGCGCCGATCTCCCGCGCGGAGTTTGCGAAGATCGCCGTGAGCTTCACGCAGAACAACGGTTCGGCGACCTATAATTATTTCACCGATGTGAAGACGACCGACTGGTTCGCGCCGTATGTGACCGCGGCGAAGGACGCCGGGCTGATCGAGGGCTACTCCGACGGCTCGTTTAAGCCCGAAAGCAAGATCACCCGCGCTGAGGCCTGCGCCATCGTCAACCGGGCGCTCGGCCGCAAGCCGTCGAAGGCGCACATGAAGATCTCCGACCGCATCGACTGGCCGGATGTGCAGACGACCGACTGGTTCTACGAGGCCATCATGGAGGCCACCAACAGCCACACCT
>ERZ1504196.597-NODE-597-length-9937-cov-2.861061_pt1 | contig 9937 bp, 6 predicted proteins | sample MGYA00574891_ERZ1504196 | MGnify/ENA primary metagenome ERZ1504196 (study PRJEB39906, sample SAMEA3182075) | gut metagenome | biome: human; feature: gut; material: Stool; isolation source: human stools | place: Canada | collected 2012-03-14 ... | reverse complement strand
GGTGATCACCGTCCACCTGAACATGTCCTACGGGTTCCAAGAAAGACGTTCCTCCGATATGCCGAACCGTCAGCTGGGTAATCTCATAGTCGAAATCCACGAAACCTTCCACGATCACCTTACCCGCTCCAGCACGTCCTCCTTCTTGGGCGTACTGCCAAGCACGATCGATATCCTTTTCCTCACGAACCACGCTCTGTCCGTGTCCGCTCGAGCTCATGATCGGCTTCACCACGCAAGGCATACCGATTACCTTCACCGCTTCTTTAAATTCCTCCTCGGTCTCGGCGAAACGATACGGCGAGGTAGGCAAGCCCAGCTCCTCGGCCGCCAAGCGGCGGATTCCCTCACGGTTCATCGTCAGCCAAGTGGCACGGGCGGTAGGAATCACATGGTATCCCTCTTCCTCCAGTTCCATCAAGGTACGGGTAGCGATCGCTTCCACCTCCGGCACGATATAATCCGGTTTCTCTTTCTCGATGATCTCCCGCAAGGCATCGCCATCCAGCATGGAGACCACATAGGAACGATGCGCCACCTGCATGGCCGGAGCGTCCGGATACTTATCCAAGGCGATTACCTCCACGCCATAACGCTGCAACTCTATTACAAACTCTTTCCCCAATTCGCCCGAGCCACAAAGCACGACTTTAGTTGCCGTAGCCGATTTGGGCGTACCAATTGTTACCATAAATCTTTCTGCTATTTGAATTTCGCCGCAAAGTTAAGGGTTTATGCCTGTATAGCCTAAAGCTTTTCCCTTTATCTATTAGGGCAAAGATAAGGTTAGCTTCATCGTCCAACGGCTGGTGGACGATCATGCATCAGTTGGTGCATGATGAATGTATCTTTATGAATTGGGTAAGACAGCCGCTTGTTTGGCCTACAATATACAGAGGAAAGGAACAAGGATCTACTTATAATCAAGACCTCTTTGTTAATATTACATAATTAGTAGTACCTTGCGATACAAGGTATCTTAGTAAAACATATATTTGTAACCAGATGATAAAAGTGTTCACCAACAGTGTAACTTATTTAGCAAACTGTACGTCTAATATATAAAGTAACTACATAATATGATGATTCAACTGAAAGGAATAAACAAAACGTACTTTAACGGAGCCCCACTGCACGTTTTGAAAGGTATCGACCTAGATATAGAGAAGGGAGAGATGGTATCTATCATGGGAGCGTCCGGTTCCGGGAAGTCAACCCTATTGAATATCTTGGGGATATTGGATACGTACGACACGGGCACCTATCTATTAAACGGACAGTTGATTCAGAATCTAAGCGAAAGCCGTGCCGCCGAGCTGAGGAACCGTATGATCGGCTTCATCTTCCAATCATTTAACTTAATCTCGTTTAAGAACGCAGTGGAGAACGTAGCTCTCCCACTCTATTACCAAGGCGTAAGCCGGAAGAAGAGAAACGCCATGGCACTGGAATATCTCGACATGGTGGGATTGAAGGATTGGGCGGATCATATGCCGAACGAGATGTCCGGCGGACAGAAGCAACGTGTGGCCATCGCACGTGCCTTGATCGCCAAGCCGCAGATTATATTGGCCGACGAGCCTACCGGGGCATTGGATAGTACCACGACCGTGGAAGTGATGGAACTCCTCCGTAGCGTAAACCAAGAAGGTATGACCATGGTGATCGTTACCCACGAGCCATCCGTGGCGGAAGCTACCGACCGGATTATCCGGGTAAAAGACGGATTGATTGAATACACCGTAAACGAAGAATCGCATGTTTGATTTTGACAATTTTAGGGAAATATGGAGCACGATAAAGAAAAACAAGCTCCGTACCTTCTTGACCGGTTTCGCCGTATCATGGGGGATCTTTATGCTGATTACCCTGCTGGGAGCGGGAAATGGGTTGAGAAACGGCATCATATTCAACTTCCGGAGGTTTTCCGCCAATACCGTGGAGGTTTGGGGGCGCTATACCACCATGCCTTATAAAGGTAACCCCACGAACCGCAGGATCGAGTTCAAGGAAGCGGATCTCAGCGGCATCAAGATGGCATTCCCGGAAATAGAATACTGCTCGGCTACCATTTCGCAAACAGATACCATCTCGTATGGGGAAGAATACATCGTGGGCGACCTGCGGGGCGTATCCGAGGATTACAATTCCATTATATATATTAATGTAGCGAGCCAGAACGGGCGCTTCATCAATAAGATGGATATGAACGCTACACGCAAGGTAATCATACTAAGCCCCCGTATGGCGGAAGTGCTATTCCGTAACGAGGACCCGCTGGGTAAATACGTGAAATGCGGCAATATGATGTATCAAGTTGTTGGTATCTATGATGATGACGACAAGAGTAACAACGCGCCCGCATATATACCGTTTACCGTAGCGCAACAACTTTATAATAAAGGCTTCGGGTTCGGCTCCATTTACTTTACGGTAAACGGGGTCTCCACCGAAGAAGAGTGCAAGGATTTCGAGAACAGGTTCCGGTCGTATATGGCCCGTAAGCACATATTCGACCCGACAGACAAGAACGCAATCGGTATGTGGATGACCGGCAATGAGATCCGTATGTTCAATACGATGACAGACGGTATCTTGCTCTTCATCTGGATCGTAGGTATCGGCACCTTGATGGCTGGTATCGTGGGGGTTAGCAACATCATGTTGATCACCGTACGCGAACGGACCCGGGAGTTCGGCATCCGGAAGGCGATCGGGGCGAAACCGGCCTCGATATTGAAGCTTGTCATCGTAGAGTCCATCATGATCACCGCCATATTCGGTTACATCGGGATGCTGATGGGAATCGGGTTGACGGAGCTAATCGACTATGGCATGACGATGAGCGGGATGAACAACGCTTCATCCGGAGGAAATCCCGGCGAGGATCTTACCTTATTCCGGCACCCGACCGTCAGCCTAGGGATATCGCTGGCCGCTACCGGGGTGCTGGTCGTAGCCGGGGTGCTGGCGGGCTATTTCCCCGCTCGCAAAGCCGTGAATGGATCCGCTATTGAAGCCATGAGAACAGAATAAACCGAAAAGATATGTTTGACATAGACAGATGGACAGAAATATGGGTAACCATCACCCGCAACAAGACACGTAGCTTGATGACTTGCTTCGGCGTGTTCTGGGGAATCCTTATGCTGGTATTGTTGCTGGGTACCGGATCGGGATTCAAGAACGCCATGTTCAAGAGCGTCAACGGATTCGCGACGAATTCGCTATTCTTCTACGCCGATCGCACCAGCGAACCCTACCAAGGATTCAACAAGGGGCGAAACTGGAACATGAGGAACCGGGACATAGACGCCATCATACGAGACGTACCTAGCGTACAGGATATCTCCCCCATCCTTTGGGGCAACCGCTCGGAAAAGAATATCGTTTACGGGATAATGACCGGAACGTTCAACGTGAAAGGTATATATCCGGCTTACTTCAATATCGATACGCAAGACCTATACTATGGCCGTTTATTGAATGAGATCGATATGCGGGAAAAGCGCAAGGTTTGCTTGATCGGCACGAAGATCAATGAGGTATTATTCCACAACGGGCTTTACTACCAAGTAGTAGGAGTGGTCAACCAAAGGGCATCGGGCCTGAATCTGGGCGGCCGGGGAGAAGAAACCGTCTTCATTCCGTTCAATACCATGCAGCAGACCTTGAACCAAGGCGACATCCTGCATTTCCTCGCACTGAGCGTGAAACCGGGATATCCGATTGAGACGACGATCGAGCAGGTCAAGAATATCATGAAGACGCAAAATCAGATCGCACCGACCGATCCTCAGGCGATAGGCGTAGTCAATATCGCCGCACAATTCAAGACATTCAATCTACTGTTTACAGGTATCGACATCTTGGTCTGGCTGGTCGGCATGGGTACCTTGCTATCGGGTATTATTGGTATCAGCAATATCATGATGGTAACGGTAAAAGAGCGCACGAGGGAGATAGGCGTACGAAGGGCTTTGGGAGCCAAGCCTTTCGACATCATCTCGCAAGTCATGAGCGAGAGCTTGGTGCTGACTGCCTTGGCGGGCTTACTGGGATTAAGCGCCGGAGTCTTCCTCTTGGATTTGTTGGATAAGATATTGTCCGCCAATCCAACGAACGATCCGACCTTGCTGAATCCCGGCGTAAACATCCAAACAGCGGTAGCTGCCACTGTCGTACTGCTGATAAGCGGTTTTATGGCTGGCCTGATTCCCGCATGGAGAGCCATGCAGATCAACCGGTAATAACCGTTTATGAGGTCGTAACCCCCAAAAGGGATACGGTAGAGACCAAGACGGTGGCCACCGGAAGCGTGGAACCTCGCTACGAGGTAGAGATCAAGCCGCAGATATCCGGTATCATCTCCGAGCTAAGGAAAGAAGCGGGACAGATGGTACAGGCCGGGGAGATTATCGCCACGATCAAGGTCATACCGGAGATGGTACAGCTAAATAGCGCCGAATCTCGCGTAAACATAGCGGATATATCTCTTAAACAGGTGGAGGAAACCTATAAGAGAGATGAACTGCTGTTCAAGCAAGGTGTTATCGCCCAAGAGGATTTCGATCTCTCGAAGGCCAACTACTTAAAGGCGGTCGAGGAGAAAGAGAATGCGCAAAGCGCACTGGAAATTATTCGTGACGGTATCGCCAAGAACTCCAATGTAGCCAGTACCACGCAGATCCGTAGTACCATCACCGGTATGATACTGGATATCCCGGTGAAAGTAGGTAACTCCGTTATCCAAGCGAACAACTTCAACGACGGTACGACAATCGCCACAGTCGCCAACATGAATGACATGATCTTCAAGGGAAACGTAGACGAGACCGAGATCGGGCGCATTCACGAGGGAATGCCTATCAAGCTTACGATCGGAGCCATGGAAAGCCGTTCGTTCGAGGCCTTGCTGGAATATGTATCACCCAAAGGTGTTGAGAAAAACGGAGCCATTCAATTTGAGATCAAGGCAGCCGTGACGATCCCCGAAGATGCTTTCATCCGTGCGGGATATAGCGCCAACGCCGAGATCGTGCTAAAACGTGCGGAAGACGTTCTTACGATCCCGGAAAGCACGGTCGAGTTCCAAGGGGATTCCGCATTCGTTCAGTTAGTTAAACAAGAGCAACCGGAGCAAGTCTTCGAGAAACATCCGGTAAAGGTAGGTCTGTCCGACGGTATCAAGATCGAGGTTCAAGAAGGACTGGCCGCAACCGATAAAGTCCGGGGCGCAGCTATTGACCCGAATAAGAAATAAGAGAAAGATTGTATGATGAGAAGAAACTTATATATACTGGCAATCGCTTCCCTCCTGTCCGGAAACTATGTTTTCGCTCAGGATGCGGTGAAGCAATGGAGTCTGGAGGAGTGCATCCAATATGCCATCGAGCATAATATCGACTTAAAGCAAAAGGAGCAGGAACAGGAAAGCCGAAAGGTAGACTTACATACCAGCAAATACAGTTGGCTCCCGGCCCTAAACGGCAGTCTTGGACAGAGCTTCCAGTTCGGACGCTCCACGTCTAAATCCGGGGTGATCGTGGACCAGAACGCCGCCAATTCCACATTGGGGATCAATCTGGACATGCCTTTATTTGACGGGTTAAAAATACCGAACGATATCGCCGCCCGCAAACTTGATCTAAAAGCGTCTATCGAGAACTTGAATAAGGCGAGAGAAGACCTATCCATCAATATAGCTTCCTACTACCTGCAAGTACTTTATAATAAAGAGTTACTGAAAATAGCGCAACTACAAGTGGAACTAGACAAGGAGCAGGTGAATAAAACGGAGGCCATGGTGAACGCCGGAAAGGTGCCACTTTCCCAACTGTATGATATCAAGGCCCAATTAGCGAAAGATGAGGTCACGCTTACCGAGTCGCAAAACAATGTGAACCTCGCTTTACTGGATCTGGCGCAAAGTCTGGAACTAGAGCGAAGCGATCGGAGTTTCGATATACAGACTCCTGTAATTGAAGATGCGGTGGCTGATAATATGAGTAGCATCCTACCTCCGGAAAACATTTACGATCATGCGGTTACGTTCAAGCCTCAGATCAAGGAACAACAGTATTTGCTAGAGAGCCAAAAGAAAATGTTGCGTGTCGCGCAAGCGGGCTATTACCCCAAGTTAAATTTCGGGGCTAGTTACAGCAATGGATATTATCATTCTACTTCCGGAGGTGAATTTGCCGATACTCGTTCCTTTAGCGAGCAGTTTAAGCAGAATGGGCAAAAGATCGTCGGATTCTCATTGAGTATTCCACTTTTCAACCGCTTCCAAGTACGCAATAGCGTTCGTACCGCAAGGATCAACATTATCAACCGGGAATTGCTGATGGAAAATACAAAGAAAACGTTATACAAGGAAATCCAGCAAGCGTACTACAACGCAACGGCTTCCCAAGAGAAATATACGGCTTCCGACAAATCCGTCACGGCGAGCAAGGAAGCGTTCAATTATGCCCAAGAGCGTTACAACGCAGGTAAAAGCACTGTCTTTGAATTTAATGAGGCTAAAACAAAATACGCGCAAAGTCTAGCGGAACAGGCACAGGCCAAATATGATTTTATCTTCCGTACGAAGATTCTAGATTTCTATAATGGTAACCCTATCCGTTTATAAACGTTAATTAATACTTCATTTTTTTATTATACACACAAAGTTTAAGGGAAGATATCCTTTATGGACATCTTCCCTTTCAGCATCCATTAAGGCATTTAGTCTGCACAGAACTATGTTTAACAGCATAATTAACAGATAGATAACTAAGACCAAAAACCCTCCTGCCAGCTATCATAATGCAACAAGATCCCCAGTACAACTAAATTGAATTTGACAATATCAATCAATATTATATTAGTTTTAGAATGTTTTATAACAGTTTGCTTTTTTATAATAAAAATTAGTATATTTGCGGCTGTGATTTTCAGGAGTCTTGGTGTGTACATTTTTTTGATAAGTATTTTAACTGTAGTTCTGTGCAAACTATGGTCTCTTGAAAAAATAATGTGTGTCTAATTAACAAACAAATTCATTCTATGAAGCACAAATTAACGCTTGTACTACTCTCATTCTTTCTGGGAGTGCAGTGTATGGTCGCCCAGCAAATGAAGGTGACCGGTGTAGTGATTAATGAAGATGATGGGGAGCCTGTTATAGGTGCATCCATCGTAGTAAAAGGAACCACTATTGGAACCATTACCGATTTAGATGGTAAATTTGAGTTAGAAACTCAGAAAGATGCTAAGCTAATTATTTCTTATGTAGGTTTACGGACTCAAGAAACTACAGCTCAGCAAAACATGAGAATTGTTCTTTCTTCAGATTCTCAAGCTATAGATGAAGTTGTTGTCGTAGCTTATGGTACCGCAAAGAAAAGTTCTTTTACAGGTTCCGCATCCACGGTGGGTGCCGCTTTGATGGACAAACGTCCATTGAGTAACGCCCTCTCCGCATTGGAAGGAAACACTTCCGGAGTACAAATGACTTCCTCTATCGGACAACCGGGAGAAGCTGCCAAGGTAACGATCCGTGGTTTTGGTTCAGTAAACGCGGATAATGCTCCTTTATCTGTAGTGGATGGTGCCATCTTCAGTGGTGATATCTCTTCTATCAGCCCATCTGATATCGAATCAATGACAATTTTAAAAGATGCCGCTTCTACATCTTTGTATGGATCTAGCGCAGGTAACGGTGTGGTTTTGATCACGACTAAGAAAGGTTCTAGCAGCAGTGGCGCAGGTGTTACCTTGAGTATCTCACAAGGTTGGTCTAGCAGAGCTTATAACGATTACGCAAAAGTAGGTGTATACGATTATTATCCTTTGCAATGGCAAATGTTGAGAAACGCAAATATGTCACTCGGACAAAGTGCTACCGACGCTGCCGCTAATGCTTCTAAAGATATTATCAACAAATTAAAATATAATCCTTTCGTAGGAATCGCCAATGACGCAATCGTGGGCACAGACGGTTTATTGAATCCATCAGCCTCGGCTTTAAAATGGGGTGAGGACCTTGATTGGGAAGATGCCGCTTACCGTACCGGACATCGCCAAGAATATAATGTAAGCTACAATACAAAAACAGAAAAGAGCGACACATATGCTTCCATAGGCTATCTGAATGATAAGGGATATATGATTAAGACAGACTTTGAGCGTTACAACGCACGCTTGAACTATAATATCTATCCGGTGAAATGGTTCAAGAGTGGATTGAATTTAGGTTTAAGTCGTACAAACTCCAATTATTCTACTTCTACTTCTAGCAACTCCGCTGGTTATGGTAACTTATCTCGTTTCATTCGTTCTATGGCACCGATCTATCCGGTACATAAGCATGATATTGAGACAGGGGCTTATTTGGATAAAGAAGGAAACGTAGTTACTGATCCGGCTTTATATACCTACGATTATGAAGGAGCCCGTATCTCCAGCAATGGACGCGACGGTATCGCTGAGGCCCTGTGGAACGATCGCTTGATGTCTACCACAAACTCTAGTGCCCGTACTTATGTAACGATCACTCCGATCGAAGGATTGAATTTAACAGTGAACTACGCATTTGACAATAAGGATGAACGCCGTAGAGTATATGAGAACCCAGAGGTAGGTGACGGAACCGCAGGACCGGGACGTTTGAACATCCGAAATAGAAACTTCTTGACACAGACATTCAACCAGTTGATTAATTACACAAAGACTTTTGGTAAGCATAACATCGAAGCTTTGTTAGGCCATGAGAACTATAGCTACCGTTTACAATATAACTACGGTATGAAGACTAATGAGATCGTTTCCGGAACGTATGAGTACAGTAACTTCGTAAGCATAAGCTCAATGGATTCTTATACACGCGAATATAAGAAAGAAGGATACTTCGCTCGTTTGAACTATGATTTCGATGATAAATATTATGTAACAGCCTCGTATCGTCGTGACGGTTCCTCTCGCTTTAGCAAGGATAACCGTTGGGGTAACTTCTGGTCATTCGGAGCATCTTGGCGTATCAGCCAAGAAGATTTCATGGAAAACTTGACTTGGGTGGACAATTTGAAACTGAGGGCATCCTACGGTGAAACCGGAAACGATGCCATCTATTATACAGATGATGACACACAACAGGATTACTATCCTTATCAAACCTTGTATAATTTGGGTATCAACAACGGTTTGGAAGCAGGTCTCTACTTCCCGACTATGGCAAACAATAATTTGAAATGGGAGACACAGGTTTCTACCGATGTCGCTTTAGAATTCGGATTGTTCGGTCGCTTGAATGGTACGGTCGAGTTCTTCCGTAAGGCCTCCAGAGACTTGTTATTCAATGTTAGCCAACCGTTATCCAGTGGTGTCGAAAAGATCGTACAAAACATTGGTAAAGTTCGTAACCAAGGGGTGGAAATCGACTTAAACTACCAAGTATTAAAATCAAAAGATTGGAAATTATCAGTCGGCGCAAACGCTACATTCATCAATAATAAGGTGACTCGTCTGCCTGATGCCAACCGGAAAGATGGTATCATCAAAGACTCTAAGAAATTGATGGAGGGACATTCAATCTATGAGTTCTGGTTACGTCAATGGTGGGGTGTTAATCCTGATAACGGAGATGGATTGTATATCTTTGATGCCGAAAACAACACCGATGCGAATGGTAATATTAAAGATGCGGTAAAAAAGACACTTGTAGAGAAAGATGGTCAAGTATTGACAAACTCTTATAGCTATGCGAAATATGATTTCAGTGGTTCTGCCGTTCCGAAAGTATATGGTGGTTTCAATATCAATTTGAGCTATAAGGCATTCGACCTTTCTACCGTATTCTCTTATTCATTAGGAGGCAAGGTGCTTGACTCGAGTTATAGAGGATTGATGGATGTAGGTGAGTTCGGTTATGCGATGTCACCGGATCTACATAACG
>ERZ1504196.589-NODE-589-length-9976-cov-3.380204_pt1 | contig 9976 bp, 10 predicted proteins | sample MGYA00574891_ERZ1504196 | MGnify/ENA primary metagenome ERZ1504196 (study PRJEB39906, sample SAMEA3182075) | gut metagenome | biome: human; feature: gut; material: Stool; isolation source: human stools | place: Canada | collected 2012-03-14 ... | reverse complement strand
GAGCTTGACTATGTCCGCGGCAAGGTAATTGCCGCTGCCGAAAAAACAAATGCGGCAAACAGGCATAAATTCGTGGCGCTTGCGGCGTCGCTCGATGCTATGAGCCCGCTCAAGGTCCTCGGCAGGGGATATGCCATCGCATCAAGCGAAAGCGGCGAGCTTATAAAAAGCGTCGGCGATGTGAATAAGGGCGATAAGCTCAGTCTCAGCGTCAGCGACGGACTTATAAAATGCACTGTAGATGAAAGTGAGGCAAAAAGCCATGGCTAAAGATAAAATGAGCTTTGAGGATTCGGTAAAGCGTCTTGACGAGATCGTCAAGCTGCTCGAGCGCGGAGACGCGCCCCTGAGCGAATCGCTGAAGCTTTTTGAAGAGGGAACGTCTCTCATATCCAATTGCGACACGCTGCTCAATGAAGCAGAGCAGAAGGTCGTAAAGCTCAGGAAAGGTCAGGACGGAGAGCCGGAGGAGCTTCCGTTTGGTGAGTGATATGACGGCAAATGAGTATAAAAACCTTGTAGATTTAAAGCTTTCGGAGTTTTTTAATCCCTCGGGGCTGAGCTACGACGGGCTTCTTGAATCAATGCATTACAGCCTCACAGCCGGCGGTAAGCGCATACGCCCTACGCTTGTTCTTGAGTTTTGCCGCATTTCCGGCGGAGATATTGAAAAAGCCCTTCCGGTTGCGTGCGCAATAGAAATGCTGCATACCTACAGCCTCATTCACGATGATCTGCCGTGCATGGACAATGATGAGCTTCGCCGCGGCAAGCCGACAAATCATGTTGTTTACGGTGAATGCACCGCAACGCTGGCAGGCGACGCTCTTCAGGCCGAGGCTTTCGGCACGATAGCTCGAAGTGAGCTTCCGGCAGAGAACAAGATTGCCTGCGTGGAGATCCTCGCCGACGCCGTAGGCAGCGACGGGATGTGTGCCGGGCAGTATCTCGATATGGTTGGCGAGAGTAAACAGCTTACGGAAGACGAGCTTGACGACATCAATTCGCGAAAAACCGGAGCGCTGCTTATCGCCGCGTGCCGTATGGGCGTTGCGGCCGCCGGAGGAAGCGGCGAGATGCTCGAAGCCGCCGCACATTACGGCGCTTGCGTCGGCGCGGCATTCCAGATACGCGACGATATTCTGGACGTTATCAGCACGAGCGAGGAGCTTGGAAAGCCCGTAGGCTCGGATGCGCAGGAGCATAAGAATACCTATATGGCTCTGCTTGGCGAGGAAAGATGCATGGAAATGGTCGAAAAGCTGACAAATAAGGCGAAAAGCGCGCTTTGCGGCACGTTTAACGACACGAAGTTTCTCTGCGACCTTGCCGATTCCATGGTAACGAGAAGAAAATGAAGTGAATAATCTGTAAAACCGCGGCGAATGTCACTTGTAATCCTCGCCGCGGTTTGTTATACTGTAAAATAGTATATTTTACGAATATTTAGTTAAATACGAGGTTTTGTTTTGAATATCCTGAATAAAGTCAATTCCTCTAACGATATAAAACGCCTCAATAAAAACGAGCTTCCTCGGCTTTGCGCCGAGCTTCGCGAGTTTATTATTGAAAACGTTTCCAAAACAGGAGGACATCTTGCATCCAATCTCGGCACCGTCGAGCTTACCGTTGCGCTGCACAGAGTTTATGACAGCGCGGTGGACAGAATCGTGTTCGATGTCGGCCATCAAAGCTATGCTCACAAAATAATAACAGGCCGCCGCGACGCATTCGGCACTCTGCGCTGCTACGGCGGCTTATCCGGCTTTCCAAAGCCATATGAAGCCGATGACGATGCTTTCATCGCCGGGCACGCTTCAAACTCGGTGTCGGTCGCTCTCGGCATGGCTCGCGCGAGAACCATAAAGGGTGAAAACTACAGCGTTTGCGCCGTTATTGGCGACGGAGCGCTGACAGGCGGCCTTGCCTATGAGGGGCTTGCCAATGTCGGCGGAAGCAGCGAGCCGATCGTAATAATTCTTAACGATAACGGCATGAGCATCAACGGCAACGTCGGCGGTATGGCAAAGTTGCTGTCAAAAGAACGCGTAAAGCCCGGGTATATCAACTTCAAGCGGTGGTACAGGCAGGCTGTCAGCGGAATGGACGGCATTTATAACGCAAGCCATAAGCTCAAAGAAGCTCTCAAAAAGTCGATATTGCCGTCAAATATGTTCGACTCTATGGGCATATATTACCTCGGCCCCGTTGACGGACATGATGTTGACCAGCTTGAAACGGTCATCCGCTGGGCCAAGGAAATGAACACGCCCGTGCTTGTGCATGTTATAAGCAAAAAGGGAAAGGGCTGCGTATACGCCGAGGAGCACCCGGAACGGTATCACGGCGTCGGGAAATTTGACCCTGCTACGGGGCAAATGCCTGAAGCAAAGCCGTGCTTTTCGTCTGTTTTCGGCAGTAAGCTTACTCAGCTTGCCGAGACAAACCATAATATTGTAGCCATAACCGCCGCAATGTGCGCCGGAACAGGTCTTACCGGGTTTTCCGAGCGATTTCCGGATAGATTTTTCGATGTCGGCATAGCCGAGGAGCATGCAGTTTCAATGGCTGCCGGCATGGCGAAGCAGGGGCTTTTGCCTGTCGTCGCAATATACTCGGGATTTCTCCAGCGCGCATATGATATGCTCATCCACGATGTTTCGCTTCAGGATCTGCATGTCGTTTTCTGCGTTGACAGAGCAGGCCTTGTCGGAAACGACGGCGAAACTCACCACGGCGCTTTTGATATCAGCTATCTGCGCTCAGTTCCGCACATGCAGGTGCTGTGCCCGGCAAACTTTGCCGAGCTTGAAGCTATGCTTGACGAGGCCGTAAACCGTATGTCCGGCCCTGTCGCGATCAGATATCCGCGCGGCGGCGAAGGCCGATACACCGATTGCCATGCAGAAGGCTGCACTCATCTCCGCAGCGGAAACGACATAACTATCGCCGCATACGGCACAGATATAAACATTGCACTCAATACGGCGGACATACTCGCCGATAAGGGCATCCATGCCGATGTCTATAAGCTTTCGCGGCTCAACAGCGGCTATTATGCCGATATTATTGACTCTATGCGGGAAACTGGGCGCTTTCTTATGAGTGAGCAGGTTTGCCAAACCGGATGCATTGCCGATGAGATCCTCGCCTATGCCGAGCGCGCAGGTGTTAAGATAGAATGCGCATATACTCCGAATCTCGGCAGCGGCATTGTCGTTCAGGGTACAGTGCCCGAACTGATAAGACACTGCGGACTTGATGAAAACAGTCTTGCAAAAGCAGCCGAAAAGCTGGTCAGGGGTGAATAATGAAAAAAATAAGACTCGATCAGCTTGTTTTTGACCTTGGACTGACAGAGAGTCGGGAGAGAGCAAAAACGACTATAATGAGCGGACTTGTATTTGTTAACGGACAGCGTGCCGATAAGCCGGGTATGCAGGTATCACCTGACGCAAACGTTGAAGTAAAGGGGGCTGCGCTCCCGTACGTCAGCCGGGGAGGCTTCAAGCTCGAAAAGGCACTCAAGGTCTTTCCTGTGGATCCGGAGGATAAGGTCTGCATCGACTGCGGTGCGTCCACCGGTGGATTTACTGATGTTCTCCTGCAAAACGGGGCAAAAAAAGTGTATTCGGTCGATGTCGGATACGGACAGCTTGCCTGGAGCCTCAGACAGGATGAGCGTGTTGTCAATATGGAGCGCACCAATATAAGGTACATTAGCTCTGATCAGATACCCGAGCCTATCGACATGGCCGTTATGGATCTGTCGTTCATATCTATTAAGCTTGTTCTTCCGGCTGTGTGCTCGCTGCTCAAGGACGGCGGAGAGCTTGTGTGCCTTATCAAGCCGCAGTTTGAAGCCGGCAGGGAAGAGGTCGGAAAAAAAGGCGTTGTCAGGGACAAAGGCGTCCACCTTTCGGTTATCGAGAGCATTCTCGATTTTGCGCCAAGCGTTGGTATGACGGTTATGGGACTTGATTTTTCGCCGATAAAGGGGCCCGAGGGAAACATTGAGTATCTATGCTACATGAAAAAGGGCAGCTTTGATGCCCCAATTATAGATGCGCAGGCTATCGTTGAAGCCTCGCACGAAAAACTGTGAGGTAAAAATGTCCGAACTGATAGTGTTGTGCCCAAATCCATACAGGGATTGCGGCCTTGAGCTTACAAAAAAGGCAAAACAGTTATTAAAAAGCGGCGGATATGAGGTCGCGGTCTGCCCGGTTTTCGGAGCGCACGATGCCAAGGTCATCCCCAACGACGTCGAGCTTACCGCGTGGAGCGCCGTTACGGAGCGCGCGGCCTTGTATATCGTCATCGGCGGAGACGGCACTATTCTGCACACCGCAAGGTATCTTAACCACACTCAGATACCCATGCTCGGAGTGAACCTCGGAACAAAGGGCTTCATGGCGTCGATCGAGCCGGAGGATATCGGCCGGATACTTGAAGCCGCAGCAGGAAACTACTCATCAAGCTTCAGAATGATGATAGACGTTGAGCTTATCCGAAACGGAGAGGTAATTTACACCGATATCGGACTCAATGACGCCGTTATTCACGGCATGGGCGACTGCATAAAGCTCACCGCATGGTGCGACGGCGAAAGAATAATGAGCTATTCCGGAGATGGTATTATCGTCGCAACGCCGACAGGCTCCACCGGTTACTCAATGTCGGCAGGCGGCCCGATCGTTGAACCTGAGGCATACAACTTTATAGTGTCGCCGATCTGTGCCCATTATATAGGCTCAAGAAGCTTTGTCCTGTCATCCGAGCACAAGATAACCATTAAAGCGGAAAAGCTTCACGATCGCCGCGCGTATGTATCCGTTGACGGAACCGACGGATTTGAGCTTGCAAACGAGGATATCGTCATCGTTCGCCGCTCGTCAAAGCTTGCAAACCTCGTCCATCTCGGCGAGCGCAGCTTTTATGATTCAACATTTGAAAAACTGCAATACAAAGTTGACTGAAAGGGGAAACTTAGTTGAAAGATTCAAGACAAAGCGTTATTCTCCAGATAATCTCCGATCAGGAGATCGAGACACAGGCCCAGCTTATAAAAGCGCTTGCCGAGCACGGTATCCCCAGCACTCAGGCAACGCTTTCAAGAGATATAAAGCAGCTTCATCTTGTAAAAGAACTCAGCAACAGCGGTAAATACCACTATGTTGTCAGCGGCAAATCGCGAAATAACGATCGCGAGCAGCGCCTTCGCAAAATTTTCAGAGAGAGCGTCACATCGTATGCTGTCGCACAGAATATCATCGTCATTAAGACGCTTCCCGGCCTTGCATCGGCCGCGTGCTCGACTCTCGATTCGATGCATATTGAAACTCTTGCCGGAACGCTTGCCGGCGACGATACCGCATTTTTGGCGATGAAGGATAATAAAGCGGCAGAGGATTTCTGCCATGAGATAGAAGAAATGTTCTGATAAAGAGGTCTCCTATGCTTACACAGCTGCATATTGAAAATATTGCTGTAATTGAAAAAGCGGATATTGAGTTCGGCAAGGGATTAACCGTTCTGACCGGCGAAACCGGTGCCGGTAAGTCGATCATCGTTGACTCTCTCGGCGCTGTGCTCGGCGCTCGCACAAGCCGCGAGCTTGTGCGTACCGGATCTGAATACGGCGTTGTGTCGGCGGTTTTTGAAACAGATGCCGCCGCAAAATGGTTCGAGGATAATGATTTTGAGCCTGAGGACGAGATAATCATACGCCGCAAGATCTCCGCAGACGGTAAAAATAACTGCCGCGTATGCGGAAATCCCGTGACGGTTTCGCAGCTTCGGCAGCTTGGCTCGCTCCTCTTGGATATTCACGGACAAAATGACGGCCGCCAGCTTATGGACGAAGATTCGCACCTTGCTTACCTCGACGGATTCGGCAAGACATCGGAAGAGCTTGCGGCGTTTGGCGAGGCTTACAGAGAATATACAGCCTGCAAGCGCGAGATGGACAAGCTGTCCATGGACGAAGCGGAAAAAGAGCGCCTGGCCGACAGTCTGCGTTATCGCATAGAAGAGCTTGAAAATGCTCAGCTTAAAGTGGGCGAGGAGGACGAGCTTATAGCTCGCCGCGACCTTTTACGAAATTCCGAAAAGCTTACGGAAGCGCTCGACGGAGCATACAGCGCATTGTATGCCTGCGATGAAAACGCAGGCTCGCTTGTCGATGAAGCGTCGGCGCTCATAAGCAAGGCTGCACTGATATCCGATGAGCTGCGCGAAACGGCAGATATCATTGGTAATGCATCTTCTCTTATTTACGATGCCGCCGAGCGTATCCGCGACTTTCGCGACGGTCTGGAATTCTCGCCTGACGAGTATGACCGCATCGAAACGCGCACAAACCAACTCAGGCGTCTCGGCAGAAAGTATAACGCCGACGAAGAGGGTATGCTCAAGATACTTGACGATAGCAGGCGTGAGCTTGCCATGCTTGAGTACTCTGACTACATGCTCAAAAAGCTTGAGAAACAGCTTAATGAGCACAAGGATAATTGCACAAAAAAAGCAGCGGCGCTAACTGTATGCCGCAAAAAAGCTGCCGAAAAGCTTGAAGCGCGTATTTGCAGTGAGCTTCGTGATCTCAGCATGCCGTCTGTGAGGTTCAAGGTATCCGTTGAACCAATGGAATCCGTACTTGGGTTCGATAAAACAGGCGCCGACGAGGTCAGGTTTCTTATATCGGCAAATGCCGGCATGGAGCTTGGAAGAATATCAAAAATTGCATCCGGCGGCGAGCTTAGCCGAATAATGCTTGCAATGAAAACCGCATTTTCTGATAACGACCCTATCGAGACTATGGTGTTTGACGAAATTGACACCGGTGTTTCGGGTGTTGCCGCTCAGCGCGTAGGCGAAAAAATGAGCGATCTCTCGCGCGGCAAGCAGGTTCTGTGCATAACGCATCTGCCGCAGATCGCAGCCTTGGCCGACAGTCACGATAAGATCGAAAAGGCCGAAAAGGACGGAAAAACCTTCACTGTCGTAAAAGAGCTTGACCGTCAGGGCAGACGCATGGAGCTTGCAAGGCTCTACGGCGGCGACGTTATCACGGAAACGACCCTCGCCGGAGCCGAGGAGCAGCTTGCGGCAGCGGATAAATATAAGTTGACAAGAAACGATTAGTTTAGTATAATCTCACACGAAAACGCGTTGAAAAGCAGAAGTAATTCATTTTTCGCTGCACAGAGAGACCCTGTATGCTGAAAAGGGGAGAGCGAGGATGAATGAATACGGCTTGGAGCGGCTCGCTGAAACTGTCAGTAGGCGATGACGGGTGCGCCCGATACAGCGCTTGAGTCATGAACTCACCGAGGCTTTATTCGTGAGAATGGGGCATATAGAGGTGGTACCGCGTTTACAACGCCCTCTGTCTTAGGACAGGGGGCTTTTTTTACAGGAGGCAGCTATGGATATTGGACAACGAGCATTGGATTACCACAAAAGCGGTTATAATTGCGCACAGTCGGTTTTTGCCGCGTGCTGCGAATATACCGGCATGGACGAAAAAACGGCGCTTGCACTTTCCGCAGGCTTTGGCGGCGGCGCGAGAAGCGGCGAGCTTTGCGGAGCGGTCACCGGCGCAATAATGGCAGAAGGACTCGTTTTCCCGTTTAACGACGGTCAGGATACCGAGGCAAAGGATAAGATCGCAGCTATTGCAAAGCAGTGTGTTGCCATTGCACGCGAAAAGTACGGCTATGTGCGCTGTGCAGATCTAAAGGGCAATATAAATTGCAGTGAAATAATTGCATTCATGGCCAAAACGGCCGAAGATATAATGAAAAAGGAGAAAAACTAATGGGTATTTACGAAGAATTGGTCGAAAGAGGGCTTATCGCGCAGGTAACCAATGAAGATCAGATAAAAGACATGATCAATAACGGCAAAGCCACGTTTTACATCGGCTTTGACTGCACCGCCGACTCTCTGCACGTCGGTCACTTCATGGCTCTGTGTCTTATGAAGCGTCTGCAAATGGCAGGAAACCGCCCCATCGCCCTCATCGGAGACGGTACTACGCTCATCGGTGATCCCTCCGGCAGAACCGATATGCGCCAGATGCTCACCGAGGAAACAATAGCGCACAATGCCGAGTGCTTTAAGAAGCAGATGGAGAAATTCATTGACTTCTCCGAGGGCAAGGCTATAATGCTTCGCAACTCCGAATGGCTCAAGCCGCTTAACTACATTGAGCTTCTTCGCGAGGTCGGTGCATGCTTCTCGGTAAACAACATGCTTCGCGCCGAGTGCTACAAGCAGCGCATGGAAAAGGGCCTGAGCTTCCTTGAGTTTAACTACATGATAATGCAGAGCTACGACTTCTACTACATGTTCCAGCACTACGGCTGCAATATGCAGTTTGGCGGCAACGATCAGTGGTCGAATATGCTCGGCGGCACAGAGCTTATTCGCCGCAAGCTCGGCAAGGATGCTCACGCAATGACAATTACGCTTCTGCTCAACTCCGAGGGCAAAAAGATGGGCAAAACCGCGGCCGGCGCCGTATGGCTTGATCCCAACAAGACCTCGCCCTACGATTTCTATCAGTACTGGCGCAATGTTGACGATGCCGACGTTCTCAAGTGCCTGCGTATGCTGAACTTCCTGCCGCTCGAGCAGATCAACGAGATGGACAGCTGGGAAGGCTCTCAGCTTAACAAAGCAAAAGAAATTCTTGCATTCGAGCTTACCTCACTTGTTCACGGCGAAGAAGAGGCAAAGAAGGCCGAGGCTTCGGCAAAGGCTCTGTTCGGCGGCGGTGCGTCCGGCGAAATGCCGACGACCGAGCTTTCGGAAACAGATCTTGCAGACGGCGCTATTGACGTTATGAGTGCACTCGTTCTCACGGGTCTTTGCTCTTCAAAGTCGGAAGCTCGCCGAAATATCCAGCAGGGCGGCATTTCCGCAAATGACGAGAAGGTAAGCGATATCGGCCGCAGTTTCACGACAGACGAGCTCAAAGCCGGCGTAGTTCTCAAGCGCGGCAAGAAAAACTTCAGCAAAATTATTCTCAAGTAAGGTGAATCGGCATGTCCATAGAAAAAGGCAGAGCATATTTCAGACAGTTCGGAATGGAAGACAGAGTGCGTGAGTTCGATGTTTCAAGTGCAACGGTCGAGCTTGCAGCGCTTGCGCTCGGTGTTGAAGGCGCAAGGATCGCAAAGACACTCTCTTTCAAAAAGGATGACAGCTGTATCCTGATCCTCGCGGCAGGCGACGCAAGGATCGACAACCACAAGTTCAAGGATAAATTCCACATGAAGGCCAAAATGCTCGCACCCGAAGAGGTTCTTAGTATAGTCGGCCATCCTGTTGGCGGCGTGTGCCCATTCGGCATAAACGACGGCATCGACGTTTATCTTGACGAAAGCCTCAAGCGCTTTGAAACCGTGTTCCCGGCGGTCGTAGAAATACTCAAATGCCATCGAGTGGATCGATGTCTGTAAGCTCCCCGAATAACAAATAATTAATAGCAGAAGGAAATCACGGTTTCCCTCTGCTATTTTACTTTGTAGCTCTTGTAATTCATACAAAACTGCTGTATAATGTTTATAATTGTGCGCAAACCGGGGGCACCGCAGCGCCCCCGTATATAAAAGCGGCTGTGCGCACTTTACCGCTGCAACATTTTATGCCGCCTGCTTTTCCGAGGTTATTGATATGATAAAGATTGCGCCCTCGATCCTCTCTGCCGATTTCACGAAGCTCGGTGCCGAAATTGAAGATATACGTTCTGCCGGCGCGGAATATGTTCATTTTGATGTTATGGACGGATTTTTTGTCCCTAACATTTCAATCGGCATTCCCGTTTTGAAGTCTGTGCGGAAAATGACCGAGATGTTTCTCGACGTTCATCTGATGATCGATAAGCCTGTCAGATACGCAAAGGCATTTTGCGATGCCGGCGCCGATCTTGTCATGTTCCATGTCGCTGTCTCTTATACACATCTGACGC
>ERZ1504196.587-NODE-587-length-9981-cov-3.841930_pt1 | contig 9981 bp, 9 predicted proteins | sample MGYA00574891_ERZ1504196 | MGnify/ENA primary metagenome ERZ1504196 (study PRJEB39906, sample SAMEA3182075) | gut metagenome | biome: human; feature: gut; material: Stool; isolation source: human stools | place: Canada | collected 2012-03-14 ... | reverse complement strand
TACGAGATGCTCAGGAGTCTCGTGGGCTCGGAGATGTGTATAAGAGACAGCGGGAAAATGCCGTGAGCGCAATGAGGAAGATAAAAACGATCCGCAGCGCGGTGTTTTTAAAAAACCTTGCCGGTGAGCCGAAAACGGCAAAGGCATTCTGTGTGTGGCCGCTGGGGAAGGAATAGCCCGTAGCCTCGGCGCGTGCGCTTTCGACTATCGTGAAGTTCGGATCCTTGACCCAGGGGCGCGGAATGCGGAACCACAGCTTCAGAAACTGATTGATGATCGTTCCGGCAAAGCCGACTGTCATCATGTAATAGCCGCAGCTTTTGTTAAGACACCAAAAAACGACGATGGCAGCCACGATAAACACAGCCTCGCCGCCGAGATTTGTGACAAGTCCCATGAGCTTGTCGAGAAAAGGAGTACGTATGCTTTCAAGTGCGTAGAGCAGTTCCATGTGTCACCTCAATATTATAGATGAACAACCGCCGCCTCAAGGCGGCGGTTTCAAAATTTTATGCTTCGTCCCTTATGCGGTGGATGACCTTGGTGAAGCGCTTCTCGTTGTAGATAACGGGGACGGGGTAGACGGGGTTAGCCTCTTCCATTGCCCACCGGCACATCTGGTGAATATCCTCTTCCTTTATAAAGTCAAAGCCGGAGGGGATGTTCATGCGCTTGTTCATTGCGCGTATCTCGGCAATGAAGGCCTTGGCCTTTTCCTCGTCGCTGCCGCTGGTTTTAACGCCGGTCAGCTCGGCAAGATGCGCAAGCTTTGCGTAAACCGCCTCGCCGTAGTCCTCAAGGACGATGGGAAGAATGACGGCGTTTGCAAGGCCGTGCGGCGTATTGTACAGGCCGCCGAGTGTGTGTGCAATTGCGTGGACGTTGCCGACACCTGCACGGGTGAAGGCAAAGCCGGCCTTGAACGCGGCCGTGAGCATCTGCTGACGTGCTTCCATGTCGTTTCCGTCATTGTAAGCGCGCTCGAGATACTTGAATATCGCAACCGTTGCCTCCTCGGCAAGTCGGATGGATTCCTTTGTGTTGTATGTCCAGCAGACATAGGCCTCAACTGCGTGGGTCAAAGCGTCCATACCCGTTGTGGAGGTCGTTTTCTGTGGAAGATCGCGCGTAAGCTCGGGGTCGAGTATAGCGTACTTGGGAACAAGGCACAGATCCATTATCGCATACTTGTGATGTGTTTCGGGGTCCGTGATGACTGCGGCTATCGTAGTCTCGGAGCCTGTGCCGGCAGTCGTGGGAACGGCGACAAAGGTCGGGATCTTGTGCATGACCATGAGCAGACCGGCCATTTTGTTCACGGGGGTGTTCGGATGCACGACTCTTGCCGCTGCGCCCTTGGCAGCGTCCATCGGAGAACCGCCGCCGATGGCGAGAAAACCTTCGCATCCGGTCTCAAGGTATTTTTTCTGAATTTCGTTCACGACAGTCACTGTCGGGTTTGCGGAAACCTCGGAGTAGTGCTCGTAGGCGATGCCGGCCTTGTCCAGAGCGGCCTTCGCAATGGGGGCTATCGTCTTGCCGACGGTGCGGCCGGTGACGATCATGACCTTCTTGACGTGATTTTTCTTGAAAAGCTCGGGAGCCTTGCTCAGCGCGCCCTCGCCTTCAACGGTGATGGGCTTGCGCCAGTAGAGGCAGCGGGCGGCAACGTTGAAAACTGCCTGAAATGAGCGGTAATATGCGTTTTTTATGGCATCCATATGTAATTCCTCCCTACATTTAGATACTTTATTTTAATATATATACAGTGTTTAGTCAAGCGAAATGCGGAGTTGACAAATATCGAATATCGATATATAATATAGCAAACATCGATAATCGATATATGGAGGTGAGCTGATGGCGAGAAAAAAGTTTTCAACGCTGACAGAGCCGATGTTCTATCTTTTAATGTCGCTGCGCGGCGGCAAAAAGTGCGGCATCGACATAAGCGAATATATCTCCCGCCGCAGCTCGGAGCGTGTTAAGCTCGGACCCGGCACACTGTATGCGCTGCTTTCGGAGTTTGAGCAGGAGGGACTTATAAAATATGTCGGCGTTGACGGAAAGCGCAAGCTCTATGAGCTGACGCCGACAGGGGAGAAGGCATATAATGATGAGCTTATGCGGCTGAGGCAATGCCTTGCCGACGCGAAGGAGGCGGAGAATGATGAGCAAGTACGTTAGACGCATCATACCCTTCGGCTCGGGAGATATCCCGGCCGTGCAGCATTGGCTTGAGGATATGGCGGAAAAGGGGCTGTTTTTCAAGGAGTGCGGCCTGCTGTTTGCGAAGTTCACAAGGGGCGAGCCGAAGAAAATGCGATATCGCCTCGACTTCTGCGACGTCGTGGCCTGTGACATTCCCGATGAGAAAAAGGAGCTCTACGAGCAAAGCGGCTGGCAGGTCGTCGGCGAGTTTAAAAGCGATTTTGTAGTCGTCTGCACCGACGATCCCGACGCACCCGAGATATACACAGAGCCCGAGCTCTTGGTAAAGCCGCTGAAGAATATATCGGGCAGACAGCTTGCGGCATGGATTGTTTTTTGGCTGATGTATGTCAATATAAATTACGGGAATTTGGACGCATATATCGAAGTCAGCTTCAGCAGCATCGTGAGGTATCTGCTGGACTTCGGTACATGGTACTATATAGCCCTGCGCCTGTTGCAGCTTGTGCTGCTTTTTGAGGCAATATTTCACTTCGTGAGCTGGCTGAGGCTTAGAAAGCTCATAAAAAAACTCAAAAACGGATGGTAGCTGCCGCAGGGTGAGCACCGCCGCTTCCGTGCTGCCGCCGGAAAGCTGCTTCGCCCGCTTGCAATCCCTGCAGTCGTTCTATTTGGGCTGCATCTGCTGGCCAGCGGATATCAGGTGAGCTTAAACAACAACGAACCGGTGTATGATCTTTCCTTGACGCCTATACCGACGCTTGAAGACCTCGGCGTGGAAAGCGGTGATTATTACACCTACAGCGTGGCAGGTGTAGGGCACGATCTTCTCGCCGATGTCATATATGGCTACAGCTGCGATAGATATATGCCCGGTGAGCCTATGTTTGATTATAGAGTGATGTATTATGATATGCGCTCTGAAAGACTTGCCGAGCTGCTTGCCGACAGCTACATAAAAGACGAACTGAAAACCGCACATGATAAAGAAGTAACGGAATATATCGACGAAGATAATAATATTACTGCCTATGTAAGAAATGATAATCTCAGTATAAAAGATGAGAACCTGGAGCTTGACGGGGCACAGGTGAGGAGCATCTGCGTTAAATATGGAGAGTTTGACAACGATGTTTATCAGACGCTCTGCATCCTGTGCGGCGACCGGGTGATGTACATTTACTATAAGGGCAGTGCGAATATAGAGGACTTCGCGCAGGACTTTGTTGACTGTCTGAAATAAAGTATATCTCCCTCCTCAAAGGTGCAAAATAGACAAAGGTGGGAGCTCAAACTATGGGCTCCTGTTTTGATTTCGGTATTATTCACGATTGACTTTTGCTTATATTGCTTTAAAATATTATTGTAAGAACTTATGACCAAAAGAGGGATCAAATTTGAAGAAGATAACCAGAGTTGCCCTTATAACCTCCGGCGGCGACTGTCAGGGACTAAACGCGGCCATGCGCGGCATCGGCAAGGCTCTGCACAATAAAGTCGAAAATCTTGAGATATTCGGCATGTATGACGGCTACCGCGGACTTGTTGACGGCGACTATAAATTTATGGAGCCGAAGGATTTCGCAGGCATACTCACTCAGGGCGGAACTATTCTCGGCACCTCGCGCCAGCGCTATATCCCGGGAAAGGACATCGTTGACGAAAACGGAAACAGCCTAATCCCGGCTATGAAGGATACCTATAACAGGCTCAATCTTGACTGTCTTGTAATCATGGGCGGCAACGGCACGCAGAAAAGCGCAAAGCTCCTTATGGATGCCGGCATGAACGTCGTGACCCTGCCCAAGACCATTGATAACGATATCTGGGGCACGGATACGACGTTCGGCTTCCAGAGCGCCGTCGATGTTGCAACTAATGTCATTGACTACATCCATTCCACCGCTTCATCGCACAGCCGCGTGTTCGTCGTTGAGCTTATGGGCCGCGACGCAGGCTGGCTTACGCTGCACGCAGGCATCGGCTCGGGTGCGGATATAATCCTCATACCCGAGATACCGTATGATATAAACGCAATTTTGAAGGCAGTCGATCACCGCCGCCGCCACGGCAGAAGCTTTTCCATCCTCGCCGTTGCCGAGGGAGCAAAGAGCATCCACGATCAGATACTCACCGAAGAGGAAAGCCGCAGACGCCGCGAGCAGTCCAAGCACTCGACCATATCCTACGAGATAGCGGCGCAGATCGAAGCAGAGCTCGGACAGGAGGCGCGTGTCACCGTTCCCGGCCACTATCAGCGCGGCGGCCCTCCGTGCCCGTATGACCGCGTTCTGGCTACCCAGTTCGGCACCGCTGCCGCTGACCTCATCGTCAACAAGCAGTACGGACGAATGGTCGCCATCCAGAACGGACACATTGTGTCCATTCCGCTTGAGGAGGCCGCGAGCAAAACAAAATTCCTGCCCACCGACCATCCGCTAATACAGGTCGCGCGCGATATAGGTATATCCTTCGGCGACCAATGATATAAAAAACCGCCCATCGGGCGGTTTTTTTCATATCTATAACTGATTTAGTATTTAAACGGCTTTTTCTGCTGCTTGCACCAGGTTTTCAGAACAAAACGCGTCGGCAGGAGCTTAACGCCGAGAACCTGCAATCTCTCCGGCAGACCGAGGATAGAAACCGGTTTGTTGCGGTGCATGTCCTTCACGGCCTTTTCTATAACTTCCTTCGGGCCATAGTAGCGGTTAAAATAGCTGACGGTGTTGTCGTGTATCGCGTGGCTGAAAAACTCTGTTTTTATCCAGCCGGGGCAGACCGCCATGACGCGGATATTGCGCTCGGCAAGCTCAACGCGCAGCGCCTTTGAAAAGCTCAGAACATATGCTTTCGACGCACCGTAAACGTTAATATACGGAACAGGCTGGAACGATGACATCGAGCCCATGTTGTATATCTGCGCACCGTTCGGCATGTATGGAAGCGTGATGTAGGTCATCCCCGTCAGCGCGCGGTCATTGAGGTCTATTATCTCAAGCTGCTTTTCCATATCCATCTCGGTGTAGGTTCCGAAAAGACCGAAGCCGGCCGCGTTTACGAGGACTCTTACCTCGGGCTTTTCGATATCGAGCAGCGCCTTGAACTGGCTGAGGCTGTTGCGGTCGAGAAGATCGAGGACTACGGGGCGTATCTTTGCCCTGACCTGCGGCTGAAGCTCAAGCAGCCTGTCCTCGCGCCGGGCAATGACCCACAGCTCGTCAAGCTCAATATCCTTATCTATTGCATAAACAAATTCTCTGCCCATGCCGGAGGAGGCTCCGGTGATAACGGCGATCTTTTTCATAATTGGCTCCCTTCGTGATTAAAGACACAGTTTTAGCTGTGCCTTTTGCTGTTATTCCTTGACTTCGAATGCTTTAAGGCCGTTGACGAGGATGTTGCACAAGGCTTTTGCCAGAACCTCGGCCGTAACGTCAAAATCCTCAAGTATCCACAGATTGTATGCGTGCATGACACCGCCGGAGATAAAGCGCGCGTATATCGTTGCGGCCTCCTCGCCGCCCCAGCGCTCAACAAGCTCCTTGTCCGAAAGAATATACTTCGTGAGCCATGTCTTCAGGTTAATGCCGAGATCATAGACGTTTACGAACTTAAAAAGTCTCTTTGCCGGGTCGCGGCTTGCGATCATCATATCCGCAGCCATCAGCATGATGGGATACGGATCTTTTTCAAGCTCACTGGCTGTGTAATCTCCGAAAAGATAGTCGGCATGCTCAAAAAGATCATTGATAAGCTGCTGGCGCACATCCTCAAGATTTGAAAAATGTGCATAGAAAGTGCCGCGGCTGACATTTGCACGCTTTAGCAGCTCGTTAACTGTGATCTGCTTAAAATCTTTTTCATACATTATGTCCAAAAGGGCATCTTTTATCGCCTTCTTGGACTTTTCGACCATTCTGTTGCCTGCGCTCATAGTTAATTTCTACCCCTGAAAATTTAAAAATAAGTTTAACAATAGATTAAAAGTGTTTAATTTTATATTGTTAGTATAATTGTAACCGAAGAGCAACGCAATTTCAATAGATAAATTTAAAATTGTTTAAAAATATATTTTTAACGTGATTTAGTATAAATATGTACAAAACAATAGAAATTATACAAAATGCTTAATAAGACAGGACTAAACTTGTTAAAAAGTACGAAAATGAACTTATTTATTAGAAAAGTATAAAATTATGATTGACAAAAGAAGCTGATAAGTTTATCATTATACAAAAATAAGTTTTAAGTATAATTTAACTGTGCAGTGTTAGGAGGAAGGGCAATGTGCAAACTGGTAAAACCATCGGTCGAGAAACCGTGGCTGAAGTATTTTTCGGAAGAGGCAAGGGGGGCTTCCGTTCCGCAGAACACCATCTATCGTCACCTGCGCGAGAATAACGAAAACGGACGCGGCGACACGGCGCTCAACTACTTCGGCAGAAAGATCAGCTACGGCATGCTCCTCGACGAAGCCGACCGCGCGGCCGGAGCTTTCGCGGCAGCCGGTATTAAAAAGGGCGATATAGTCGCCGCGGCGACCGTAACGATTCCCGAGATGGTATATGCGCTGTACGGCCTCAACAAGATAGGAGCAGCTCCGCTGATAATTGACCCGAGGACAAGCGCAGCCGGAGCGATGAGCTTCATTAAAGAAACCGGCGCAAAGATATTTATAGTGATCGACCTCTACTATGAAGTCCTCAAGGATGCGCTGTTTGAGTCCGGCGTTGAGAAGATCGTCGTCATTTCCGCCGATACCTCGCTGCCCAAGTCGATCAGGTTCTTAAAGCAGTTTAAAATGCCGGCTCCGAAGATCGCGACGAGCGATAAGGTACTGACATGGACGCAGTTTTCCGCTACCGGCGTTGGCGTCGAGACCGAGACCGCGGAATACGGCGAGAATGATCTTGCAGCCGTTACGCTGACCGGCGGAACCACCGGTGCACCAAAGGGCGTTATGCTCTCAAACGACGGCTTTAATGCGATCGCGTTTGATTTCAGGCACTGCGGCGTTTCCTACAAGCGCGGCCAGCGCTTTATGAACATCATCCCGATGTTCTCTTCCTACGGTATCGTTTCGAGCCTGCACATGCCGCTGTCACTCGGCCTTGAGGTCATAATCATTCCCAAGTTCGATGCCGAGAAGGTCGGCTACTACGTTAAGAAATACAGACCCGAGCACACGCTGCTCGTTCCTGCGCACTATGAAAAGCTCATGAACAGCAAGGAAATGGCCGGCGGCTTTGACCTCAGTTTTTTCCGCACCGCCGGAAGCGGCGGCGACACGATGAATGCCGGCCTCGAGGCAAAGCTCAACAGCTTTCTTGAAAGCCGCGGCTGCCGCTATCCGCTTTCTCAGGGCTACGGTATGAGCGAGGTATCCTCGGCAGCATCCTGCTGCTGCAACGGAAACTTCAAGAGCCTGTCGGTAGGCTATCCGCTGCTGACAACGACCATCGGCATATTCGAGCCCGGCACGGATAAGGAACTTGGCTACGGTGAAGAGGGCGAGATCTGCATAAGCGGCCCGTCGATCATGCTCGGATACCTCAATAACAAGGCTGAAACGGAAAACGTCATACGCCGTCATGCCGACGGAGAGCTGTGGGTACACAGCGGCGATATCGGGCATATGGATTCCGATGGATTTGTCTACATAAAGGGAAGAATAAAGCGCATGATAACGCTTTTTAACGGACATAAGATATTCCCGACGCATATCGAAAGCGTGCTCGGCCGCCATCCGCTCGTTTCAAGCTGCGCCGTAGTGGGCGTGAATGATACGACCCATGCGCAGGGAGAGCTGACGCTTGCCGTGATCGAAACGCAAGAAGCCTCGCTCGAACAGCGGATTGCTCTTAAAAACGAGCTTTACGAAATGTGCCGCCAGGAGCTTGAAGGGCCGGCGAAGCCGCATGACATGATCTTCACGGATTCGATGCCGCATACCGGAATGGGCAAGATAGATTACCTCAAGCTCGCAGAGGACTACAATAATGAAAATAAAAACGAAACAGAAGCTGTCTGAACGACAGACCGGAGGTAAACAGATGAAATATACAAAGAGAATACTGAGCTTCGCGCTCGTTCTTGTAATGGTTTTCGCACTCTGCGCGCCGGCACTGGCCGATGCACAAAAGAAATATGAGCCTTATAAGGTATACACATGCCTTGGCGATAGTGTTGCGGCGGGCTATGGCACCACAGATTATGCTGTGCCGCCTCTGTGCGCACCGCAGCCGAACGCATATCACACTCTGCTTGCAAATGCGCTTGACGCCGAACTGCGTCAGTTTGGCTGGGGCGGATTCCGCAGCCATGAGATACGCCATATGATAGACCCCAGCTATGAGATAACAGACTGGCATTATGCGGATAACTGTGCTGGCTTTGTTCATGAAGCCGATCTCGCCGCAAAGCAGGCCGATTACATAAAAGGCGTTGAGGATGCGGACATACTGACTGTGAACATCGGCTCCAATGATTTGTTTGGCGATGCAATGCTCGATGTATTTGAGGTGCTCTATGCGGAACCGGATTCCAACGAGACGCTTGATGCAATAAAAGAGCATCTCCAGCAGTCCGGAAACCTGGGAGCTGCATTTGTGGAGCTTATGAAGTTTGCCGAAAGCATCGGTAAGCTCAATGAAGTTATGACGGTTGCTGTAAAAGCATTCTACAATGCGTACGAAGAATTCAAGGTAAACTTTTATGCAATAGTAAAGAGCATTTATGACAGAAATCCGGATGTTGAGCTTGTTATTGTCGGCATGTTCAATCCGCTCAAAACCTTGTCGATTAACGAAGGATCGCTCATCAAAGTCGGCAAAGCAGCCGAGCCGCTTGTGCTGCTGATGAACAGCTATATGAAGAGTAAGTGCCAGTATTCCGATAAGTACATATATGTAGATGTTACGGATGTTGAGCTTCATGATATAGCTTTTAAGCAGGCTGATTTCTGGGAAGCGTACCTAGCTGCCGTTCACCCCACCGACGATGGGCATAAATTCATAACCCAGCAGATACTTAATGCACTGCCCGAGCGAGGAACTCTTCCGTTTGCCGATGTTCCGGCCGACGCATGGTATTATGACGAGCTTTACTACGCATGGTTCAACGGCCTCATAAAGGGCACGAGCGAAACTACATTCTCCCCTGCGGCAACAACTACCCGCGCCCAGCTCGTGACCGTGCTATATCGAATGGCAGGATCACCGAACGTGAGCGGTCTGACAGAGCCTTTCACCGACGTTTCCGACAACCACTGGGCAAGAGATGCGATAATCTGGGCGTATGAAAGCGCGTTCATAAAAGGGTATAATGCAACTACCTTCGGGCCGGAGGACGGTCTTACTCGCGCTCAGCTCGTAACGATATTGCACAGATACGCAGGCTCACCGACGGCAAGCGGAGACCTCGGTGTATTCTCCGACTCTGCCGACATTGCCTCGAGCTACCGCAATGCTGTCCGCTGGGCAGTGGCAAACGGCGTAGTCAACGGATACAACGACGGCACCTTCCGCCCTGACACGGTTATAACGCGCGCTCAGCTTGCGGCCATCCTCGCAAGATTTGACCGTATGTGATGCAGCGAAAAAGCTGATAATCATAATCCCCCCACAGATCCGCGGTTCTTCCTGCCATAAAGACTTCCTTTTCTTCCTCACAATGCCGCGGATTAGGCCGGCCACTCATGTGGCCGGTCTTTTCAGCGTATCAAAAAAGTCTGTGACTTTTTTGTACGCTTCAAAAACGCCACATTTTTTGTGAAAACAAGTTTTCACGAAAAATCTCGCTACGCTC
>ERZ1504196.568-NODE-568-length-10279-cov-3.798415_pt1 | contig 10279 bp, 9 predicted proteins | sample MGYA00574891_ERZ1504196 | MGnify/ENA primary metagenome ERZ1504196 (study PRJEB39906, sample SAMEA3182075) | gut metagenome | biome: human; feature: gut; material: Stool; isolation source: human stools | place: Canada | collected 2012-03-14 ... | reverse complement strand
GTTGAGCTTAGCTACGCTGCCGTAAACGCATACGATCGCAATAATGACGGCTCGATCGACATCGACGAGGTCATGTACGCCACGCACGAGCAGTATTATGAAGGCGGCGCGGCGGCCGGCTATGCATCCGCGACCGGCGACTACGGCGCATACATCACAAAGCTCTGGGGCGACGAGAGCGGCAACTTCGGCTATTTTGTCGATGACAAGATGGCAATGGGCCTCGGCGACAACGTCGGCAGGGGCCAGCACATGTATGCCTATATAAACGCAAACTCCTATCCCAATAACGACGCATACGCATTTTTTGAAACACCGGCCTTCGATTGCGAGACCTATGCCGCAGCTTCCGTAAAGCTCATAGCTCAGAACGGCTATGACGAAAACTGGAGCCCGAAGTTTGAAGGCTATGACAAAGCTCAGCTCAAGGCATACACGGCCGATCTCAAGACCGAGGCAGAGGGCTTCAAGGCAGTATCCAAAGGAAACGGCGAGTACAGCATCAGCTTTGCAAAGGCAGGGGATTACTGCGTTGTCGCTACGGCAGAGAATAACGCAATAATTCCTGCCGTATGCAAGGTAAGCGTAAGGGCTGCAAATGGCTTTGCCGACGTAAAAGAAACGGACTATTACTACGAAGCGACCCTGTGGGGCAGCGCAAATAATATCGTACGCGGCTTCAGTGCGGACGAGTTTGCGCCCAATGTGCCCTGCACCCGCGCGCAGATAGTAACCTTCCTTTACCGACTTGCCGGAAGTCCCGAGGTAAGCGGCAGCTGCAAGTTTGCGGACGTCACCGATAAGAATTATATCGATGCTATCACTTGGGCTGCCGAAGAGGGCGTAACAAAGGGTACGACCGAAACCACGTTCTCTCCGAATGCGACCTGCACCCGCGCACAGGCAGTTACCTTCCTGCACCGCTATATGGACACTCCGAAGGCCGATCAGGCACACGGCTTCACAGACGTCACCAACACCGGCGCATTCTATTACGATGCAGTCATGTGGGCTGCCGATAACGGCGTTACGCTTGGCTTTGCCGACGGAAGCTTCCGTCCCGGCGCAGTGTGCACCCGTGCCGAGATCGTGACATTTATCTACCGTGCGGCAGCATTGAAATGAAAAAAAGATCAATTGCACTTATCGTTCTCGTTCTTATGATATGCAGCCTGCTTGCAGGCTGCATGAAGAACGCGGAAGCCGTAAACTTCGCCGGGGACATTGACCTCGGCGAAGACGGCGTTATAACAAAAGATGTTTTTTCGCAGCTGCGTGACAGCGGCGAGATCGCTTCAATATGCGGAAAAAGCGGCGAGATAAGCTATAAATGGACAGTTCCCGGCACTGAGGTAACGAATCCGCAGGATCTGTGCATGGCTGTGGCGATAACGGAAAAAACCGACGGCAGCGTTGAGATCACGCTAAAAAGCGACAAAAGCTTCGGCTTTCTGCCGACGCTTTCGGTCACACTCAATGATAAATGGGATGCTATTTCCGCGAGCGTTTATGATGCAGACGGCAAAAAGCTGTGCGCTGCGTCCGTTACCGGCGGTGATAAAACCACGCTGAGCTTCAAGATCAGCGCGGACGTTTTTTCGTACGTTATCCGCGCCGATGAGGTCAGGCCGACACCCGAACCGAGCAATAATGCAAAGCTCTCCGACGGAAGCCGCACCGAGAAGGACAAATACGGCACAGACCCCGTGCCTGCAGGCAAGCCCGAGCCGGTCGAGCCCGACAAATCGAATGTTGATACGACTAAAAAGCTGCACTGCACGATATCGATCGACTGCGCAACGATACTTAATAATCTTGCCGACCTTGACCCGGCAAAGCTCGATGTGCTTCCGACGGACGGAGTGGTGCTAAATGCCGTCACGGTTGAGTTTTCCGAGGGAGAGTCTGTATTCGATGTTTTGCAGCGCGTCTGCCGCGAGAATAATATCCACCTTGAAGCAACGTTCACTCCGGGTTATAACAGCGCCTATGTCGAGGGCATACACAATCTGTATGAGTTTGACTGCGGCGAGCTTTCCGGCTGGATGTACAACGTCAACGGATGGTTTCCAAACTACGGATGCAGCCGCTATGCGCTGCAGGACGGCGACGTGATCAGGTGGCGCTATACCTGCGACCTCGGCGCGGACGTCGGGGGAAGCATGGTGGCCTGAGCATGAACGACGCATTTTCGCAGCTGCACCCGGCGGCAAGCTTTGTCTTTTTCGCCGCCGTGATCACACTGACGATGCTTTATATGCATCCGGTGCTGCTAATAATCAGCCTTACTGCCGCGGCAGGCTATGTCTGCATCCTCAAAGGCGCGCGGCATTTTGGGAAAACGCTTATCTATCTGGTGCCGTTTCTCGTTTTCATGTCGGCGCTCAATGCACTTTTTAACCACGCAGGAGTGACACCGCTTTTTTATCTTTCAAACGGCAACGCCGTAACGAAAGAGGCGCTGACCTTCGGCTTTTACGCCTCGGTGATGTTCTGCGCGGTGATACTGTGGTTTGAGTGCTTTAACGTTGTTATGACGTCGGATAAGCTCCTGTGCCTGTTCGGCAGACTCAGCCCGTCGGTTTCGCTGCTGCTGTCAATGGCGCTGCGGTTCGTGCCGAAGTTTGGGCGAAAAATACGCAGCATCGATGCTGCCCGTGCGCAGATAGGGCAGGGCAGCGCTCAGGGCGGATTTATTTGCCGCGTAAAAAACAGCATGAAGGTTCTGTCGGTCACGCTGACATGGGCGCTTGAAAGCTCGCTTACCGCGGCAAACTCAATGAAAAGCCGCGGCTACGGCACTGCCCGGCGCACGAGCTTTTCGCTGTACAGATTCACGGCGCGCGACGCTGTGACGATGGTTTTGTGCGCTTTCGCCGTCGGTGTGACGGCAGCGTGCGTCGTCAGCGGCGGCATATACGCGCGCTATTTCCCGTCGGTAATAATAAGCGGCTTCGGCGGCATACCGGCGCTCGGTATGGCGGCGTTTGCGCTTCTGTGCTTTTTGCCGCAGCTTTTTGATGCAAAGGAGGCCCTGGTATGGCGGCGTTTGAGATCCGCGATCTGAGCTTTACATATCCAAACGAGAATAAGCCTGCGGTCGACAATATAACGCTGTCGATACCCGAGGGCAGGATCACGCTTATCTGCGGAGCCAGCGGCAGCGGAAAGAGTACGCTCCTGCGCAGACTCAAGACATGCCTTGCCGACCACGGCAAGGCCGAGGGCGAGGTGCTGTTTTTCGGTAAAGCGCTCGATGCTGTCGGCCAGGCCGAGCAGGCGCGGAGAATTGGCTTTGTTTTTCAGCACCCGGATGATCAGATAGTCACCGACAAGGTGTTCCACGAGCTTGCCTTCGGACCCGAAAGTCTCGGCTGGGATCAGGCAAGAATGCGTCTTGCGGTTGCTGAAATGGCAAGCTATTTCGGCTTGGCCGAGCTGTTTGAGAAAAACGTAGCGGAGCTATCCGGAGGTCAGAAGCAGCTTATAAACCTGGCGTCCGCTGCCGTGCTGCGACCGGATGTGCTCATCTTAGATGAGCCGACAAGTCAGCTCGACCCCATTGCGGCTGCCGATTTTCTAGGCACTCTGCGCAAAATGAGCGAGGATCTCGGCCTGACGGTTATTTTGACCGAGCATCGCCTTGAGGAAGCGCTGCCGATGGCGGACATGCTCGCCGTGCTCGACGAGGGACGGCTCATAGCCTTCGGCGAACCGAAAAAAACGGTAATGCAGGTGAAAAGCAGCGCTGTTTTCGAGTCTATGCCGGCTGCTGTGCAGATATTTGCGGCCGTTGACGGCGAGGGCGACGCACCGCTCACCGTGAGCGACGCAAGGGCGTTTATCGCATCGCGAGCGCACGCTTCCGTAAAAGCGGCTCAGCCGTCTGCCGAGCCTAACCCGGAGTTGGCGGCGGAGCTGAAAAATTGCTGGTTCAGATATGAAAAAAACGCACCGGATATTCTGCGCGGACTGAGCCTCACACTTAATAAGGGCGAAATTTTCGCGCTCCTCGGCGGCAACGGCTCGGGCAAAAGCACAACTGCCGGTCTGCTGTCGGGAAGGCTAAAACCATATCGCGGCAAGGTAAAGACCTATGGTGCGCGTGTGGCGGCGCTGCCGCAGGATCCGCGCGAGCTTTTCGTTAAGGACACGGTGCTCGACGAGCTAAAAGAGCTTGATCCGGAAGAGGCGCTGCTTTTGCATATCACGGAGCTTTTGGAGCTTGAAGGCGTGCTCTCGCGCCACCCGTTTGATATATCCGGCGGCGAGCAGCAGCGCCTTGCACTCGGAAAAGTGCTGCTTACCGCACCCGACGTGCTGCTTCTTGACGAGCCGACAAAGGGAATGGACGGTGAGTTTAAGCGCCGCTTCGGCGAGCTTCTTTCGCGGCTGAAAACCGAGGGTAAAACCATATTCCTCGTAAGCCACGATATTGAGTTCTGCGCGCAATACGCCGCCTCAGACAGTGAAAAAAAGCCGCGTGACCGTGACGCTTGCGGTGATCGTGCTTTCGGCCGCCGCAATCGCGGTCGAAACATGGCTGTGGAGCAGCCGGAAATACTACCTAACGTCGGTTATCATCATACTGCTTGCAATGCTGCCGTTTTTTGCCCGGTTTGAAGTACGCAGGCCGCAGGTGAGCGAGATAGTGCTGCTTGCGGTCATGACGGCGTTTGCTGTGGCAGGAAGAGTGGCTTTCTATTGGGCACCGCAGTTTAAGCCCGTGTGCGCCATTGTCATACTCACGGCCGTTGCGTTCAATGCCGAGGCCGGATTTATCACCGGCGCCGCGGCAGGGCTTATATCAAATATGTTTTTCGGCCAGGGGCCGTGGACGCCGTGGCAGATGTTCGGCTTCGGGCTCGTCGGCTTTTTTGCCGGAATTTTGTTCCGCGACAGGGAAGTGAAAACGGCTCCGCTGCTCATATACGGTTTCTTCTCCGTGCTCATTATCTACGGCGTTTTGCTCGACACAGGCTCGCTTCTTATGTACTCGCAGGAGATGAGTTGGAAGGCGCTGCTTGCAATGTATGCCTCCGGATTTACGTTCAATCTTATCCATGCATCGGGAACCGTTGTGTTCCTGCTTTTGCTGCAAAAGCCCGTGCTTTCCAAACTCAGGCGCATTAAAATTAAATACGGAATGCTTCAATAGTGCATTCGACGATAAAATGTGCAGATACAGACAAAACTGTGTCTGCACATTTTAAGCATCAAAATATCTGAAAGCATGCTAAAATTGCATTTTCGCGCTTGCCGATGCAAAAAAGCAAGCTGGAAGCAAAAAATGCACTGATTTCAGCTCAAAACTTTTAAGAAAATATTTCATTTGACTAAATCCACAAAAAATATGCTCAATTTTTGTGAATTATTAAGTACGATTATCTTGAAATTAACAAGCAGAATTGTTGACGGAAAAATTGCATGATGCTACAATATAAACAATTGAATGCGTTCATATAATGAACGGAGGTTACCGGCGATGAAAAACGTTAAAGTCCTCATCGGCAACTACGGCAGCGGCAAAAGCGAGCTTGCTTTGAACTTCGCAATGCAGGCCGCCGCACGCGGAGACAGGACAGAACTTATAGACCTTGATATGGTCAACACATATTTCAGACTTACCGAGCGCGGCAAGATGGTCGAGCAGAAGGAGATAAGGCTTGTCTCTCCTAACTATGCATGCTCGGGTATCGAAACGCTCTCGCTTCCGGCGGAGGTCGCTTCGGCATTCGTCCTTGAGTGGGACACGGTAGTGTTCGACGTCGGCGGAGATGATGTCGGCGCAACGGCGCTCGGCAGATATCATCAGGATTTCGTCGATCTTGAGCCGGGCTCGCTCGAGGTGCTCAACGTCGTCAATATCCGCAGACCGCTTTCCGGCACGGTTGAGAAGCTCATAAGACTTCAGGAGGGAATGCAGGCACATTCAAGACTCCAGATAACAGGTATGATCAACAACGCAAACCTTGCAACGGAAACAAGCGTCGAGGAGCTGCGCGACGGATACAAGATGCTCAAGGAAGTCTCCGACAGGACGGGTATCCCCGTGGCATATACGACAGGCAAAAAGGATCTGCTTGAACAGTTCCTTTCCGAAGGGCACGATCCGAAGTATATCGGCAAGCCCATCCCCATAGATGTGTACATGCACCGTGATTGGGATTCGTATATTAAATACGGACTGCATACGGTCGATCCGCAGAAAAATTTCAAGCATTGATTTGCGCGACCCCGCTTTATGCGGATTTAAATAAATTAGCAAAAAGCAAAAATAAAGAAAAGAGGTAGCAAAATGGTAAAGGTAACCATCAATGAGAACCTGTGCAAGGGCTGCGGTCTCTGTGCAAGAGCTTGCCCCAAGGGTTGCATTGAACTTTCCAAGGCAAAAATCAACGCAAAAGGCTATCACCCGGCAGAGGTTGTAAAACCTGAAGAGTGCATCGGCTGCGCATCCTGCGCACGCACTTGCCCCGACGTGGTAATCCACATCGAGAAGGATTAAGGAGGAAATTATAATGGCAAAAACTCTTATGAAGGGTAGCGAAGCTATTGCAGAGGCAGCCATCAGAGCTGGCGCTCGTTATTTCTTCGGCTATCCCATCACCCCGCAGACTGAGATTCCTGAATACATGTCCGCTCGTATGTTTGATCCCGATGTAAACGGCTGCTTCCTGCAGGCAGAGTCCGAAGTCGCGGCAATCAACATGATCTACGGCGCAGCCGGCACCGGCGCCCGTGCGATCACTTCCTCCTCCAGCCCCGGTATATCCCTGAAGCAGGAAGGCATTTCCTACTGCGCAGGTGCAATGCTTCCCTGCGTTATCCTGAACGTAATGCGCGGCGGCCCCGGCCTCGGCAACATTCAGGCTTCCCAGGGCGACTACTTCCAGGCTGTCAAGGGCGGCGGCAACGGTGACTACCACCTGCTGACCTACGCACCCTCCTCCGTACAGGAAGCAGTTGACATCATGATGTTCGCATACGACAAGGCAGAGCAGTACCGTATCCCCGTACTGTTCATCGCAGACGGCATCATCGCTCAGATGATGGAGCCTGTTGAGATGCCCGAGATGGTCGAGTTCAAGATCGATCCCGAGAAGAAGCCTTGGGCCTGCACCGGTTGGAAGCCCGGCGACGATCCCGAGAAGCGCGGCGTCATCAACTCCATTTACATCGACACCGAGTCCCTTTCCGAGCACAACGCAGTCCTGCAGGCAATGTACGCTGAGGTCACCAAGAACGAGAAGATGTGGGAAAACTACAACTGCGAAGGCGCAGAGTACATTATCACCGCATTCGGCACTGTTGCTCGTATCGCAAAGTCTGCTATTGATCAGCTCAAGGCAGAAGGCATCAACGTCGGTCTGGTACGTCCCATCACCGTATGGCCGTTCCCGTACGAGGCTGTTGCAGAAGCAGCCAATGCTGACGGCGTAAAGGCAGTTCTCGACGTAGAGCTGAACGAAGGCCAGATGATCGAAGACGTTAAGATCGCTGTCAACGGCGCAAAGCCCATTGATTTCTTCGGCCATTGCGGCTCCCAGATGCCCACCACCGACGAGATCGTTGCAAAGATCAAGAGCATGAAGGAGGGTAAATAAATGTCCGTAGTATTTGAGAGAACTAAACTCCTTACCGATAAGACTTTCCATTACTGCCCCGGCTGCAACCACGGCATTATCCACCGCCTGGTAGCAGAGTCCATTGAGGAGCTCGAAAAGGAAGGCGTTATCGAAGAAGGTAAGGTCATCGGCGTAGCACCTGTCGGCTGCTCCGTATTTGCATATGATTACTTTAACTGCGATATGTACGAAGCCGCACACGGCCGCGCACCCGCAGTTGCAACCGGCGCAAAGCGCGTTGTCGGCAAGGATACCCTCGTATTCACATACCAGGGCGACGGCGACCTCGCTTCCATCGGTACTGCTGAGATCGTCCACGCTGCACACCGCGGCGAGCACATCTGCACCATTTTCGTCAACAATGCCATTTACGGCATGACCGGCGGCCAGATGGCTCCTACCACCCTCGTTGGCCAGAAGACCACCACTTCCCCCAAGGGTCGTGACGAGGCATGGTGCGGCGCACCTATCCGCGTTGCAGAGATGCTCTCGACCATCCCCGGCGCTTACTACATCGAGCGCTGCGCTGTCAACAACAACGCAAACATCATGAAGACCAAGAAGGCCATCAAAAAGGCATTCACCTATCAGATGCAGGGCAAGGGCTTCTGCCTGATAGAGGTTCTTTCCACCTGCCCCACCAACTGGGGTCTCAGCCCGATCGAGGCTATGAAGTGGCTCGAAGAGAATATGATTCCTTACTATCCTCTCGGTGTTAAGAAAGACAAGGAGGCCGAATAATATGAAAAAAGAGTTTATATTCGCCGGTTTCGGCGGTCAGGGCATGCTCCTGATCGGTAAGTTCCTTGCAATGGCTTGCATGCTCGACGGCAAGCATGTCTCCTGGCTGCCTTCCTACGGCCCTGAGATGCGCGGTGGTACCGCAAACTGCTCGGTTATCGTTTCCGATGATCCCGTTGCTTCTCCTCTGGTTGACATGGCAGACGTCGTTGTCGCCATGAACCGTCCTTCTATGGACAAGTTCGAGGCTCACGTTAAGCCCGGCGGCGTTCTGGTTATCAACAGCTCTCTGATCGACCGCAAGGCAGAGCGCACCGACATCAAGGTCGTCTACTGCGACGCAAACCGCATTGCTGAAAGCGTTGGCAACCCCAAGGGTGCAAACGTTGCTATCCTCGGCGCACTGCTTCAGAAGGCTCCCGTCGTTGACGACGAGAAGATGAGCGAAGCGATCCGCATCGAGCTCGGCGAGCGCAAGGCAAAGTTCCTGCCCGGCAACATGAAGGCTCTTCAGGCCGGCAAGGAAGACGCTGCAAAGCAGTGATCCAAGCTTAATATCCAAAACAGGTACGATCGAAAGACCGTACCTGTTTTTTTAACCGAAATCATTTTCGCGCATTTCCCATGCGCAAATAACATTTCTCAACAGCACCGAGTGACACGCTTCGGAGAATTACATAAGTATAATTATTATTACTTTATGTAAACTGCGGAGGATAAAAATGGACATGAAAGGATCAATCGCGGCTATCAAGGACGCGATAACGAAAAGCACGGCCGAGCGCACCTCGCCGGAGGTGATAAGCGCGGCATACGCCGTTGTGTATCTTATCGGAGGCGTACTGCTTGCGTCGGCGCGCCTTCTCGGCGCGGCCGGGCCGTTCGGCATGGCCGCGGTGGCGGCGTCGGGTGCAGGGCTGAACGGCGTTGCAGCCCTCATCGGCGCAGCGATCGGCTACATAATCAGCTGCGGCCTTGCAGGCAGCATACGCTATCTTGCCGCCATCGTGCTTGTTTACACGATATGCTTTGCGTTTCAGGACACAAAGCTTGCGTCAAAAAGCGTGTTCGCGCCGGCAACGGCGGCCGTTTCCGCGCTGTCGACCGGCATACTTTCAAGCTTTACCTCGGTGTTCACTCAGGCGCCGGCAGCGGCGGTCGTGCTCATCGAAACCGTGTTTTCGTTCGGCGGCTGCTGGTTCTTCCGTGAGGCAATGAGCGGCAGGGAGCGCACGACCGAGTCCGAGGAGCTGCGCTATGCCGGAAGCGTGCTTATAACCGCTGCGGTTTTGCTCATGGCTGTGTCGCAGATCGAGATATTCGGTGCAATATCACTTGGGAGGCTTGTTGCGGTCCTTATCGTCATGACCTGCACTCTGCGCTGCGGCATAATGACGGGCTGCACAATCGGAACGGCGTTCGGCATAGCGATGGATCTCACGGCCGGCGGAATGCCGTTTTACACAATGGCCTATGCCTTTGCAGGGCTGCTTTCCGGAATGTTCAACCGCCACGGCAGACTGCTGTTTTTACTATCGTTTATCATAGCCAATGCCGCCGCGGTCGCATGTGCGTGGGCGTTCAGGCAGGAGACAGGCGCACTGTTCGAGGTGTTCGCGGCGTCGGTCATATTCCTGCTGCTGCCCTCAGGATTTTTAAGCCGGGCAGGCTCCATGGTGCAGCCGGTCATAGGAGGCAGCGGGGAATCGGGCTTGCGCCGATACGTTGCGCGCAAGGTGATGAGCCTGAGCGACGCTTACGGCAGCCTTTACGATATCGTCCGACGCAATGTTGAGGAGCAGTATAACGACGCAGACCCTGCAAAGGTGTTTGACCGCGCGGCAGACAGCGTGTGCCTTAAATGTAAGGAGAAAAACCGCTGCTGGAACCGGGATTACATCGACACTCTG
>ERZ1504196.535-NODE-535-length-11028-cov-2.870318_pt1 | contig 11028 bp, 10 predicted proteins | sample MGYA00574891_ERZ1504196 | MGnify/ENA primary metagenome ERZ1504196 (study PRJEB39906, sample SAMEA3182075) | gut metagenome | biome: human; feature: gut; material: Stool; isolation source: human stools | place: Canada | collected 2012-03-14 ... | reverse complement strand
GCAAACCAGCAGCAACACTAAAAACCAGCCCACGGCGGAACCTCTGGAAACGCTACGGGAAAAAGAGGGAATGTTCATGTAATCGGGATTGGGAAAGAATCTTTCCCATTTCTGCATTGAAGGCATTCCTTGTCAATACGATTCTTCCCCTTCCGGGAGCGCCTTGATGAAAGAAACATGTTGAAAGCCGATCTCCCGTCAGCATCCGGCCCTCCCCCGTTTTCAAATATCCTCCTTCAAAACCTCCGCCTTCATCCCGAAATAGGGAAACACTCCATGCGCCAGGCCGTCCAGAACGCCCCGGGTGCGCGGTTCCGGGCTAATGTATCCATGGCCGCGGGCAACCATGTCTTTCACTTCCTGCGCCGCATTGGAAGGGCAGCACCGGAATGCCTCCGGCAAGTGCCGCATGGCGTCCAGATCATTATGCCCGTCGCCGAAAATGGCGACATGGGAAGACGGAATGCCGAACCGGGAGGCAACAAAGGAAAGGGATGTTCCCTTATTGTAATCACGGTGGCTGAAACGCAGGTAGGGACCTGCCCTTTGCGTGACAATTTCCTCATACGGACCAACCGTATCCTGAATGACGCAGGAAACTTCATCCAGGCCGCAGGCATCATCCACCACCAGGGAAAAAGCGTCATTGTCCTGCCTGCGTAGTCCCAGCCCGGAAAACCGGCATTCCAACTGGCTCATCAATGATTCCAGCATGCCGCCGTAACGGGTGAACAAGCTGTCATGGGCAACAGCGCAGTCATCGTTCCACGCGACACCGGGCATCAGTCTGCCCTCCGCATCCGCCAGATGAACATTCCGTTCCATCGTCACCGTGAAATCCGGGGCAAACGCTTCCGCATCATCCCGGAACATATCCGCAGACCTTCCCTCAGGTAAACAGGGTCGCGCCCCGTATTAACGCCCCAGAGAACACCATACTGCGACCGGAGCATGCGCATGGTTCTAAAAAAAATGCTCCTTTCTTCCGCAGGGCCGCCAAGAGTGAACAGAGTATCGTCAAAATCAAAGGAGAAAAGATACCGGAGCCGTTCGGGTTTCGGCAGCGCCCGGACCGGAAGGAAACGCATCAATTCCATCTCAATCCGGCACCTCCCTTCACTACGGCGCGGCTCCCCGCACACACGACGGGTTCAGCCAGCGGGATGTCATCCTCTACCGGCTCTGCCGAAGGGATGCGTTCCTCCACAGGCTCTGCCGAAGGAATCGTTTCCGGAATGGGTTCCGCCTCAGGAATTACTTCCTGACGCGGCACAGGATTTTCCCGGCGTTCCGGGGCGGCAGAAGATGGACGCACTGCGGGGGGCGCTTTCCTTTCTGCCGGGGAGGCGGGGATTCCGGCGCGGGCACCCACGCCGGCCCGCACCTGGCGGGCGACAGGGGTGTTCATATCCACCGCATACGTAAGGGGCAGGCTCCCGGCGGGTATTTCTTCTCCCGGCTTGCGCATGTGGATTTCCACCCTCCGGTTGGCGGCCTGGGCATCCCGGTCCCCCCTGATGGAAACGACGGGACGGGAAGCGCCGCAAGCGCGTATGTACAACCTGCATTCCCCATTCGGACGCGTCAGAGCTATGCCGTTATCCTTCAGCCACTGCCGGACGGCATTAGCACGCATCAGGGAAAGCACGGCATTATATTCCTCGGAACCAAAGCTGTCCGTATGACCTTCCACAATGAAAATCGTATCCGGATTTTTCATCATCAGCCCCGCAAGCTGAAGCATGCTCAGCCTGGCGGAATTTTTCATCACCGCCTTGTTGTATTCAAAAAGAAGATCCGCTCCCAGCCTGCTGTACCCGCTGTCCTTGCCCAAGGAGGACTGGGCCATGAGCTGGGAAAGAGATTTGCTCCCATCCGGCAAATGGGAATCATCCTGACCGCCCGCCCCTTTGAGCTTATTGTTATACCATTCATCCGGATTCACCATGTCCGGTTCAGCCGTCTTGATTGTAACCGGACTGGCGGAAGATTTCAGCATCTCAGGCGGAGAGGGTTCGGGCAACCCCTTTGCGACGGCATTCATGTTCACCTGCGGCATTTTCGGGGAAAGGGATTCCGGGGGGGAAGGACTTACCGGATCCGCGGAAAAGCTGGTTTCCCCCGGAGCAATCACTACCTGCTCCGGAAGCATATCCTCTAAATCCGGCAATTCCGGGGGAATCTCTTCAAGTTGCTCAATATCCGGTTTTTCAACGGCTTCCGCTACATCCGGAGCAGGACGGTCGTCCGCCTTCAGAACTATTTTTTCAGGCAGAGGCTTTCTGTCCTCCTGGACAGTGGGGGCTTTGTGCACATGAATGCCCAGATCAAACCAGCTCAGAACGATAAACCCCAGGTAATGCACCAGCACGGCGGCAAGGAGAGCCCCTGCCGCCACAGCTGCCAGATGGCGAGGCGCGGGCAGAATAAAACGGCTGCGCCTGCGGCGGTTTTCGCGGAGTTCTCGGTTGTTGTCCTGATTCGCACTCACGGGATCATCAGCAAAAGGAAAGGAACAATTCATGAACCGGAAGGAGCGGTACCCGTAACGGGCGCACTGTAAGACTCATGAGGCAACACCCTGGGCATGGGCATGCGCGTATTCTCATGAATCCATTCCGCAATGCCAGCCTGCAGCTCGTCATCCCCCGCATAGACGTTGACCTTATAAATCTTTTCAAATTTTTCCCCCTTCTTTCCTTCAATGGAATGCAGGAAAGTCCGTTCCCGGGTGCCATACGGTTCCCCTTCCCGGATGGATTCATAAAGCTGTTTTTTCTCATTTTTCAGGGAATCGTAAATGCTCAGGCAATCTTCCAGCGTGGAGAAAAAATATTGGTTCGTACAAACCACCATGACCGGATAATCCAATTTCAGGGCATCATCCACGGGAGCCACGTCAAACGTACTGAACCCCGCACGCCAATCCACCCCGGCATCCAGCAGCCAATAAGCGGCATAGCACAAAGGCTTGCCCCAATCCTGCTCCATCTCCCGGACAGCCACGGTTTTCAGGGAAGGAAAGCAGTCCATGCTGACCATGCAGCGGATGCGGGGATCTTCAGACGCGGCTTTCAACAGCACGGCCGCACCAAATCCCTGCCCCACGGCAGCCACGGGAGGCAATCCGCCCTGCTTCCGGGATACGGCGTCCAAAAGCGCCGTTACATCCGCATATTCCCTTAATCCGTACGTGCAGAATTGACGGGTATTGTTCTTCCCGCGCGGATTCCATATCAGGCTCGTGTAACCGGCTCCTGCCAGCCCTTCCGCCAGAGGGAGGGAACTTTCCATTCCCTCATTCCAAGAGGCGGCTATCACAACCAGCTCTGGTTTTGCCTCCAAATGCGGCATTTTCCCGCGCAATTTCAGAGTATCCCGCACGCGGCTCTGGCGCGGAGACAGAGCCTCCGGACGCCCCGGGCTCACCAGATAACCTTCAATAGCCGTGCCATCGGATGAAACGGCTTCCACGGGTTCCATCACCAGGGAACCCGCGACGGGAGAAGAGGCGGGGTCCTCCCCTCCCACGGGAATGAGCAGGGGAGTGGAGACGTACCAAGCAAACCACGCCAGAACACCCGCAGCAGCCAGAAAAAACAGAAGAAACAATTGAACAAGACGTTTGAACATGGAAAGGCTGTTGCCGGGAAACAGTTGTCAGGAAGATTTTATCTCATCCAGTTTACGTTGACAACAGCCAACTTCTATCAGGCGGAACATCTCCCGCAGCCACTTCCTCCCTTTAAGGAGCGGAACCGCACTGAGGTTCACGAAGCAAGCACGGACATGCGGTTCAGGCAGCCTTTTATCCCTGTCCGGCGGCCAAATAACGCTTTATTTCCCGCTCCCGATCTGGCATTCTTGCCCCACCTTCTTTTTTCATGGCAATCCAGGCCCGACATTTCCGCCAATGGTCCGTATTTCTCCTCCTGCTTGCGCTGGGAGGAGCGGCAGCCTGGTTTCTGATGCCCCGGGAATGGTCCCAGATGCAATGGGAAATTCCCGGTACGCCGTCCGAATATCCCCTTTCCCAGCTCCTGCGGCCCTGGCTCATCCTTCTGGGCTGCTTTCTCCCCGCGCTGGGAATGTTCCTGTACAACCGTTCGAGCATCCTGGACAAGTATGTGGCGCGCACCTGGTTCACGGCCTTCATCATGTGTACGGCCATCCTGACGCTGATTTACATTATCGGAGATTTTGCGGACAATGTGGGAGACCTGATGAACCTGGACGCACCCCTCATGGGCACGTTCCGCTTTTACCTGAGCCAGCTGCCCATGATCCTGAACCTGATTCTGCCTTATACCCTTCTCCTGGGAACACTCTGGGCGCTTACCAAACTTTCCTCATCCTCAGAAATCACCGGCATGCTGCAGTCCGGACGGTCCCTGCTCCGAATCAACACCCCCATCATCATCGGTGCCGTCTTTGCCTCCATCTACTTCGGCATCTTCGGGTTCCACTGGGCACCCAACTCCGCCCTGTACAGGAAACTGATGTTCTCCTCCCTGAGCCAGAACAAAAATAACCATGCTTCCCAGAGCACCATCTACAAAAATGATGCGGAATCCCGCATCTGGTATCTGGGCAATCCTCCCGGAATTGATTCCCCCGGCAATCCTTTCCGGCAGGTGCGGGTGGAACAGTTCAGCGCCCCCGGAAAGATGAAATACGAGCTGTTTGCCGATGAAGCCACCTGGGATCCGGCCTCCAGGACATGGACCTTCCGGCAGGCCATCAAAAGAAATTATTCCCAGGAGGAACCCCGCCAGCTCCATGATGTTCCCGTTTTTGCCGGACAGGAATACCAAACGCTGAAAGAGCATTATCCCGAAACACCCTGGCAACTGATTTCACCCAACGTCCGCGTGGATACACAGGGAACCCCGGCTCTCCAGGAACTCATCAAGTCCGGCACGACAAACGCCAGGTACCTCAGAAGCCTGCAGACGGAATGGCACGTCAGGATCGCCCGCATATTTTCCTGCATTATCCTGACATTTATTGCCATCCCCTCCGCCATCACGTTCCAGAGGCGCTCCGCCATGTCCGGCATCGGCATTGCGTTGTTCCTGGCGGCAGCCATGCTGTTCCTGTATGAGTTTTTCCCCACCCTGGCCTCCGCAGGCTACCTCCCCACCTGGCTGGGAGCATGGATGCCCAACATTATCTACACCATCATCGCCATCCGCCTTTTTCAAACCAAGCTGGCTCACAGAAGCTTCTCGGAATTATTGAGAGGCTTGAAAAAGACTCCCGTCCATGACCATTCCTGATCACTTTGCCGATTCCCGGGAAGCCGTTCTGAAAGCCCGTGAACTGCTCCGGCGGGCACACGCCGTCATTTTTGATTTTGACGGATTGCTGGTGGATACGGAATATGCCATTTATTCCTCCTGGGAACGGGTTTTCGCGTCCTGCGGCCACCCTCTTCCCCTGGATTTGTTCAACCAATGCCTGGGCAGCGGCTACACCCACTGGAATCCCGGAGAACATCTGGAGAAATTGACGGGGCGCACTTTCGACTGGGAAACCGTCAACAGCCGCCGCCAGGAGGAAATCGTCCGGGATCTGGAACATGCCGGCCTCCTGCCCGGCGCCGGAGAACTCATCCGGAACCTGGGGGAAGCCGGAACCCCTATGGGAGTGGCCTCCAGTTCTTCCCACCGCTGGGTGGACGGCTGGCTGAACAGATTGGGCATCATGCCCTATTTTCAAACCGTCGTCTGCCGCGACGACGGCCTCCCCGTCAAACCGGATCCGGCCCTGTTCCTGAAAGCCGCGGAAAACCTGGGTAAATCTCCGTCTGAATGCCTGGTGCTGGAAGACTCCCAGAACGGCACTACAGCCGCACACCGCGCAGGAATGCCAGTCATCTCGGTTCCAAACAGGGTAACGGAGCAGGCGGATTTTTCCCTGGCGACCAGTATCATCCGCTCTCTGACGGAACTTCTTTAGAAATCAGGAATTTCTATTCCATAACGCCTGTTTCCTGACGGAATTCCTTTCATGCCTGATGCAGGGGGCTGCGCCGCCAGGAACGCCTGGCGCGGCTCAGAGCCTCGGCTTTCATGCTCTCCTGCCGGCCTCCTAAAAGCGGCCTCCTGTTTTACCTCATTGCCCTGATTCTTCTGACCTGAGGAGCGGCGCATTCCATCATGCCCGCACTTTTCCTTATATGGAAACCGCTGTTCGTGCCCGCCATCGCGTTTTCATGGGAACGATGCTGATGTTCATGCATCTTCCCACCGGCGGCATGAGGAAAATGCCCGCGCAGGAGCAGGGCCGCTGGCACGGAGGCAGGCATTTCCCCTGTTCCATGGGATATTGCCTATTTGACGGAACCCCGCCATGAACACGCCAACAAAAAACCGCCGGCTCCCCAACGGGCCGGCGGCTTACCCCCTTTTTTTCAGGGAAATTATTTTTTCAGCTCCGCAACGGCGGCTTCCAGGCTGGGCACGTCTTCAATGGAGATGACCGTAGCTTCCTTGCAGATGCGGGCCATCATGCCGGCCAGCGTCTTGCCCGGCCCCAGTTCAATGAAAAGGCGGTGGCCCTGGTCCACCAGCTTCTGCATGGAAGCCGTCCAGCGCACGGATCCGCATACCTGGTGTTCCAGCATGCTGCGGATGTCGTCCGGACCTTCCACTACCCGGGCTTCATAATTGCAATAAACAGGCATGGACGGCGTACCGAAGGAAATATTCTTGAGTTCTTCCGCCAGCTTTACCATAGCGCTGTGCATCAGACGGGAATGGTAGGCGCCCGCCACATTGAGCTTCTTGGCAATCTTGCAGCCGGCGGCCTTCGCCCCTGCTACAGCCTTGGCCACACCTTCCTCCGTACCGGAAACGACTGTCTGGCCGGGGCAATTGAAATTGGCAACATCCACGTCACATTCCTGCGCCAGCTTAATGACGTTTTCATCCGTGCCGCCGATCATGGCGGCCATAGTGCCTTTCGTGGCGTTGCATGCTTCCTCCATAAACGCGCCGCGCTTCTGGACAAGGCGGAGGCCTTCTTCAAAAGAATAGGTCCCGGCAGCGGCATGAGCCGTGAATTCCCCCAGGGAAAGGCCGGCGGCAGCCACGGGATTCAGGGAGGGAACGAGCTCCTTCAAGACGGCCAGGCAGGCAAGGCCATGTACGTAGAGGGCAGGCTGACAGTTGCAGGTACGCGTCAGTTCTTCGCCGGGGCCTTCAAACATGACGGCAGAAAGGGATTCTCCAAGCGCCTTGTCCGCCTGTTCAATCAGGGCTTTGGCGACGGGATACTGGTCATACAAATCTTTGCCCATGCCTACTTTTTGGGCACCTTGTCCGGAAAACAATAATACTGCGTCCATAGTTAAAGCTGGATTATAACGTTCCGGCAGGAAAGAAGCAAGAGCGATATCATCACCATAACTTCCTTATTGCCAATAAAAAATCCGCTCCGGCCTCACAAAAGGCCGGAGCGGGGTATTAACAGGATGTTCCAGAGGTGCGTTTTAGGCGGTGGCTTCCGTGGTGGCGGGAGCTTCTTCCTTTTCGGCAGCCTCACGGGGCAGATCGATAATTTCGATCATGGCCACAAGGGCGGAATCAGTCAGACGCTGGCCCAGCTTGACGATGCGGGTATAGCCGCCCTTGCGTTCCGCGCAAAGAGGAGCGATTTCATCAAACAGCCGCTTAACGGCGGTCGTATTATGAATGGTGGCGGTAGCCAGGCGGCGGGAATGCACGTCACCGCGCTTGGCAAGCGTAATCAGCTTTTCCACATAGGGGCGCAGGGCCTTGGCCTTGGCCAGGGTGGTGGTGATGCGTCCATTGAGGATGAGGCTGCATGCCTGGTTGGCGAGCAGAGCCCTGCGGTGAGAAGCGTTGCGCTGAAGCTTGGAGGTTTTTACACCGTGTCTCATGATGATATTTTTCTATGTGTGTTGGTTTTGTGAGATTTAGTCGTCGTCGTCTTCGATGTTGGCGGCAATCAGGTCTGCCAGGCCCACGGGGCTTTCCTCTTCCAGACCCAGGCGCGGCTTGGCCTGCGGCACGGGACCGGTAAGCAGGGAGGGATCCACCTGAACGCCCAGGGAGAGCCCCAGTTCCAGCAATTTGTCCTTGATTTCGTTGAGGGATTTTTTGCCGAAATTGCGGTACTTGAGCATTTCGCTTTCGCTCTTCATGGCAAGCTGGCCAACGGTCGTGATATTGGCATTGTTGAGGCAGTTGGCGGCACGCACGGAAAGCTCGATTTCGTTGACGCTCATGTTGAGCAACTTGCGCAGGCGGGCCGTTTCCTCGTCCTGGACGGCGGAAGGAGCTTCCTCAAAGTTAACCTGCTTGTCGTCATAGTTGACGAATACGTCCAGGTGATGGCGCAGAATGGCGGAAGCCTGGAGCATGGCGTCTGCGGGGGCGATGCGGCCGTCCGTCCAGACTTCAAGGATCAGCTTGTCGTAGTCAGTCATCTGCCCCACACGGGTATTCTGCACAGAATACTTCACGCGGGTAACCGGAGAGAAAATGGAGTCGATCGGAATCACACCGATGGGCATATCCGGCACCTTGTTTTCATCGCCGGTGGCAAAACCGCGGCCCACGCGAACCTGGAATTCGCATTCGAACATGGTGTCCTGGTCCAGAGTGCAAATGATTTGATCGGGATTGACCACCTGGTAAACGGTGTCGTCGGCAATATCGGCAGCAGTCACAACGCCCTGCTTATGCACGCGCAGAGAGAGCAGGCGCGGTTCCTTGCCGTTATGCTTGAATTTGACCTTTTTCAGGTTCAGCACGATTTCCGTCACATCTTCCACCACACCGGGCAGGGAGGAAAATTCATGCTGCGCACCGGCGATGCGGACGGAGGTAATGGCGGCGCCTTCAAGAGAACCCAGAAGAACGCGGCGCAGGGAGTTGCCAAGCGTATGGCCGTAACCGTTTTCAAACGGTTCCGCCACAAAGGTCAAATGATTCGCATCATTCGGATCTTCAATTTTTTCCAGACGGCTGGGAACCTCAAAACGGGCCAGCGTGGTAACGGCGGTTTCTTCTGCAGTAGTGGTTTCGTTTTCCGACATAATCGTATGTAATGTACCGGGTTTCCCCTCAACACGGACATGGCGGCCAATGCGCCTGAAGGACCAACGGCATGTTGTGGGAACGCCCGTGCGGGGAGCAATGTAACGATCTGTTTTCAACAATCAACTCTTTTCATGCCCGCCGGTAAATTTTCTGTGACTTAATGTGCGTCATCTGGCATAGTAGGGCAAACCTATCATACCAACTCATGAAGCATCCTGATTTTTTGGACAACAGGGATTTTACAGGTGAAGACAAGAAACGTCCCTCCACCATGTCCATGGATTCCAGCTACCAGGCTCTGGAAGGCGCCGTTAAAAAGCTTTCCGAAATAGCCTCCACCAGGCACGATCCCCGCTACCTCCAAGAGTATATCAAAACGGGAATCAACATGGCCCAGTCCGCCGCCTCGGACCATGATTTTACCGTCCTGATCCGCTCCGGGCGGGAGATGTACCGCGCCAACTGCGTTTTCGCCCCGTACCGCCACATCCGCAAGATTTCCGTCTTCGGCTCCGCCCGCATCAGGAATGACGAACCGGCGTATGAAACGGCGAGGGAATTCGCCAGGGAAGCCAGCGAACACGGCTACATGGTCATTACCGGAGGCGGACCGGGCATCATGCAGGCAGCCAATGAAGGGGCGGGAGAACAACGCTCCTTCGGCCTGAACATCACCCTGCCGTATGAACAAACCTCCAACCATGTGGTGGCCCACAGCGACAAACTCATCAATTTTTATTACTTTTTCGTCAGAAAACTGAACTTCGTGGCGGAAAGCGACGCCATGGTGGCATTCCCCGGAGGCTTCGGAACCATGGATGAAGTGTTTGAAACGCTCACTCTGATCCAGACGGGAAAAGCGACCATTTACCCGATTGTCCTTCTGGATTCCCCCGGCAAAACCTTCTGGCTGAACTGGCTGGCCTTCATTCGCGTGGAACTGGTGGATTCCGGACTGATTTCCGCAGACGATCTTCATCTCATCCATGTCACTAAAAATCCGGCGGAAGCCATGGAACACATCGACCGTTTTTACCGGATTTTCCACTCCTACCGTTTTGTCGGAGATTCCATCGTCATCCGGCTGAATGCGCAGCTTCCCGCCCAGTGGGTGGAACATCTGGAACGGGACTTTTCAGACCTGATTCTGCCTGGGGGGAAAATGATCCAGAGCGGCCCCCTGCCGGATGAAGCGGACGAACCACACCTGGACCGCCTGCCCCGGCTCGTCTTCCCCATCAAACGCGGCAACTACGGCAGGCTGAGGCTGCTGATTGACCGCATCAACCAGACGCCCAGCCGAACCTATTCCCCGCCCACCCATGCCTGACGCCTTTCCCGCATGGGTGATTCCCGTGGTTTTCGGCCTGATGGGGGCCTGCATAGGTTCCTTCCTGAACGTGGTTATCTACCGTATGCCGCGGGGCGTCTCCGTCAACGATCCGGCGCGTTCTTTCTGCCCGGAATGCGGAAAACCCATTCCCTGGTTCCTGAATATTCCGGTTCTGAGCTGGCTGGCTCTCCGGGGTAAATCCGCCTGCTGCGGAACGCGCATCAGCTTCCGATATTGCTTTGTGGAGCTGCTCACGGCCCTGCTCTTCGCGGCCATTGGCTGGAAATACGCGGACGCTTCCACAGGAGCAGCCGTCCTGCTCTGCCTGTGGACTGCCATGGCCATTGTCATCATGTTCATTGACGCGGAACATCTGATTGTCTTCCGCTCTCAGGCATTTATCGGCGCCTTGGCCGGAACGGGGGCCTGCGCCCTTTACCCTTTCCTCCTGCCGGACAGCCATGTCATGACCTGGACGGACGCCTTCACGGCATCCGTGCTGGGAGGAGCGGCAGGGTATGCGGTCATCAGGCTGGTGATTGAATTGGGGAAGCTTCTGTTCGGCACCTGGAAACAGCATTTTGACGTTCCCGCCCCTGTCTCTTATACACATCTCCGAGCCCA
>ERZ1504196.529-NODE-529-length-11175-cov-3.971763_pt1 | contig 11175 bp, 9 predicted proteins | sample MGYA00574891_ERZ1504196 | MGnify/ENA primary metagenome ERZ1504196 (study PRJEB39906, sample SAMEA3182075) | gut metagenome | biome: human; feature: gut; material: Stool; isolation source: human stools | place: Canada | collected 2012-03-14 ... | reverse complement strand
GCGGACAGGCATCCCGGTGTCCGTCGGCGGCGGCGACGGCGCGTGCGCCAACATCGGCGCGGGCGTGGCGAAGCCCGGCGATTTCTACCTCAGTCTCGGCACCACCGCGTGGATCGCCGGGCAGATGGAAGAGCCGTTCATCGACCCGCAGCACCGCGTCTTCCACATCTACACGCTCGACGGCCACGGCTGCAACGTCTTCGGCACGGAGCAGTGCGCGGGGCGGTCGGTCTCGTGGGCGATGGAACTGTTTGACGTGGCTTCGGCCCGCGCGTTCGATTCTGCCGCGGCGACGGTCCCGGCGGGCGCGGGCGGCCTCATCTACCTGCCGTATCTCGAGGGCGAACGCTCCCCGGTCTTTGACGCGCAGGCGCAGGGCGTCTTCTTCGGAATGAACACCACGCACAAGCGCGAGCATTTCCTCCGCGCCGTTCTGGAGGGCACGGCCTGCGGGCTGAGTCAGATCCTGGACGTGATGCGCGAGCGGCAGGAGATCCACGATCTGCGCATCATCGGCGGCGGCGCAAAGTCGAAGCTCTGGAAGCAGATCCTGGCCGACGTGTGCAATGTGACGTTCCATGACGTCTCCACCTTCTCCGACAGCGCGACGAGCCTCGGCGCGGCCGCGGCCGCGGGTGTGGCGATCGGGCTGTTCCGGGATCTGCCGGAGGCCTGCAGCCATATCCGCATGAGCGGCGACATCGAGCCGGACCCTGCCGTGCAGCCGGTCTACGCGCTCATCAAAAAGCGCTACGCCATGCTCTACCCCAGCCTCAAAGAGGCGTTCCACACCAGAGCATAAATAAAAAGGCTCCCCTTCCAGGGGAGCTGTCAGCCGTAAGGCTGACTGAGGGATTGTTCCCCGCCGCAGCGGGCCAAAGGCTCCCCTTCCAGGGGAGCTGTCTGCGAAGCAGACTGAGAGGTTGCTGCAAATTTGCTACGACCTCGCCGTCTCGGCTTCGCCGAGCCACCTCCCCTGGAAGGGGAGGCTTATGGCCTCACTTCGCCAGCCAGATGGTTTTTGCGAGGCCTTCGGCGGCTTCGAGGAGGCCGATGCAGCGCTCGAGGGACGTGGAGGCGCAGACGACGCCGTGGCCGCCGAGCAGGCAGATGGGGCTGTCGGCCAGCGCTTCGCCGATGCCGCGGTGGATCTCATGCGTGCCGGGCTTGCCGTAGGGCAGGCAGGTGAAGTGCGTGAACACCTCGCGCAGCGAGCAGGTCTCCGGGACGTCAAAGTTCTGATACCGCAGCGCGTAGGCCGTCAGAAACGGGCAGTGGCTGTGGACCACGGCCGTCACATCCGGCCGCGCCTGATAGACGGCCTCATGCAGCAGATACTCGCTCGAGCGCCGGCCGCGGCCGCCGATCTGCTCGCCCGCGGCATTCATGACGCAGATATCCTCTTTTTCCAGCAGAAGCTTCATCCGGCCGGAGGGCGTGACGTAGGTCAGCCCGGTCTGCCGGTCGATGACGGAGGCGTTGCCCTCCAGCGCGGTGACGAGGCGCTTTTGCTCCAGAATGTGGGCAAAAGCGGCGAGCTGCTGTGCATAGTCCATGACAAAGGTCTCCTTTTTGTACGTTTGTCTGTATTTTAAATGGTCCGCCGCCCAAAGTCAACGGGCGGCCGTGAAAACAGGAGGTACTGAATATGCTGAACAATATCCCCCCGATCCTTTCCCCGGAGCTGCTGAAGGTCCTGTGTGAGATGGGCCACGGCGACCGGATCTGCATCGGCGACGGCAATTTCCCCGGCGCCTCGATGGCAAAGCCCAACAACTGCGTCTTCCTGCGCGCCGACGGCCACGGCGTGCCCGAGCTGCTCGACGCCATCCTGCAGGTCATCCCGCTGGACGAATATGTCGAGCACCCGGTCATGATCATGCAGGTCGCGGAGAAGGACAAGGGGCTGGAGGTCCCCATCTGGGACGAATACAAGAAGATCGTCGCCAGACACGACGCGCGCGGCGCGGCCGCCTTCGGCAGCTACGAGCGCTTCGAGTTCTACGACGAGGCCCGCAAGACCTACTGCATCCTGCAGTCCGGCGAGACGGCCATCTACGCAAACATCATCCTCCAGAAGGGCGTCATCAAGTAAAAATGGCATAAAAAACGGACGTATCACACAGATACGTCCGTTTTTTTGCGGCTGTTTACACCGCTGCCGCGGGGAGCAGGTTGGTCATGCTCTTGAGGCTGATGGCGAGGGTGGAGGCGTTGTGCAGCAGGGCCGAGGTGGTGGGCGGCAGGATGCCGGCCACGCCGAAAATGATGAGGCCGAGGTTGAAGCCCACGATCGTGCGGTAGTTGCGGTGGATGCGGGCCATGAGCGCTTCGCTGATGCGGCGGAGTGTCACGAGCTCGAACAGATCCTCCGAGGCGATGGTGATGTCGGCGATCTCCCGCGCGATGGCTGCGCCGGTCGAGATGGCGACGCCCGCGTCGGCCTCCGAGAGAGCAGGGGAGTCGTTCACGCCGTCGCCGATCATGATGACGGTGCGGCCCGCGGCCTTTTCGCTGCGGATGAAGGCGGCTTTGTCTTCCGGCAGGACCTCGGCAAAGAACTCGTCCACGCCGACCTCGGCGGCGACGGCCGCGGCGGTCCGGCGGTTGTCGCCGGTCATCATGACGACCTTGCGGATGCCGCAGGCGTGCAGGGCGCGGATGGCGTCCTTCGCCTCGGCGCGCAGCGGATCGGAGATGCAGATGACCGCGGCCAGCTCGCCCGCGATGCACAGATACAGATGGGAATACTGCGCGTCGAGCGTGTCGAATTTCTCCTGCTCGGCGGCGGGGATGGTACAGCCCTCGTCTTCAAAGACGAAATGCGCGCTGCCGATGAGGACCTTTTTGCCCTCGACCATGCTGGAGATGCCGTGCGCGACGACATACTGCACCTGCGAGTGGTATTCCTCGTGCTTGAGATTCTGCCGCTTGGCCTCGTCGACGACGGCATTGGCCATCGAGTGCGGGTAATGCTCCTCCAGGCACGCGGCCAGCCGCAGCATTTCAGAGGCCTCGTGACCGCCGAAGGTGACGATCTGCGCGACCTTCGGCGTGGCGTAGGTCAGCGTCCCGGTCTTGTCGAAAACGACCGTGTCGGCCTTGGAAACGGCCTCCAGGAAGCGGCCGCCCTTGACGGAGATATGGTAGCTGCTGCTCTCGCGCATGGCCGAGAGCACCGCGATCGGCATCGAGAGCTTCAGCGCGCACGAGAAGTCGACCATCAGCACGGCGAGCATCTTCGTGACATTGCGCGTGAGCAGATATGTCAGCGCCGTGCCGCCGAGCGTCCAGGGGACGAGGCGGTCGGCCAGCCGCGAGGCCTTGTCCTCGGCGGTGGACTTGAGCTTTTCGGATTCTTCGATCATGCGCACGATGCGGTCATACCGGCCGCCGCCGAGCGCCTTTTCCACAGAGACGACGCATTCGCCCTCCTCGATGACGGTCCCGGCGTAGACGTAGCTGCCGGCGCGCTTGGCAACGGGCAGGGACTCGCCGGTGATGGAGGCCTGGTTGACCGTGGCTTCGCCGGAGACGACCTTGCCGTCGAGCGGGATGAGGTTGCCGGTGCGGACGATCATCCGGTCGCCCGGGCGGACGTCGCCGATGGGGACGAGCAGCTCGGTCTCGCCGGACTGCAGCCAGACCTTGTCGACGTTCAGGGCCATCGCGCCCGCGAGATCGGCGACGGACTTCTTGTGCGTCCACTCCTCGAGAATCTCGCCCAGCCGCAGCATGAACATGACGGAGCCCGCGGTATTGAAATCGCCGCGGAGCATCGAGACCGTCACGGCCGTGGCGTCGAGCACGGCGACGGAGAGCTTGCCGTGCCAGAGGGCCTTGAGCCCCTCCTTGATGTACTTGACCGAGCGGAACAGCGCGATGGCCGTCGTGATGGGGTAGGGCAGGAACAGCCGCGAGAACGCGCGGCGGCAGACCGTGAAGACAAGCTTGTCCTCATACTCGCGGTTGAGCTGTCGGGAGGTATGCTCCGGCACGAGAGCGATGGCCTGCTCCGAAGCGAAGGAGAAGGCGGCCAGCGCCCGGATGAGCGCGGTCCGGTCCGCATGGTAGGTGATGATGGCGTCCTGCGTGCGGTCAAAGACCTTGACGGCGGTGACGCCGGGGACATTTTTCAGATAATATTCCAGAATATCGGCCTCGCGCAGCGACATGCGTCGGCAGGCAAGATGCACGCGCATACGACCGGGGGACTGATGCAGAATGGTACATTTCATAGGATGCTGTGAACCTCCAAAAAACCGGAAGAGCCGCGCGGCGGCTCTTCCGGGCGGACTTCAGGTGTTACTCTGCGTCGGCAGAAGCGTCTTCGATGGTCTCGGGCTCGGCCTCGGCGGCGCGGCGGTCATTGATGGACTTGGCGTCGGCGTAGATGTCGTCCGCGCCCTCGCGGATGGTGGTGACGGTCTGCATGACGCAGTCCTTCGCGCGCAGAACGGCGGCGGTGGTGTGGGCGTAGACCGTCTTTGCTTCCTTGCTGCTCAGGATCTTAAGACCGGCGGTGCCGAACAGAACGCCTGCAGCGAACAAACCAAGATGTTTCATAAAAAATCCTCCTGTTATGTATGTCAGCCGCACCGCGGAAGTTAGACACGACTAACATGTGATGAAAATATACATTTCGCGAAAACTATATATAGCACAGACGCGCGGAAAATGCAAGCCTGCTTTTATGAAAAAAGTATGAATTTCGGAGAAAAAAGGAGCTCCTGCTTTCGCAGGAGCTCCCAAAAGTGCTTAGCCGATGGTGCAGTACATGAAGTACTTGTAGCCGAGCGGGTTGGAGAAGAAGCCGTGGATGTTGCTGTCGAGCATGTAGATGTCGGTGTAGTAGTACAGCGGGACGATGCAGCCCGTGCTCATCAGCAGGTCTTCCGCCTCGTGCATCAGGGCGTAACGGGTCTCGGGATCCGTGCAGCTCTTGATGTCGGAGATCAGAACGTCGTAGGTCTCAGCCCAGGTGCCGTTTTCGACCTTGGTGTCATAGCCGTAGGGGGTCAGGTCGAGGGAGTAGATCTTGGTGTCGGCGGCATTGCCTTTGCCGAACTGGACGTCGTTGTTGCCGGAGTTGGTGACCCACATATCCAGGAAGCAGATCGGATCGTTGTAGTCAGCCCCCCAGCCGTTACGGGCGATGGAGTAATCGCCGGCCTTACGGGTGTTCAGGAAGGTGGCCCATTCCTGGTTCTCCAGGTTCATGGTGATACCGACAGCGGCCATCGCGGACTGCAGGTACTCGCCGATGGCCTTGTGGGCTTCGGAGGTGTTGTACAGGTAGGTCAGGGTCGGGAAGTCGGTGAACATGCCGGTGGACTCGTCATAGGTGTAGTACTTCTTCAGAGTCTCGACAGCGGATTCGAAGTTGGACTCGTAAGCGTCAGCGGAGACGTCGTAGTAGCCGACATAGTCGTCGCTGTGGCCGGCAGTCTCATAGAACTGGGTGCCGTCGGGGTTGGTCATACCCATGGCGACGAAGGAGGAAGCGGGGATCTGACCGGCCTGGCCGATCTCTTCGACGATGTAGTTGCGGTCGAACAGCAGGCCGATGGCGTTGCGGATCTCAGCCTTGGCCTGCTCAGCCTCAGCGCCCGTCAGCGTGGAGGAAGCGGGGAGGATGTCCTCGTTGATGTTCCAGCAGACGTAGTAGGTGCCGATCTGGCCGGCAACGACGAATTCATCGGGATACTCAGCCTTCAGGCTGGCGATCTCGTTGGTGGGAACGTCGTCGATGAGCTCCCAGTCGCCGTTCTTGAAGTTGGAGAGCATGTTGTTGACGTCGTCGGAGAGGTAGAAGTTGATGGTCTCCATCGTGATCTCATTGGCGTCGTAGAAGTTGGGGTTCTTGACCAGCGTGATGACGCTGTTGTGCTCCCAGGACTCCATGGTGTACGGGCCGTTGCAGACGTAGGTGGAAGGATCGGTCGCCCATGCGTCGTTGGAGACGACATCCTCACGGACCGGGAAGTAGGTCGGGAAGGCGAGGAGCTCATTCCAGTACGCAACATAGTTGGCGGTGGTGACCTGGAGGGTCTTTTCGTCGAGCGCGACAACGTTCAGCTGTGCGTCGGGGTTCAGGAAGTTGCCGTCGTCGTCAGTCGCCCACATGTCGGCGTAGCCGTCAACGACCTCGAACATGTAGCCGTAGTCGGCGGCCAGCTCGGGGGAAGCAGCGCGCTGCCATGCGAATGCGAAATCACCAGCGGTGACCGGCTGGCCGTCGGACCAGACAAGGCCGTCACGCAGGGTGTAGGTGTAGGTCACGGTGCCGTCTTCGTTCTCAACGCCTTCGGGCAGCTCGGTCGCTGCGTCGGCAACGATCTGCAGGTTGCCGTCGGCATCCTGGGACCACTTGGCCAGGCCGGAGAACAGGTGAGCGAGCATCGTAGCGCCGTCGACGGCGGAGTTCAGAGCCGGGTCGATGGTGTCGGGCTCGGAGGCCAGGCAGACATTGATGACGCTGCCCTCGGTGCTTGCGGGCTCGGCAGTGGTATCGCTGCCGGTGGTGTCGGCAGTGTCGGTCGTGGTGCTGTCCGTGGTGGTCGTATCCTTGGCGGTGTCAGCGGAGCCGCTGCAGGCCACCAGAGAGAAAACCATGATCAGCGCCAGCAGAAGAGCGATCATTTTTTTCATTTTTTTGATACATCCTTTCAAAAATTTTATCTCAATATGCAGTGCATATGAAGATCAGTTGATCTCGCCCACGCGGTGGCAGGCGACGAAATGGCCGGCGGAGACCTCCTGGAAATCCGGCATGCTTTCGGCGCATTTGTCGCACGCGTACGGGCAGCGGGTGCGGAAGGGGCAGCCGCTCGGCGCGTTCAGCGGGCTCGGGATATCGCCGGAGAGCACGATGCGCTGGTTGGCGCGGGCGATCTTCGGATCCGGGACCGGGACAGCGGACAGAAGCGACTTGGAATACGGGTGCAGGGGATGGTCATAGATCTCGTTGGCGTCGGCCAGCTCGACCATCTTGCCGAGGTACATGACGGCGATGCGGTCGGAGATATGGCGCACGACCAGCAGATCGTGGGCGATGAACAGATAGGTCAGGCCGAATTTTTCCTGCAGCTCGGCGAACATGTTGATGACCTGCGCCTGGATAGACACGTCCAGCGCGGAGACCGGCTCGTCGCAGACGATGAAGTCCGGGTTGACCGCGAGCGCGCGGGCGATGCCGATGCGCTGGCGCTGGCCGCCGGAAAATTCGTGGGCGTAGCGGGCGGCATGCTCGGAGTTGAGGCCGACATAGCCCATGAGCTCGAGAATGCGCTCCTGCCGTTCCTGCCGGCTGGAGTAGAGCTTATGCACATCCAGCGGCTCGCCGATGATGTCGGCGACGGTCATGCGGGGGTTGAGGGAGGAATAGGGATCCTGGAAGACCATGGAGGCCTTGTTGCGGAAGGCCTGGATATCAGCCTTGGTCTGGATCTTCCTGCCCTTGTAGAGGACTTCACCGCCGGTGGGCTTGTACAGGTGCAGGATGGTGCGGCCGACGGTCGTCTTGCCGCAGCCGGACTCGCCGACCAGACCCAGCGTCTCGCCGGGCTGGATGGCAAAGCTCACGTTGTCGACGGCCTTGAGCGGCTTCGTCCGGAACATGCCCATGTTGATGTTAAAATACTCTTTGAGATTGCGTACTTCGACGATCGGCTGTGCAGCTTCGTTTTTCATGCGTCGGCACCGTCCTTCCGTTCCGCGTCCTTGTCTTCGGCAAGCTCAATGCTGCCGTCCTCGAGGCCCTTTTTGACGTTCATCCAGCACGAGGCCAGATGATCCTCGTTGATCCGCATCCGCTCGGCGCGTTCGCGCAGGCAGATCTTCATGGCCGCCTCACACCGCGGGGCGAACGGGCAGCCGGCGGGCATATTCAGAAGGTCGATCGGCGTGCCGTGGATCGGCTCGAGCTTTTCGCCGACGTTGCTGGCCGAGGGGATCGAGCGCAGGAGGCCCTTGGTGTATTCGTGGCAGGGATTGTAGAAGATCTCGTCCGCCGTGCCCTGCTCACAGATGGAGCCGGCGTACATGACGATGACCTCATCGCACATCTGGGCCACGACGCCAAGATCGTGCGTGATGAGGATGATCGCCATGCCGAGCTCCTTCTGCAGAGACTTCATGAGGTCCAAAATCTGCGCCTGGATGGTGACGTCGAGCGCGGTGGTGGGCTCGTCGGCGATCAGGATATCGGGCTCGCAGGCCAGCGCCATGGCGATCATGACGCGCTGGCGCATACCGCCGGAGAATTCGTAGGGATACTGCTTCATGCGCTTTTCCGGCTCGTTGACATTGACGAGGCGGAGCATCTCGACCGCGCGGTCCCACGCCTGCTTGCGGTTGCGGTCGGTGTGCAGGGTGATGGCTTCCATCAGCTGGTGGCCGATGGTGTAGGTCGGGTTGAGGGAGGTCATCGGATCCTGGAAAATGATCGAGACCTTGTTGCCGCGCACATGCTTCATCACGTCCTCGCCTGCGCCGACGAGCTCCTGCCCGTCGAGCTTGATGGAGCCGGAGACGATCTTGCCCGTGGAGGCGAGGATCTGCATGATGGAATACGCGGTCACGGATTTGCCGGAGCCGGATTCGCCGACGATGCCGAGCACCTTGCCCTTGTCAAGGAAGAAGGACACGCCGTTGACGGCCTTGACCTCGCCCGCGTCGGTGAAAAAGGAGGTATGGAGATCCTGTACTTCAAGTAAAGACATGCTGCTTCCTCCTTCCTTAACCGTTGAGCTTCGGGTCGAACGCGTCGCGCAGACCGTCGCCGAAGAGGTTGAGCGAGAGCACGATGAGCGAGATGACGAGCGCCGGGATGACCATGCGGTAGGGATAGGAGGTCAGGCCGTTGAGCGCGTCGGACGCCAGCGAGCCCAGCGACGGCATCGGCGCGTTGACGCCGAGACCGAGGTAGGACAGAAAGCTCTCGGTAAAGATCGCGTTCGGGATCTGCAGAGCCGTGGAGATGAAGATCACGCTCATGCAGTTGGGCACCAGATGGCGGGTGATGATCCAGCGGCCCTTGGCGCCGGTCGCCTGCGCGGCGAGGACGTATTCCTGCTCACGCAGGGACAGGATCTGGCCGCGGATGAGTCTTGCCATCGAGACCCAGTAGAGGACGGCGAAGACGATGAAGAGGCTGATGATGTTGCTGCCGATCTTGGCCAGCGGCGGGCCGTCGAGCTTGTCGCCGATCGAGACCTTCAGGACCGTGGCGAGCAGGATGACCATCAGCGTATCGGGCAGGGAGTAGATGATATCGACGATGCGCATGATGATGAGGTCGACCTTGCCGCCGCAGTAGCCTGCGATGGAGCCGACCGTCATGCCGATGATCAGCACGATGAGGCTCGCGAAGAAGCCGACGGCGAGGGAAATGCGCGTACCGTAGACGACACGGATGAAGTAGTCGCGCCCGGCGGAGTCGGTGCCGAAGACATGCGGGAAGACCTTTTCACCTTCCTCGATGCGCTTGAGCTCGGTCTTGCCGTACTCGAAGGGAGCGAGGTTATTGAACGAGGCGTCGACGGGCTTGCCGGGACGCACGCCCAGCTGCTGGTCGTAGGAGTACGGCCAGAAGGCGGGGATGAGGATGGCCGAAAGCGTGATGATGGCTACGACGATCAGGCTCACGAGCGCGACCTTGTTCCTGCACAGGCGCTTGACGCCGTCCTTGAAGAACGTGGTGGACGGGCGCATTTGGACGATGTAGGACTTTTCCTCGTCGGTGGCGGGAATGAAGTCATCCATGTTGACATGGAGGGTGAATCTGTGTTTCTTATCCATGTTCGCGCCTCCTTAGTCCAGTTCGATCCGCGGGTCGACGATCTTGTACAGAAGGTCGGACACGAGGTTCATAATAATAATGAGACAGGCCAGAATGATGGTCGTGCCCATGATGAGCGGGTAATCACGGCCGGTGATGCTGTTGACGAAGGCGCGGCCGATGCCGGGCACGGCGAAGATCTGCTCAACGACGATGGAGCCGGTGACGATGTAGGCGAGCATCGGCCCGAAGTAGGTGATGACCGGGATCAGCGAGTTTTTGAGCGCGTGGCCGAAGATGACCTTGAAGCCCGGCACGCCCTTGGCCCGGGCGGTGCGGATGTAGTCCTGCCCGAGCACGTCGAGCATCGACGAGCGGGTCAGACGCGTGATGTAGGCCATCGGGTAGAGGGCGAGCGTGACGACCGGCAGGATCAGGCCGTTTTTCTGCGCGCCGTTGGCCGGCAGAAGATGCAGGGAAACGGCGAATATGGTCAGGAGCAAGGCGCCCGCAATGAACGAGGGCATGGAGACGAAGGCGGTGGTGATGACCATGATGACCTTATCGATGACCTTGTTGCGCCGCAGCGCCGCGACCGCGCCGAGCACGATGCCCACGACGAGCGCGCCGAAGGCGGCGATAAGGCCGAGCTTGGCCGAGACCTTCATGCCGTCGGCGATGATGTCGATGACCTGACGGCCGCGCTGCTTGAGCGAGGGGCCAAAGTCAAAGCGCAGGACGATATCACCGAGATAGGTAAAATACTGCTCCAGGACCGGTTTGTCAAGTCCGTATTTGGCCTCCATGGCGGCCTGCACCGCAGGAGTCGTCGCTTTTTCGCCGACGAACGGGCCGCCCGGGACGGCGTGCATGACGAAGAAGGTGATCGTGATAACGACCCAGATCGTCAGAATCGCCAGACCGATTCGTTTGAGAACGTAAAACAGCGTCTTGGAATTCATCATTCATCCCACTTTCAAAGACTGGAAACTGTCGCTTGCAGAAAGACAAGTGCTTTTCCTGTATTCGCTGGAGTATTGTTATGATACTATAAATGATTAAAGCAGAAAAATCAATCGGAAATTTTTAAAAAATGAAATTTCTTGCGTTATTCCCTGCAAAATTCAGCGATTTAATTGAAAGAACATTAAAAATTACACAAAATACCCGCCGACGAGGGCGGAGCCTGCGGCAATGTGCACAGTTTCGCGTTTTTTGTTCTGCGGCGTGCAAAACGTGCGCGTGCTGCGGGCAGATGTGCGGACCCGGCGGCCGGTTTTTCCGCCCCGCCGCCCGCCGGGCCGGTTTTCTGCAGGAAGCAGAGGAAAAAGCTGCAGAAAAAGGCTCCCCTCCCAGGGGCCGATTCCCCCTATCAGGGGGAAATGTCCCGAAGG
>ERZ1504196.521-NODE-521-length-11341-cov-3.591707_pt1 | contig 11341 bp, 10 predicted proteins | sample MGYA00574891_ERZ1504196 | MGnify/ENA primary metagenome ERZ1504196 (study PRJEB39906, sample SAMEA3182075) | gut metagenome | biome: human; feature: gut; material: Stool; isolation source: human stools | place: Canada | collected 2012-03-14 ... | reverse complement strand
AGACCTTATCGTTGTCGTTGAACGGGTCGCCGCATTTCGGGCAGAACTTCGGCGCCTGCGACTGATCGGCAGGTCCCCAGCCGCACTTATCGCACCTGTATCTCGGAGCGCCGGTCGGACGAGGCTTGCCGCACTCGGGGCAGAAACTATCCGTTGAAGTCGTGCCGCAGGAGCAGGTCCACGCGGAAGAAGGCTGTGCCGGTGCTGCCTGCGCGGGAGCTGCCGCCTGCTGCTGGGCTGCCGCCATGCCGTAAAGCGCCTGAGCGTTTGCGCCGCCGGCGTTAGCTGCCATACCCATGCCCATGAAGCCTGCCATAGCGCCTGAGCTGTTGCCTGCTGCCGTGCGCATGGCGTCGGTCTGAGCGCCGATAACGGCGCCTGCCGCGAGAGCGGGATTTGCAAGCGCGGCGGCGCGCTGAAGCTCCTTGAGCTTTTCCGCGTCCTCTTCGGGGATGCTGACGGAGTTCATCGCTATGGAAACAACGCTTATTCCGCGCAGCTCCGACCATTTGCGCGTGAGCGTTTCGTTCATAAGGTCGCAAAGCTCAATGGTGTGCGCCGGGATCTGGTTCGGGCGCATTTCAAATGTCGAAAGCCGTGCAAAGGCCGGCTGAAGCGCGCTGACAAACTCGGATTTAAGCTGCGAGTCGATCTCCGAGCGCTCGTAGGCCTGCTCAACATTGCCGCAGACGTTTGTGTAAAACAGCAGCGGATTTGTGATCTTATAGGAATAAACGCCGTTGCATCTGACTTCGGTGTCCGTATCAAGTCCTATGCGGTTGTCAACAATGCGGAAGGGGATGGGCGTTGCGGTGCCGAACCTGTTATCGACTATCTCCTTGGTGTTGAAGTAGTAAACGCGCTGATCCTTTCCGGTGTCACCGCCGAGGGTAAAGCGCTTGCCGATGGTCTTGAAGGTGTCAAGTATCGCCTGACCGAGGCTGCCGGAGAAAATGCTGGGCTCTGTTGATGCATCATATGTAAACTGCCCCGGCTCTGCGCAGACCTCAACGACCTTGCCCTGCTCGACGATTATCATGCACTGGCCGTCGGCAACGGCAATGCCCGAGCCGCTTGAAATGATGTTGTCATTGCCCTTGGTGTTCGACGAGCGCGAGCTTGTGCGCTTTGCACCCTTTACAACGAGCGTGTCCTTATCAATCGCATCGCAGTAGAAAAACTCCTTCCACTGGTCTGCCATTGTTCCGCCGAGAGCGCCTGCGCCGGCCCTTATAAGTCCCATATTAATAAAACCCCTTTCAAGAATGAGTTGATGATCAATGTATACTGCATCTGCATGTAATTGCACAAATTATATCATGCACAAGCAGCGCTTTCAACAATTTTCAACACTTGCGGATATTAAATTATAGTGTTAAAATAAAGCGTTTGATAATAAAGGGGGTATACTTCATGAGCATTATTAAAGACATAAACCTTGCGCCTTCCGGCGAGATGAAGATAAACTGGGTCGAGCGCAACATGCCCGTGCTGCGCGGTATCGGCCGCCGCTTTTCCGAGGAAAAGCCTTTTAAGGGACTCAAAGTCGCGCTTTCTGTCCACCTTGAGGCTAAGACCGCATACCTGTGCCGCGTGATGGAAATGGGCGGCGCCGAAATGTATGTTACAGGCTCAAACCCTCTTTCCACTCAGGATGACGTCGCTGCGGCGCTGGCTGCCGGAGGCATGAACGTTTTCGCGGAATACGGCTGCACCGAGCAGCAGTATGAAGACTGCCTGCGCGAGGTGCTCAAGATCGGCCCCAATATCATCATTGATGACGGCGGCGACCTCGTCCATCTCATGAACGAGGAGTTTGCTGATCTCATCCCCGGCGTTATCGGCGGCTGCGAGGAGACAACGACCGGCATTAACCGCCTGCGCATCATGTCTGCTGCCGGTGCGCTGCGCTTCCCTATGGTCATGGTAAACGACGCCGACTGCAAGCACATGTTCGATAACCGCTACGGCACCGGCCAGAGCGTTTGGGACGGTATCTGCCGCACGACAAACCTCATCATTGCCGGCAAATACGTTGTCATATCCGGCTACGGCTGGTGCGGCAAGGGCGTCTCGCTCAGGGCAAAGGGACTGGGCGCAAAGGTCATCGTTACCGAAACCGACCCCATCCGCGCGCTCGAAGCCGTCATGGACGGATACGAGGTCATGCCAATGAAAGAGGCTGCCAAGATCGGCGATATCTTCTGCACCGTCACCGGCGGCAGAGATATAATCACCGCAGAGCACTTTCCCCTGATGAAGGACGGCGCTATCCTCAGCAACGCAGGCCACTTTAACGTTGAGGTCGATATGGCGGCGCTTGAGAAAATGGCGGTCAAAAAATACGAAGCGCGCCACAATATCCAGGGCTATGTCATGCCCGACGGAAGAACTCTTTTCACCATAGCCGAGGGCAGGCTTGTTAACCTTGCCGCAGCCGACGGTCACCCGGCGGAGATCATGGACATGAGCTTTGCGATTCAGGCGCTGTCGGCGAAGTATCTTGCCGATAACCGCGGCAGGCTCGAGGCCGATGTTGTCTCCGTTCCGCGCGAGATAGACTATGAGGTCGCAAGATGCAAGCTCGACGCGATGGGCGTCGGCATCGACAGTCTCAGCCGCGAGCAGGCCGAGTATCTCGGAAAGTGATCTTTAAGCTAAGCAACGCGAAAGGAGGCTCCTAAATGGATAATATGGAGAATATGGACTTTGAGGCCATGCGCGATAAGCAGGCCGACGAGCTCATGCAGCTTCTTGACGAGCGCAGAATGAAGGAGCTTCAGCTCCGCCTTGAGGACATGAATGAATTCGACGTTGCCGAGTTCCTGTCCGAGATCGGCGATAACCGCATGCCGATGGTGTTCAGGCTTTTGTCAAAGCAGATGGCGGCGGACGTTTTTGCAAACTTCGATTCTCCCGAGCAGGAGCAGATAATAAACTCCATCACAGACTCGGAGCTGTCGGCGATCATCGAAGAGCTTTACGTTGACGACGCCGTTGACATGATGGAGGAGCTGCCGGCAAACGTCGTGAAGCGTGTCATGCGCACTGCAACGCCGGAAACCAGACGGCTTATAAACCAGTACCTCAATTATCCCGAAAATTCGGCAGGCAGCATAATGACGGCCGAGTTCGTGGATCTCAAAAAATACATGAACGTGCGCGAATCTATCGCGCGCATACGCAGAATAGGCGAGGATAAGGAGACTATCTACACCTGCTTTGTCACCTCCGCCGACCGAAAGCTTGAGGGCGTTTTGTCCGTAAAGGATCTGCTCCTGTCAGACGATGAGACGGTCATAGAAGATATAATGGACACGAATATCGTGTTCTGTATGACGCACGATGACCAGGAGGAAGCGGCGGAAAAGATATCCGACTACGACCTTATGGCGCTGCCCGTTGTCGATAAGGAAGGCCGCCTCGTCGGCATCGTCACCGTTGACGACGTTATCGACGTTATGGAAGCCGAGGCCACCGAGGACTTCGAGCTCATGGCCGCAATGACGCCTTCGGACAAGCCCTATTCGAGAACAAGCGCATGGGATATGTGGAAGCGAAGAGTGCCGTGGCTCATGTTCCTCATGCTTTCTGCAACGTTCACGAGCATGATAATCAACTCCTTTGAGGATGCGCTTGCCGTGCAGGCCGTGCTCATCGGGTTTATCCCGATGCTTATGGGCACGGGCGGCAACTCCGGTGCGCAGGCATCGACGGCCGTCATTCGAAGTATTTCCCTCGGCGACACCGAGCCTGAAGACGTAGGCCGGGTCATTTGGAAGGAGTTCCGCGTTGCAATCCTGTGCGGAGTCACACTTGCAGCGGTCAACTTTGCAAAAATGCTGTTAGTGGACAGAATGCTTTTGAACAACGACGGTGTAACGATCACCGTTGCCGCAGTTGTCAGCCTTTCGATCGTGCTCATCGTTATGTTTGCAAAGGTCGTCGGAAGTGTGCTGCCCATAGCGGCAGAAAAGCTCGGCGTTGACCCGGCAGTCATGGCAAACCCCCTGATATCGACCATCACCGACGCGGTCTCGCTGCTTATTTATTTTGAAATAGCAAAGCTTATGATAAGCTTTTAGCACCAATCTCAGCAAAAGGATACTATACAGAGAATGCTTGTTTTGTTTGAAAAGATGGCGCTGCTTGTAATTATACTTGCCATCGGATACATTTGCGCAAAAATCAAGCTCGTTGGCCCGGAGTTTAATAAGGGCCTGAGCAAAATGGTCATAAACGTGTTCCTCGCCGGAATGATACTGGCGTCGGTAATGAACAAGGAGCTGAGCATGAGCAAGGGCGATATGCTTTTCGGCATAGCCATGCTTTTTGTGATGCAGATCGTGTGCTTTGCCGTCGGCATGATAACGCCTGCCGCAATGAGAATAAAAGACGGCGACAAAGGCATGTATAAGCTGATAACGTCCTTTTCAAACCTCAGCTTTATGGGCGTTCCGGTGATCTCGGCGGTGTATGGCGAGGGCGCGATCTTCTTCGCCTCGCTGGGCAATATCTCGTTTAACGTTCTGCTTTACACCGTCGGGATCATGCTGCTTCAGAGCAATGGAGAAAAGAAAGAAAAGATAAGCATTAAAAGCATGATAAACGTCCCGATAATCGCAACGGTCATTGCAACGGTCATATTCCTGTTTGAGATACCGATGCCGGTGATAGTGGTTGACGTTGCCGACATGCTCTCCGATGCCTGTGCGCCGCTTTCAATGATGTGCATCGGTCTGTCGCTGGGCAGCGTTTCGATAAAGGATGCGTTTGTTCATCCGAGGATTTACGGGATAAACTTCATGCGTCTTATCGTCGCGCCCGTTGCAGTCTGGCTCGTGCTCAAGCTTTTTGTGAGCGATATCGTCATGCTCGGCTCGATCGTCATAATCGCAGCCTGTCCGCCGGCGATAATATGCGCGCTGCTCGGCATGGATTACGGCCGCGACGGTGTCGAAGCCTCGGAGACGATATTTGTCGGCACGGTGCTTTCAATGTTCACAATACCGCTGCTGGTCTCACTTCTCGGACTGAGTCTATAGCTACATAGCAAAAGCGCCCTCTGTTGAGGGCGCTTTTGACGTTTATTATTAGACCATTATTCTTCCGAAGCTTCTTCCGCCGCGCTCTCCGCTACTGCCGGCTCTGCGGCTTCTTCGGCCTTTGCTGCCGGAGCGGGGAAGACGGGGGAAACCTGCACTTTCAGCTTGCGGTTTATGGCGATAACGTTCTGAACAAGGAGTATCGCCATCATGACAAATTCGTAGGTGACTCGCAGCACCAACGGCCCGAGGATCATAAGGCCGAGCCCGTACAGGAAGGTGCTTTGTTCAAACGTTGCGCCGAAGTAGCCGTAGTATTCGATCTTGCCGAACAGCAGCAGAAATCCCACGAATATGCACGCGCATGTCAAGAGCACGAACACAAACTTAGTCAGAGCCTCAATATAAAATGTCTTGAGGTGGAAGAAGTCATGCAGAAATTGCAGGAACTTGTTTTCAAGCTTCCCGTCATATTTTTTCGGCATGACCTTGATGTAAAGAAAGATAGTTGCCGCGACCGCCAGAAGTATCCCGATGATTATCAAAGTATCCATATCGTGCCTCCTCTATATTTTAGTTAAGTATATCAGATGAAGCACGCCTCGGCAAGAGGAGCGATTAATTGACAAAAATCAATGAAGATACTGCTGCAATCGACAATTTTGGCACTATGACTTCACATTTTTTGAAAAATGTCGAAAAAATTAAAAAATACATTGCAATTTGCGTTAAAATATTGTTAAATTATATGTGACAAACGATACATGCAATTATGGTACAGACTTCAATGATCCAATGCAGCTTTGTGGGAATATCACAGAATACTCCTACCGGCTCGTTTTTGCACGGCTAAGGTAAGATATGACTGGACTCATACCCATAAGCTGACCGGAGACGGGAGATCGTCTCCGGCCGGTTTATACCTAAGACCATAATTAACGACCGAGCTGTATCGAATTATTTGAAAGGGGCTGTATTATGTTAGCTCAAATTTTTGCTGCAACGATATTTGTTGCAATGTTTGTCCTTATCGTAATTGATAAGATCGAAAGACAGTGGATAACACTGGGTGCAGGACTGCTTACTATCGTTATCGTTTTCCTTTTGTGCATGCACAGCGGCACTGCCGTTTGGGAAACGCTTAATGTAGCGAGCATTTTCACTGCTGATTTTTGGTACCACGTTGGCGAGGGCGGAGCCTCGTCGGGTATCAACTGGGAAACCATTATATTTATTGCGGGCATGATGATCATGGTGGAAGGTATGGCAAAAGCCGGCTTCTTCCGTTGGCTGTGTCTGTGCATAGCCAAGGCTGTGAATTACAAGCCGGTTCCCATCCTTATATCGTTCATGGTCTTGTCGGCAGTGCTGTCTATGTTTATTGACAGTATAACAGTCATCCTGTTCCTTGCCGCTGTAACGCTCGAGCTTGCGCGTATGCTTGACTTTGATCCGGTTCCGGTCATCCTGGCTGAGATTTTCTGTGCAAACCTCGGCGGATCGTCAACGATGTGCGGAGATCCTCCCAATATTATTATCGGAACGTCTCTCGGATACACCTTTGGCGACTTCTTGAGAAATACGGGGCTTGTTGCCCTTATAGGTTTTGTCGTTATAGTCGTCTATTTCTACTTTGCGCTGCGCAAGAAACTCGGCAAGGGCGAGAATGTTTCGCTGGACGGACTTGACCTAAGCCCGGCTTCGGCGATAAAAAACAAGAGAGCGTTTGGAATTAGCTGCGGCGTGTTTGCGTGTGCGGTAGTGCTGCTTGTGACTCATGCAACGACCGGACTTACAGTTGCAACGATAGGCGTTTTCATTGCGATCCTCACTCTTGTCACCTCGGTCAAAGACATTGGATACATAATTAAACGAGTTGACTACAAAACTCTGCTGTTTTTCATCGGCCTGTTTATCGTGGTAGGCGGTCTGGAGCAGACCGGCGTTCTTGAGCTGCTTGCAGGCCTTATCGGAACGATAAGCGGCGGCAATATATATGTCATGGTAGCCATAGTGCTGTGGCTTTCGGCGATAGCAAGTGCTTTCGTTGACAATATACCGTTTGCGGCTACAATGGTGCCTGTTATACGCGCGCTTTCGGCAACGCAGGGCGTGCCGCTTGATACGCTGGCATGGTCACTTGCGCTTGGAACAGACATAGGCGGCAGCGCAACACCGATCGGTGCCTCTGCAAATGTTGTCGGACTTGCGTCGTCTGCTAAGGCAGGACATCCCGTGAGCTGGGGCAGATACTGCAAGCTGCTTGTTCCGGCAACGATCATCATTCTTGCTATATGCACTTTGTTCCTGTTTTTAAGATACTGCTGAGAGACATCACGGTTCTAAACAGATTAAAATTAACAGTTCACATTAACGGAGGATGGGCATTGCCCATCCTCCGAAATTCTATTTTGTCCTAGCCGCAAACGGCAGTTGACGGGGCGGTGTCGCAGCAGGTATCATTTTCGGCAGCGGCCTCGTCGGAGGATGCTCCGGCAAAACCGTGCTCTTTGATGTATTTGCGGTTTTTATAAACGCCAACGGTGAGGAAGGGGATGACGACTGCCGCTGCGCCGAGATATCCGCAGTAACCGTAGCCGTATTTTATAATGTTCGTCAGTCCAGCCATGGAGATGGTCATAGACAGAACGATGATAAACGCGGACACGATCGCGCTGCGCGTGGTGGCGGACTTTATGCCGCTGAATATCGGCAGCTTTTCAAAGCGCGCAACAAAGCCGAAGATGGTCGTGACGCCGGTCGAAATCAGGCACAGGAGCAGGCATACGCCGTAGATAACGGTCAGTGCGCGGATGCCCATTGCGTTGCAGGCCGTGAGAGTGGGAATGGTCGCGCCGCCGTCAACGGAGTTGTAAACGCCCTGCCAGCACATGAGCATGAATATCGACAGGGTCAGAGCGACGGCGTTCATGACAAAGGATATCCACATCGCCTTTGAGCAGCCGCGCTCGGAGCGCATCGTTGTACCGCAGGCTATCATTGTGGGCAGTGTGACGCACTGGAAGCCTGCGTACACAAAGGAGTTGAATATTGCCTTGGGCATGTTCCCAAAGCCTGTCTTGGTGAAGTCGGAAGCGAGAACGGTAAACAGACTGCTGTCGCTTTTGAAAATGCCTATCGCGTATATGCTGATCGCTGTTACGAGGATCGCTATGCCCATCCAGGTGGATGCGGCACGCACGATGCCGGCGCCGAAAATCGTCAGCATGAGCACAATAACGCCGACTATTCCCACGCCGATGTAATAGTTTAAGCCGAAGTAGCTTTGCAGAGCGCTTGCCGCGCCCGATATCGCGGCCGCGACGGCCATGAGCACCATTATGTAGAAGAAAATTTCGAATACCCATTCGAGCTTGTCAAACGGGTGATAGAGGGTCTGGAAAAGCTCCTTGTAGCTTGTAAGGCCGCGAGAATTGTACATGACCATTGCCTGCCGCATGGTGAGCGTGAGCAGGAGCATTGCGATGACCGCGGCAATAATGCCTGACCAGCCGAGGCCGACGTAATAGGTGTTGGCCTGATTGCCGGTTGCAAATCCGCCGCCTGCATGCGCCGAGAAGAGCACAGCGCCGACGGAAAATGCGGCAAAAAACGGGATCTTGGATATCTTGCGGGTTTGGGGCTTGTTGTTCATTTTGGTTTTCCTCCTTAAATTCCGGCAGAAAAACAAAAAACCCCTCGTCCTTCTGCCGATTTGCAGAAGAGACGAAAGGCTGAAAAACCGTCCGCGGTACCACTCTTCTTCGTTCCACAAGCTGTGGGACGCACTCAGTCAGGATACAGTCATATCCCTGCACTGTAACGGGCGCACCCGTCTGCGCCTACTGAAGTTCAGCACAGCCGCTATCCGGTGAGTTCGGCGAAAAAACAACCTTTGTGCCTTGCACCAACCGGCACTTCTCTGAAAGGGCATTTTCGCTTACTGTTCCGTGTCCTTGCGTTTATGGGCAAATTGTAGCACCGCAGACGCAGATCCGTCAAGATTGCGGACTAAATAAAAAATTCACGAGCAATGCTTCGAAATTTTGTAGGAATGAACAAGTTTTGCGCTTCCGACCGGCTATACCATGCTCTTGTAGTCCTCGCAGGGATCGAGATTATCGGGAGGGAAAAACTCGTCAACGGGGAAGGATATGCGGCCGAACATCGTGCACGGATCATCCTCGGACGAGCCTACGCACTCCTTCTCCGGCAGACAGTAATCGTAAGCCGGGATGAGCAGCTGTGTGCTGCGCTCAAGCCGGATGATAGAAAACTGGCCGAGCGTAACATAGACATGGCGCGTGCCGCCGGTAACGGATATCTCCTCGCCGAAGGAGTCGAGTATCTGCTGCGGAATATCTCGCTGATCTATGCCGGGGTCGGGCAGCGCCGTTTCCGCAAGGGTCATGTGCAGAGCGATCGGGTCAACGGCATCGACCTCGGCAAATGGCATGCTGTTTGCTCCGTCGAGGATGCAGCAGTCATCCGAAGAAAAGCTCCTGACTCTGCCCTCGGAGCCAAATAGCATTACGCGCTTATCGAACACGGCAAGCCCCGTGAAGCACTGATTTGCTGGGAATGTTTCGCCGCTTATCTTATAGAAGTAGGTCACATCGACCGTGTAGTAGCCGCGGTTAAGGCAGATCTCATTGACCTTTACCTCACAGTGCAGAAGCTGCGCGCACTTCGGACGCACGCTGAATGCGCTCTCTATGTAGGGAAGAGAGCTGACCGTGGGGTAAACGCGCAGATCCTCGATGCAGTCCTTGTCGCGGCAGGCGTCCATTATCTTTCTTGTGCTTACGCAAACGGCCTGTTTTATGCAGTCATTATCATTGACCGGACCGGGTACGACCCTGTCTGCCATAAAAATACCTCCCAGGATGGAATTGAAGAAAAACTTCAATACAGTCTATGCGTATTGTTCCAAAATGTGAAGAATATTGGATTTACAAAAAGAAAAGTATGTATTATTATATATAATGCAGAGGAGGCGAAAGAATGAAAAAGCAGCTTTGGCTCATACTCATAGCCGTTGAGGTTTTGATACTGTTTGCAATGCTTCTGGCTGATTTCGGCGTTATACACGCTTCTGTTGCGCCGCTTTCACCGAAGAGCGTTATATTGCATATAACGACTGTTGTTATAATTTTTGCTTGTATCGAAGCATATAAGAAAAGCGACTGATGCCGGAAATTTGCCGATCGGATATATGATTTTTAGGAGCAAGTTATGGAACGACTGGGCTTTATTCATGAAAAGCTTGATATAAAAATTTTGATACTGTTTATTCTTCGCCGGCTGCCGGGCATAGTCGCGCCCATTGACCTTCAGGACTTTACGCAGCAGTGCGACGAGGGCTTCGGGTATTTTGAATATTCCGACTGCCTTGCCGAGCTGATAGAGAGCGGGCTTGTCATCGAGGAGGAGACCGGCCTGCGCGTCAGCAAGCGCGGCGCCGATGCCGCCGAAACGGTGGAGAGCAGCCTGCCTTTTTCCGTTCGCAAGAGGGCAGAGAAGATAATTGCACCCGAGGCCGAGCGTCTGCGCCGCCTTTCCATGATAACCGCGCAGCACCGCAACCGTGAGGGCGGCTGCTTTGTGACGCTTGCCATGAGCGACGGTAAGGGCGAGATAATAAGGCTCAATATCCTCTCGTCAGGCGAGCAGCAGGCAGAGCGGATCGAAGAAAACTTCCGCGACAGGGCAGAAGAGATATATTGCAGAATAATCGAGCTTCTTGATAAGAAGCCCGAAAATAAAAAAGGGTAATATAACGCCCATCACAGATGGGCGTTTATATATTTTTATTGTACACCAGGAGGAAAACCATGGAGATCAAAATTCCGGACGGATACAAAAGTATCCTCAGCGTTTACGACACACAGAAGGCTATAAGCCTCTTAAAGCGCCTGTTTGAGGACAGGCTCGCGGCACTTTTAAATCTTTACCGGGTATCCGCACCGCTGTTTGTCGATTCTAATTCCGGACTTAACGATAACCTCAACGGCTACGAGCGCCCCGTATCGTTTGATATTCTCCGCTCGGATACGACCGCTCAGGTCGTTCAGTCTCTTGCAAAGTGGAAGCGTCTTGCGCTCAAGCGCTATAACTTCTTCCCCGGCAAGGGACTTTACACCGATATGGACGCCATCCGCCGCGACGAGGACGAGCTGGATAACCTGCACTCAGTATATGTTGACCAGTGGGACTGGGAAAAGGTCATCCTTTCGGAAAATCGTAACCTCGACTATCTCAAGCTAACCGTTATGGATATAGTCAAGGCCCTGTGC
>ERZ1504196.514-NODE-514-length-11586-cov-2.768971_pt1 | contig 11586 bp, 7 predicted proteins | sample MGYA00574891_ERZ1504196 | MGnify/ENA primary metagenome ERZ1504196 (study PRJEB39906, sample SAMEA3182075) | gut metagenome | biome: human; feature: gut; material: Stool; isolation source: human stools | place: Canada | collected 2012-03-14 ... | reverse complement strand
CAGTAGGGCTACTGTTAATAAAAACAGGCAAGCCGTTATGAGTAAAGAATAAAAGGACTTCTGTTTAGAGGCGTAAAGCCGTGCCTCCCATAAATCCTGTTCGATTTCGTTATATGAATAGAACGCTTGTACGTTCCGGATGGATTCAGCATTCTTTCCTTGCTCTATAGAATCTTTTAATAATTCGTATTGCTTAGATAATAACGCCGCTTGTTCCCATTGCCCTTTCTCCAAGGCTATTTCTTTCAAATGGAAAAGTCCTCCGGCACGTGTCTCGGGTAAAGGTGCAGAATTTATACAGGCTTGTAAGTAAGCGAGCCGAGTCGATTTGACCGCTTTTCTTATAAAGTTCCCCAAGCACTAGATATACGGGATATTTGGCTTGTGGTTTTGCTACGTTTTGTAAAGATGTCCGCAATAATCCATGTGCTTCCTCCATGCGTTGTCTGTCTATATAGAGACCTGCTAATTCCGTATAAACCGAAGGAATAATTCTCTTCCTCATTAAAGCGATCGCTTTTTGGTTGCAAATAATGGAGCTGTCTTGAAGGCCCAGCATCAAGAAGGTACGCCCTAAGTCCCGCAATGCGAACACCTGTCCTGTACTGTCATTTATTAGATGAAAATTCTCCACCGCTTTTTTCTGGAAAGGCAATGCCTTCTCATAAACCTTCTGGTAGGCATAGAGCATACCTATATGATTATGGATCCTACCAAGCAAGGCATGATCCTCTATCTTTTCCTCATCCCGAAGAGCTTTGAGGTAATATTCCTGCGCTTTTAGCGGGTGCCCGTAATAATCTGCGGCGATCGAGATCAGGGAGTCGGTGGTATGCGTAACGTACGTCTTGTCTTCCGCTTCCGTCAGCAGCAAAGAATAATGTGCCTTATCTTTTCGGGATAGGTTTTCTTTGTTCTCTATTTGTTCAAGGAGCATTAACGCGCTATCCGGATGTTGAGGCATAAGGTTCTCTACTTTCCGGAAGTCTATGGTTTGATGCCCCATCCCATCGCAAGAGATCCATATAATAGGTATTAGAATTAACAGGAAAACAATGTTTTTCTTCATTTGCGTGTTATTTGTTGAGGGTAAAAATAATACAAAAAGACGAGAATATCTTGGCTGGAAATCCCGACTTTTTGGATCTATTTTTATTACCATTAAAACATATTGAATAACAGACGGTTACACTAGAAGCAAGTCATCCGTTTATGGCTTGACAAGTGAATAACTAACGGCTTGTCAAGTGAATAACTAACGAGTAGGGGTAGCCGTCAGTTAACGGCTTGGGAAGTGATCAGTTATTCACTTGAGAAGCCTTTTCCCAGAGAAGATATACTTACTTTGCCGATGAAGTATATCTTCTCCGGGCATAGAATATATACTGCGTTGGCCAAGTAAGTATATATGGATAAAAATAGGACTTTTTCACCCTACCAGCCACCTCTCGATATTCCGGGTCTCGGAGGAGAAATTCGCGCCGATCTTTAAGACCTCCCGGTCGTCTCCGGCGAAGGGTAGGGCATAACCTTTCTCCTCGATCTGCCGCAGAGCCTCCTCTGCGGTTCCGTTCAGCTTGAACTCCATAATATAGACGTAGCGGTCGGTTTGTAGGACGAGGTCGATGCGTCCATTCGAGGTGTGGTATTCCACTTGCGTGTACAGTCCGACCAGCTTGAAGACGATGAAGAGCACGTTGCGGTAATGCAGCTCCGTGTCCCGTTCCGGGTTCCGGCCAATAATCGCCTCGTAAGAGGTATCGGCGAAGAAGCTTTGTAGGCGGTGGAAGAAGGCGTCGTAGTCTCCTGCCCGTACCTCTCTCACAAAGCGGCCTATCTCGAAAGGAGACTTCGAGGCTTGAATGTTCGTATAGAACGGCAGTAAGTATTTCATGAAACCCTCCTCTACCTCTTGGTTGGGGAAACCTAAGCGATAGATCTTGAATTCCGGCTCGTAATCCTTGATCGTGAGGTATCCGCTTTGGTAGATGACGGGGATGGGATTGTTCGAAGCGGAGTCGATGCTGTTCAACACGTCGGCGTCGGTCTCGGTGTTGGCCATGTCGTACAGGTCGTAATTCGTTCGTTTCAGCAACTCCACCAAGTAAGTGGGCGTGCCCGTCTCGAACCAATAATCGCTGAGCCGCATATACTTGAAGGTATTCAGCAGGCTGAAAGGGTTATAAATGCCCGGTCCCCCGGCCACGAAATGATAGCCGTCGTACCGTTTCCGTAGCAAGGATCGGGCCTCCTCGTATGTCCGCTCAAGGGCAGAGGCCAACGTATGGATGTCCTCATCGAAATGCGTACGCAGCTCCGTTTCCGTGATGCCGCAAATGGCGGCGTAAGGCTCCCGCATGGATATATCGTCCAGATTGTTGAGGTCGCTGAAGACGCTTACCTTCCCGAACTTGGTCACGCCGGTCAGTAGGGCGAAGCGTATAGCCCTGTCCATAGTCTTCAACACACCGTAGAAGGGTTTGAGCATGTTCCGGAACCGGTTTTGCATCTCTTCGTCGTGCAAGTTCTGTAGCAAGGGCTTGTCGTACTCGTCGATCAGGATCACGGCCCGCTGTCCGGTTTTGCGGTAGGCCCGGTCGATGATTCCGGCGAAGCGGAGGGGCAGGGTCTCCTCGGTAGGCCGTGTCCCATACTCCTCCTCATATCTGGACAAGGTATCATTTAATATCTTATACAAGCTGTCAGGGGCGTCGTAGTGGGAGATATTCAAGTCGAAATGCAAGATCGGATACTTGGTCCACTCTTTCTCCAGCTTCTCCATGGCCAGTCCCTCGAACAGCTCCTTTTTCCCTTGGAAATAGGCCTCCAGCGTGGATAGCAGCAGACTCTTCCCGAATCGACGCGGGCGGCTGAGGAAATAGTAGCTTCCTGTTTTCACCAATTGATAGATCAAGGCGGTCTTATCAATGTAGAGATAGCCGTCCTTGCGGATCTTCTCAAAGTTCTGTATGCCGATGGGGTAAATAGTCTGGTTCATATCGTCTTGTGTTTAATGTGACTCATAGACAAAGATATGAAAAAAACACGTACATGTTTTCAAAAAAAGACGTACATGTTTTCGGAAAAACACGTACGTCTTTTTTTAAAGGCTTTATAGAGTCTGATTCTACCTAGTACTTGAAGCTCCCTCCCCCCAAGAATTCACGGAGCAAGGAAGTTCCGGGAAGTTCCTCCGTAGGGATGTAATTAAAGTAGCGGAGGAAACGGAGCAAACGATACGCCTCCGCGTTCGCCTTACTACTCTCCGGCACTTGTGCGAGGATCGGTTCCGCAAATTTGCGCAAAGCGGCCAACTCATACAACATGGCGCTATTAAACATAGCGTCCGCGTTCTCTTGATACGGGAAGATCCATTTATCCTCCCCCCGGCGAACACTCGGCCAACGGTTGATCGTATCTTCCGCCGAATATCCCCTGAAGCGGTAATCCCGGATAATACGGCGCAGCAGGCGATTGTCCGTCGTAGGTATCCAGTTGTGATTATCTAAAGAAATAGAGGTCAAGACCGAGACATACACTCGATACTTATATTTATCATCGATAAATTCCGTCAGTTCCGGATTCAAGGCATGAATACCTTCTATCACCAAAATCGAGTTCTCACGAAGCTTGAGCTTCTTCCCTTTGAAAACCCGTTGGCCGGTCTCAAAATTGAAACTAGGCAGCTCGATCTCTTCCCCGGATAACAACTTCTTCAAATCCTTATTAAAATAAGGTAAATCCAGCGCATACAAAGATTCAAAATCATACTCGCCATGCTCATCTTTCGGTGTATCTTCCCGATTCAAGAAATAATCATCCAAGGAAATTCCTACCGGATGAAGCAGATTAGTCGTCAATTGTACTTGCAAACGCTTGCAAAACGTAGTCTTTCCCGAAGAAGAAGGGCCGGAGATCAAGACGATACGAATACCCTCTTTATATCCATCAGCGATCTTTTCGGCGATCTTGGCAACCTGTTTTTCCTGCATCGCCTCAGAGACAAGGATTATATCCTGCGAGCGGCCTTTCTCTATCGCTAAATTCAAATCCCCCACATTATCTAAGCCGACAGTCCGCTGCAATGTAAGGTGTTCCTTATAAGCCTCGAACATCTTATCCTGCTTGATGACAGGCTGCAATTCCATCGGATCGGTCTGCTTCGGGATACGGAGCAAAACGCCATCCATATACGGTTCCAAGTCAAACAATTGGATATAGCCAGTCGAAGGGGTTAAACAGCCATAAAAGAAGTTGATATAACCTTCCAACTCATAATAAGAGGTATAAGGCAATCCCGCCGTCTCTATTAAGCGAGCCTTATCATTCATACCCCGCTCCCTGAACAATACGGCGGCATCCACCGTACGGACACTCTTATGGAGGAAAGGAAGATCCGCGTCAATCAACTCCCACATACGTTTCTTGATCCTCTCGATCGTCTCCAGATCGATGTTCTTGCCGTTATGGATCACGCAATAGTAACCTTTCGATACCGGATGTTCCAGATTTAAGGTCGCCGTCGGCCAAATATCATACACCGCCTTGGAAAATATATGGCAAAGCGAGCGGACATAGGTTCTCAATCCGGATAATTGAGTATAGTCGATAAATTCGATATCCTTCGGTTGCCAGCAACGGAAGTTCAAGCTTTCCGTCTTATTATTCACTTGCGCGTTCATCGGCCTGTACCGAAGCGGAGCGCCAACCGCCGTATAAATGTCCAACAACGAAGAACCAATGGGTACATCCTTGTAGGTATTATTATTTTTGCAGTAAATTGTTATTGTCTCAGACATACTATCTCAGTTATTATTTGTAAATTCGCCCCCTAAAGTTAGGAATATTAATCGGATATACAATCCACTTAAACGTAATTTAAATGGACTATTCTTTTTTTGATTTTCTCCGACTGATCGGCTCCTTGGCGCTGTTCTTGTACGGAATGAAGATCATGAGTGAAGGGTTACAAAAATTTGCGGGTGACAGTTTACGTCGAATACTAACCGCGATGACCACAAACAGAGTGACCGGTGTGCTCACCGGCGTGTTAATAACGGCTCTCATCCAATCCTCATCGGCTACGACGGTTATGGTCGTGAGTTTCGTGAATGCCGGACTCTTGACATTGACCCAATCCATCGGAGTCATTATGGGTGCCAACATCGGAACCACGGTAACGGCATGGCTTATCTCCGCCCTCGGTTTCAAGGTCGATATCGCCGCATTTGCCCTTCCCCTTTTAGCTTTCGCTCTCCCACTCTTCTTCTCAGGAAAAAGCTCTCGTAAATCAATTGGTGAATTTGTTTTTGGTTTCGCGTTCCTGTTCATGGGCCTTCAAAGTTTAAAGGCAAACGCCCCGGACCTCGGAGCGAATCCGGAAATGCTGGCTTTCGTGCAGAATTATACGGATATGGGATTTTTCTCCATCATCTTGTTCTTATTTATCGGAGCGATCTTAACCATGATCGTACAAGCCTCCGCTGCCACGATGGCTATTACATTGATTATGTGCGCCAACGGCTGGATCGATTATCATTTGGGAGTCGCTTTGGTATTAGGCGAGAATATCGGAACCACGATTACGGCCAACTTAGCCGCGTTAACCGGAAACACACAAGCACGACGAGCCGCGTTAGCGCACCTTGTTTTCAACGTTTTCGGTGTCATGTGGGTTTTGGTGCTCTTCTACCCTTTCACGAATGCCGTCTCATGGTTTGTTACCCATGTAATGAAGGTCAGTGATCCGGCTGTAGCGGTATCCTTTAAACTGGCAGCGTTCCACACTGCATTCAATATCAGTAATACTTTCATTATGATCTGGTTCGTAAGCTTGATCGAAAAGACCGTATGTACGCTTATCAAGCCCAAGGTGGAAGACGAGGAATACCGCCTTCGCTACATCACGGGAGGTATGTTATCCACCGCCGAGCTTTCCATCCTACAAGCTCATAAAGAAATCTCATTATTCGCCGAGCGTACGGCTAGGATGTTTAATATGGTGAAAGAATTATTCTACGAGAAGAATGAGGAGACCTTCCTCAAGACTTATAGCCGCATCGAGAAATACGAGAATATCAGCGACCGCATGGAGATCGAGATCGCGAATTACTTGACCGAGGTATCGGAAGGCCGTTTGAGTTCTGAAAGTAAGGAAGAAATCCGTATCATGCTACGTGCCGTCTCGGAAATCGAGAGTATAGCGGACTCTTGTAATAACCTTGCCCGAAGTATCAAACGCAGAAACGAGTTCAAATCCGAATTCACGGAGGAGCAAAACAAGCATCTGGATCATATGTTCGAGCTGGTATCCGGAGCCTTAGATCGCATGAACGTAATTTTGCATAAGCCGGAACTCGTACATGATGATATCAATCCTTCTTATAATATAGAGAACGAGATCAACAACTATCGTAACCAGTTAAAGAGCCGGAATATCGAAGATATCAACAATAAGCTGTACCAATATCAAGATGGCGTTTATTACATGGACATGGTTAGTGAAAGCGAAAAGCTGGGCGATTATGTATTAAATGTTGTTCAAGCGGTTATCGAGAAGAAAATATAGCGTATATTTGTCATCAACAATATCAACAGCCCTTTTCCGTTATTGAGAAAAGGGCTGTTTTAATATAATCCACTATGAATTACAAGTATTATACGATCGTTATCCTTAGCCTTTTGGCATTCTCCGCTTGCGAGAAAGAAGATATTGACATTCCGGCAACCGGCAACGAAGTGAATCAATGGATCGAGCAAACGATGCGAGAGAATTATCTTTGGTATTCCGAGTTCCCGGATAAAAGCTCCTTGGACTTTAGCCTTGATCCGGAGAGCTTCTTCAAGGGCCTGTTGTCCGATAAAGACGGGAAAGATCTTTCTGAAGGTCATCATTACTTTTCCCAATTAGAGAAAGCGACCGTAACAAAGAGTATTTATGACGCGAGCAACTCCTATGGATTCGATTTCGCTACATCCAACCTTAAAGACGGAGGCAGCACCTATAAAATAGCCATTGTCCTTTATGTATTAAAGGATTCACCCGCCGAAGAGGCCGGGTTGAAACGGGGAGATTGGATACTTGGCGTAAACGGTTCTTGGGGTACTATCCAAGACTATGATATATTGAGGAGCGGAGGCAGCGTATCACTCCAACTAGGAGAAGTCCAAGGAAATGGCAAAGGAATAGTCCCGACACGAACAGTCACCTTGAACGCATCCCGAACGGTAGAAGACACCCCATTCCTAAAAGATTCCGTATACACATATGGCAATAAGCGAATCGGCTATTTGATGTACAACCATTTCGCCTCCGGACCGGACGAGTATGATTATAGCGACACGAGTTATAATCTCTATTTGCAACAACTCTTCGAAAAATTCAAAAGCCGTAATATCAATGAGTTCGTACTCGATTTACGTTACAATGGGGGTGGACTTATCAATTGCGCCCAATTACTGGCTTCGCTATTAGTCCGTGAAAGCGTTTTAGGAGAACCTTTATGTATCATGGAGTATAACGATAAAAACTCCAATAAAAATGAGACCTTGCCTTTACTTAAAACGACCGAGGTCATGGCAGGAAATTTAAACCTACAACGGCTATTTGTTTTGACAGGTTCCACCACGGCTTCCGCCTCCGAACTTATCATTAACTCGCTACGATCTTATCTAGACGTTCGGGTTATCGGTAAACAGACTTTTGGCAAAACCGTCGGCATGACGATCTACAATGAATCTAAAAAATATGGCTGGATACTTTCTCCCGTCACTTTCCATATTTATAATAAGGATCGGGAAGCTGATTATGAAGACGGATTTCATCCCGATGTAGCTATTGATGAATTCAAGAGTGATCTAGCTGAATTCGGAGATTTGAATGATCCTTTATTAGGACAAGCTATTTACGAGATAACCGGCCAGTCACCGCTCTTACGATCCGCTACCCCGAGGGGCAACCGGGAAATCCAATATAATCCCCCGCTGTCCTATAAGGATAACTTATTACTGATTCCAAAAGACTAAAAAACAAGATATATGGAAAGCTCATTTCTCAAGATCATAAACGGGAAAGTATTAACTCCTTCGGGCCTCCTTCCGAACGGCCAAATCATCATCTCGAATGGGAAGATCGTGGAGATCACCGGGCAAAACCGGGAGATTCCTCATGCGGAGATCATCGACGCGAAAGGATATTATGTGGCCCCCGGCTGTATCGACACGCATGTACACGGCGGCAACGGACATGATTTCACCGAAGCTACCCCCAAAGCGTTCTATGCCATCACAAGAGCACATGCCTTGCAGGGAACAACGACTTTATATCCTACATTGGCAGCTGCCCCTATCGAGACCTTCCGGGAAGCGATCAAGACTTGCGAGCATATCATGAAACACCCGGAACAGGGCGCCTGTATCATGGGATTACATCTCGAAGGCAACTATTTGAATATGGCTATGAAAGGCGGACAAGACCCTAATTATATCTACCCGCCCGATCCCCGAGAATATAAGGAATTACTAAACGATACCCAATGTATTAAACGCTGGAGCGCCGCCCCCGAGCTTGACGGGGCTTTGGAATTCGGTAAATACGCGTCAGCTCATGGTGTGTTGGTCTCACTGGCCCACACCACGGCCGATTATCTCCAAGTAAAAAAAGCATACGAGGCCGGATTCACCCATGCCACCCACTTCTACAATGCCATGACTTCCGTCCATAAAGACCGTGAATATAAACATGAAGGAACGGTAGAGGGTATTTATCTTATGAAAGACATGACCGTTGAAGTCGTAGCCGATGGTATCCACGTACCGCCGGCGATCTTAAAGTTGGTATATCAAATCAAAGGGGTAGAACGTACGTCCTTAATCACGGACGCAATGGCCGCCGCCGCTTGCGATAACGGTACGGAACATTTTCCGGACCCCCGGGTAATTATTGAGGAAGGCGTATGTAAATTAGCCGATTGCTCCGCTATCGCGGGAAGTATAGCTACCGGAATCCGTTTGATCCGTACCCTGGTCGAGAAAGCGGAAATTCCATTGCACGACGCAGTTCGTATGGCTTCCGAAAGCCCGGCCCGCTTAATGGGAATCTTGGATCATAAAGGAAAGCTGGAAACAGGGAAAGACGCGGATATCATCCTTTTGAACAACGACATAGAGATTCAAGAGACCTTCGTCGAAGGCAAGCAGCTCTCCAAAGAATAAGCAATCCAATAAACAATGACTTCTCCTATCTTGTTTTTAGATAAATAAGGGCATGAATGTATATGGAAAACGTAAAAGAACATTACTGGAGATACTCATTGATCACCATTATATTAGGACTAGGGGTAATTCTATTTTTTAAGATTACCCCGTTTCTTGGAGGTATACTTGGAGCATTCACCATCTATATATTGCTGCGTGGACAGATGTTCCATCTGACAGAAAAGCTAAATATGAGACCGGCTTTCGCGGCTTTACTGTTACTGGGGGAAACAATCTTATGTTTCTTAATCCCGATCACATTGGCGATCTGGTTGGTAATCAACAAAACTCAAAATATTAATTTAGACCCGACTGTACTGCTAAATACAGGCCAACATATAGCGGATCTAGTTCAGGAAAAGACCGGATTTGATGTACTGGATAGAGGAAACTTATTAAAAGCGGCCTCTATACTCCCACAAATCGGACAATTCTTAGTGGGTAGCATAAGCAGTTTCGCCGTAAATGTCGTCGTATTGATTTTCATCCTGTACTTCATGCTGATAGGTGGAAGAAAGATGGAAAACTATCTATATACCTTATTCCCTTTCAGTGACCAAAACAAGGATGAGGTACTCAACGAGATCAATATGATCGTAAAATCGAATGCCATAGGTATCCCTCTTTTGGCGGTTATACAAGGTATCGTAGCGGTGATCGGTTACTTTATCTTTCAGACTCCCGATCCGCTGTTATTTGGGTTTCTCACTTGTATCGCTACGATCATTCCCATTGTAGGGACCGCCTTGGTCTGGGTTCCGCTGGCGGCTTATATGGCTTTAAACGGAGATTGGGTACATGCCTTGGGACTAACTATTTATGCCTTGCTCGTTATTACGAATGTCGATAATCTGATTCGTTTTATCTTACAAAAAAAGTTGGCGGACATACATCCGTTGATCACCGTCTTCGGAGTCGTAATCGGGTTGTCCTTATTCGGATTTATGGGGATCATCTTCGGGCCGTTGTTATTATCCTTATTCCTTCTTTGTATAGATATCTTCAAGAAGAGCTATTTGGATAAATAAAGAGGATCTACAGGACAGGGTATCTTAAAAAGTCATACCTTTACATTACATTTTGAGTAAAACGAATAATATGTCACGTAGAACAGTAAACAATTGGAAACCCATCAAGGGACAACCTCTCACCGAATTAGACAAGAAAATCCTATATATCCAAAATAAAGGACATTTAGTACCCACCCGCAAGCTTATCAAGACTCCGGAGCAGATTGAGGGCATCCGCAGAAGTAGCGTGATCAATACAGGGCTACTGGATTTAATCCAGAAGGAGATTAAAGAAGGTATGTCTACAGCCGCTATCGATAAATTGGTGTATGATTATACGGTAGGGCATGGAGCGATTCCAGCCCCCTTAAACTATGAGGGGTTCCCTAAAAGTGTATGCACCTCTATCAACGAGGTCGTTTGTCACGGTATTCCCAGTGAGAAGGAGATCCTAAGAGACGGTGATATTATTAATGTGGATGTCTCAACAATTTTGGATGGTTATTATTCGGATGCGTCCCGCATGTTCATGATCGGGAACGTATCTCCGGAAAAGCAGAAATTGGTACAGGTCGCCAAGGAATGTCTGGAGATCGGTATGAAAGCGGCGAAGCCGTTCGGATTCGTCGGCGATATAGGCAACGCTATTCAAAAGCATGCGGAGAAAAACGGATTCTCGGTCGTACGGGATTTATGCGGACATGGCGTCGGTCTGGAATTCCATGAGGAACCGGAAGTTTGTCATTTCGGACGGAAAGGCACAGGAATGCTTTTGGTTCCGGGTATGGTCTTTACGATTGAGCCAATGATTAATATGGGTACTTGGAAAGTATTTATCGACGAGGAAGATGGTTGGACGGTCGTCACCGAGGATGAGCTACCCTCCGCCCAATGGGAACATACCTTCTTGATGACAGAGACGGGGCTGGAGATTCTTACCTATTAATATCTAATGCAATTAACGCTTCCGGGCTTTTTCCCGGGCTGCTTTTCCCTTTTCCCGCAAGGCTTCCTTGCGGGCTTTTTCTTTCTCTTTCAACTTCTGCTTGTATAAGCGCTCTTTTTCCTTACGCTCTTTTTCTTTCTCTTTCAAGCGTTGCTTGTAGGCGCGCTCCTTTTCCTTACGAAGATCCTCACGAGCTTTCAGTTTCGCCTTACGGTCGGCTTCCGCTTGTTTCAGCTTGGCTTTGCGGTCGGCTTCCAGCTGTTTCTCTCGATCAGCCTTCGCTTTCAATAAGGCACGTTCTTCCTCCGCTTGCTTCTTGAGAAGTTCTTCCTGTTCTTTCGCTTTCTGCTCACGTAATTCCTTATCCGCCTTTTG
>ERZ1504196.457-NODE-457-length-13111-cov-4.079121_pt1 | contig 13111 bp, 10 predicted proteins | sample MGYA00574891_ERZ1504196 | MGnify/ENA primary metagenome ERZ1504196 (study PRJEB39906, sample SAMEA3182075) | gut metagenome | biome: human; feature: gut; material: Stool; isolation source: human stools | place: Canada | collected 2012-03-14 ... | reverse complement strand
CCTGCCGAGAAGCATGGCAAATGACAGAACAAGCTTTGAAAACGCCGAATAATCGGCATAACTCAGGCTCGGGCCGACTTGCCCGAAGCCGGGGCCAATGTTGTTCACGCAGCTCACGGTAGCCGAGAAATTGGTCTCTATCCCGAACGGCTCAAAGCTTATGAGCAAAAACACGGCTCCGATAACCGCAATATACAGTGCAAAGTAAGAAAGAATCTGCCTTTCGCCCTGTGCGTCAACGCGTCGGCCGTTTAAAATGACTGTGCTTACCTCGCGCGGACGCAGAGCGTGACGCAGGTCGTTGCGCGCTATCTGCGCAAGCACTGTAACGCGGCTCATTTTAAGACCGCCTGCCGTTGAACCCATGCAGCCGCCGAAGAACATGAGAATGAGCAAAACGGCCTTGGCAAGACTCGGCCAGGCATCAAAATCCGCAGTGGCGTAGCCTGTCGTCGTGACGATGGAGGATACCTGAAAAGCGGAAAGCCTGACCGCGTCGGCGATGCTGCCGTACAGGGGCATGATGCTCAGCACGACGATTATCATTGCTGCAAGGCTTATGCCTAGGTAGCATTTAAGCTCGTTTGATTTGAGCACCTCGCGCCATCTTTTGATAAGCAGCAGATAGTACATGTTAAAGCTCACGCCGAACAGCAGCATAAACACGGTTATCACCCATTGACAGAAGTGTGAGTACGATGCGATGCTGTCGGCCTTTATTCCGAAGCCTCCCGTGCCGGCTGTGCCGAGCGCGTGAACGATGCTGTCAAACAGCGGCATGCCGCCGCACAAAAGGAGCACGGTCTCAAGCACGGTAAGGGCAAGGTATATGTAATACAGGATCTTTGCCGTTCCGCTTGCCCGGGGCGTGAGCTTATCCACATTGTGCCCCGGCATTTCAGCACGAAGAATGTTCACCGAGCGCTCGGGCGTTTTTTCCATGACGGCCATTATGAACACAAGCACACCCATGCCGCCGACCCAATGCGTGAAGCTGCGCCAGAACAACAGACCGTGGCTGAGCGCTTCAACATCCGTGAGGATAGATGCGCCCGTTGTCGTAAAGCCGGAAACGGTTTCGAAGAACGCATCTATAAACGAAGGTATACTGCCGCTTATGACAAACGGCAGAGCGCCGAACAGCGATATTCCGATCCACGACAGAGCCACTATCGCAAGCCCGTCGCGAGTGTACAGATTTTTGCTGTCACTGCGGCAGAAAAACTTGAGGGCGGCCCCCACAGCGGCAGCCGCAGCAGCCGATATCACAAAAGAAAGAGAGCAGCTTTCGCCGTAGATAAGCGAAACGGCAAGCGGAAGCAGCATAAGCGCGGCTTCCAGAAGAAGCACTCTTCCTACTGTATGAAAAACGAGCTTTATCTTCATTTTGCTATCACATCCGAAAGATCGTACAGCTTTCTGCCGGCGGCGATTATTATCACGCGGTCGTCGGGCAGTATAACGTCGTCGCCGCATGGGATGATGTTTTTGCCGCCGCGGATTATTCCTGCCAGCAGAATGTCGGGCTTGAGGTCAAGCTGTTTTACGGGAATGCCCGTGTAGCCGAAATCCGGAGAAACGATAAACTCAAGCGCCTCGACCTTGCCGTTCATGAGGCTGTAGAGCGTTTCGACCCTGCTGCCCATGGAGTTTTGCAGCGCGCGGGCGTATCTTAAAAGAACATCGGCGGTTATATGCTTTGGCGATACGGTGCATTCAACTCCCAGATGCTCCGAAAGCTCATGGTAGGCGTCCTGATTGAGCTTGGCGATGACCTTCGGCACACCGCGGTCGAGTGCGTAGTACGAAAGCAGCAGGTTTTCCTCGTCCATTCCGGTGAGTGCCACGAAAGCATCGGCGCCGTCAAGCCCCTCCTCATCGAGAAGCTCGTGCTGCGAACCGTCGCCGTGAATGACAACAGCGCTGCCGCCGAGTGCGGCGGATATATCATCGCAGCGCTTTGCGTCCTTTTCGATTATTTTTACGCCGTTTCCGCTGCGGATAAGCTCATCGCTCAAATATTCCGCTATGCGGCTTGCACCGAGCAGCATCACATGCTTTGTGCGCTTTTGCAGTATGCCCATGTTGCCGAGCAGCTTCTGCATATCCTCGGGCGCGGCTATAAGGCCGAGCTTATCTCCTGCACGCAGAACAAAGCTTCCGCGAGGAATGTACGCGGTCTTGTCACGCAGCACTGCGCACACAAGAAATGATGCCCCGCTTTTTGCTCTCAGCGCCGAAAGCTCAACTCCATCGAGCGCAGAGCCGGGCTTGACGCTCATTTCGGCCATCTCAAAGCGGCTTCGCGTAAAGCTCTCGGATTTTACGGCAGACGGAAACTTTAGAATGTTATATATGGCCTTTGCCGTAAGTCTTTCGGGATTGATGACCATCGAAAGCTCAAGCTGATTTTTAATAAAGTCAAGGTTTTCGCTTGTGTATTCGCTGCCGCGTATGCGCGCAACGGTGTGCTTTGCACCCATGCGCTTTGCAAGAAAGCAGCTGAGCATGTTTATCTCGTCCGAGCCTGTTGCCGCGATGAAAAGCTCGGCGCTGTCGGCGCCTGCGTCCGACAGAGTTTTAAAATGCGTGCCGGCGGCGCATATGCCCATGACATCGTAGTTTGTGCTGACACTGTCTATGACCTCACGGTTGGAGTCAACAACAACGATCTCATGTCCCTCGCTTATAAGGCTTTGCAGAATGCTTTGGCCAATTTTACCGCAGCCGACTATAATGATTTTCATAAATCGCGCCTCGTTTGATCTTTTTATGATTAGACTATAGCACCGGCGGCATTATAATGGGATTAGAGGATCGCCCAAAACATTAAAGTTTTATTAAAACACAGACTAAAAATGGGAAAACGGTTTTCTGGCGCCGTTTTATATGCTATAATTGCGGCAGAAATGAGGTGGAAGAATGCAGCGCGAGGAAAAAATACTTGTATGCCTGTCCGGTTCGCCGACGAATGCGCGTGTCGTCAGAGCGGCTGCCAAAATAGCCGAGGCATTCCACGGAACGCTCACGGCGCTTTTTGTTGAGCCTGCAAATTATGCTGCCGAGCCTGACAGCCGCCTTGCGGAAAATATTCGCCTCGCAAAGCAGCTCGGAGCACAGATCAGAACGCTTTACGGAGATGATGCCGCGGCAGTCATAGCCGAGTATGCGCGTGTTTCAGGCTCAACAAAGATAGTGATAGGACGAAGCCCGGGTAAGCGCGGCTTTTTTTCAAAAAAGAGCATAGTCGATCGCTTGGGTGAGCTTGCGTCCGATATAGACATATATATAATCCCCGACAAAAGCGAGACCTCGGATACGCCGCGCGGCTCGGCACGCAGTCAGGAGCGGCTCAGTCTTTGCGATACGCTTATAACCGCCGTTATGCTTGCTTTCTGCACAGGCATAGGCTATTTGTTCTCCGATCTTGGATTTTCTACGGCAAACGTTATAGTCATTTATATAATCGGCGTTCTCGGCATTGCCATGCTCACCGCCGGACGCAGCTACAGTCTTGCCGCGTCAATACTCTCGGTCCTGATATTCAACTTCTTTTTCACGGAACCGTATTTTTCGCTGTTTTCGGACCCGAGCCATATTATGACGTTCATCGTCATGCTTGCAGCGGCGTTTTTCATATCGTCTATAACGGCGAGGATAAAGCGCCAAACGCATCAGACGGCGCTCAGAGTGTACAGAACAGAGATACTTCTCGAAACAAGCCAGAAGCTTCAGCAGGCGATCGGCACAGAGCAAATACTTACGGTGACTGCCGGGCAGCTTGTCAAGCTGCTTGAGCGCAGCGTTCTGATATACCCGGTCGAAAACGGCTCATTGAGCGAGCCTATGCTGTTTCCCGTGAACGAAAACGCCGGCTTTGACGATTATCTTACGCAGTATGACCGCGACAGCGCGCGCTGGGTGCTCGAAAACGACCGCCGCGCCGGAAACGGAACGGACACGCGTCAGAAGTCAAACGGCATCTACATGGCCATCCACGCAAACGGCAGAGTGTTTGCCGTTGCGGGCGTGGCAATGAAAGCCTCTCCGATGCTTGAGAGCTTTGAAAAGACATTGACTGTTGCGATACTTGACGAGTGCGGCCTTGTGCTTGAAAATGAGTATAACCGCATCGAAAAGCGCAGGATCGAAGAAAAAGCCAGAGCCGAGGAGCTGAGATCAAACCTTCTGCGAGCCATATCTCACGATCTGCGCACGCCGCTGACGAATATATCCGGCACTGCGGCGCTGCTTATGGAAAACGAGCTTTCAGAGGAAAAGCGCAGACAGATGTATGTATCGGTATACGATGACGCGCACTGGCTCATAGACCTTGTTGAGAATCTTCTCTCAATAACTCGCATGGAGGGCGGCAGCAGAATTGAGAATATGCAGCCGGAGCTTCTGGACGATATCTTCCGCGAGGCGGTTTCGCATTCGGACAGGCTGCTGTCGGAGCATGAGCTGGAGATAAGACTTGACGATGAGCTGCTCATGGCGTATATGGACGCAAGGCTCATCGTTCAGGTCGTGATTAACCTTATAAACAACGCCGTGAAATACACGCCTCGAGGCTCGCATATCTGCCTTGAGGCATCGGCACGGGATGACAGAGTGCTCATAAGTGTTGCCGACGACGGAAACGGCATAAGTGACGAGGCAAAAGGAAAGATATTTGATATGTTTTACACAGGAAACAAAGCAAGCAGCGACGCAAGACGCGGCCTCGGACTCGGGCTTGCACTGTGCAAGAGCATTGTCCAAGCGCACGGCGGCAGCATAGCGGTTTCCGACAACACACCGCACGGAGCAGTGTTTACATTTGATCTTAAAAGGGCGGAGGTGCAGCCTGATGAATAAACCGCAGATACTTATAGTTGAGGATGATAATGCCGTTGCAAATCTCATCTCGGCAACTCTTGAAACGCAGGACTACGCCTATAAGCGCGCAGCCACCGGAGCGGGAGCCGTTATGGAGGCGTTATCGTGCAAGCCGGATGTTGTTCTGCTTGACCTCGGCCTGCCGGATATGGACGGGGTCGAGATAATAAAAAAGATCCGCTCGTGGAGCAATATGCCGATCATAGTGGTCTCGGCGCGCAGTGAGGATTTTGACAAGGTATCGGCGCTCGATGCCGGAGCGGACGATTATCTGACAAAGCCGTTTTCCGTAGATGAGCTGCTTGCGCGTCTGCGCGTTGCGCTCAGACGTGTCCGGTACGACGGTGACCGGCTCGGCGAGGAGTCCAGCACATACGAAAACGGCGATATGCGTATAGACTATTCGGCCGGCTGCGTGTATATATCCGACGCCGAAATACACCTGACCCCGATAGAGTACAAGCTCCTGTGCCTTCTCGCGAAAAACACCGGCAAGGTGCTCACGCACAATTACATTTTAAAAGAGGTATGGGGAAGCCCCACTGCGTCTGACGTATCGTCGCTTCGCGTTTACATGGCAACATTGCGCCGAAAGCTTGAAAAAAACTCAAACGGTGTTCAGTATATCCAGACGCATGTCGGCATCGGATACAGAATGCTCAGGATAACGAACAAATAATCAAATAGTGTATGCTAATGCATAAAACTATTAACAAAAATTTCGTGAAATATTGCTGCCTGCGGTGTTAAACTATACACAATATATATTTTGATGGGAGTAAGGCGTATGAACGAAGTAAAATCCCCCAAAAAGCCGCTGATGTATTACTATACGATAGTGCTCATCCTTTTGCTGGTGTTCAATTTTGTCGCAATGCCGTGGATAAGCGAGCATCAGATCAAGGAAGTTGACTACAACACTTTTATCAATATGGTAGATAACGGCGAGGTCAGCACAGTTGAGATCCAGCAGCAGAACAACCGCATTCTTTTCCAGGGAAATGACAACAGAAAAATTTACAAGACTGCCATGCTGCCTGATAACGACCTCGTTTCGCATCTGCTTGACGCAAATGTTTCCACCACCGGCGAGGAGATCGAGCAGACCTCGGCATTGGTGAGCATCCTTGCGTGGGTGCTGCCGATCATACTGTTTGTCGCTCTCGGGCAGTTTATGTCACGCAAGATGATGGAAAAGATGGGCGGTGGGAACTCCATGATGTTCAACATGGGAAAGTCCAACGCCAGGGTCTATGTAAAATCTGCGGAAGGCATTAAATTTGCCGATGTCGCAGGTGAAGACGAGGCAAAGGAAAATCTCTCCGAGATAGTTGACTATCTGCACGATCCCGGCAAATACCGCGAGATCGGTGCATCGATGCCAAAAGGTATACTGCTTGTCGGCCCTCCGGGAACGGGTAAAACCATGCTCGCAAAGGCCGTCGCCGGCGAAGCGGATGTTCCGTTCTTCTCAATGTCCGGCTCCGAGTTTGTCGAGATGTTCGTCGGTATGGGTGCAAGCAAGGTGCGCGATCTGTTCAAACAGGCGAAGGAAAAAGCGCCCTGCATAGTTTTCATCGACGAGATCGACGCTATCGGCAAAAAGCGTGACGGACAGCTCGGCGGAAACGACGAGCGCGAGCAGACGCTCAACCAGCTTCTCACCGAGATGGACGGCTTCGAGGGCAATAACGGCGTAATAATCCTTGCCGCAACAAACCGCCCCGAGTCGCTCGACCCGGCGCTTACGCGCCCAGGCCGCTTTGACCGCCGCGTTCCCGTTGAGCTTCCCGACCTCAAGGGCAGGGAGGAGATACTCAAGGTCCACGCCAGGAAGATAAAGATAGCCGAGGATGTTGATTTTAACAAGATCGCGCGCATGGCCTCCGGTGCATCGGGCGCGGAGCTTGCAAACATCGTTAATGAAGCGGCTCTGCGCGCCGTGCGCGACGGACGGCGCTTTGCGACTCAGGCAGACCTTGAGGAGAGCATCGAGGTCGTCATAGCCGGCTACCAGAAGAAAAATGCTATTATGACCGACCACGAAAAGCACATAGTTGCATATCACGAGATAGGCCATGCCCTTGTCGCCGCAAAGCAGACAAATTCCGCGCCCGTGCAGAAGATCACCATCGTTCCGCGCACCTCCGGCGCGTTGGGCTACACCATGCAGGTCGAAGAGGGCAACCATTATCTTATGAGCAAGTCGGAGATAGAAAATAAGATAGCGACCTTTACAGGCGGACGCGCTGCCGAGGAGGTAGTGTTCGGCTCGGTAACGACGGGCGCGTCCAACGATATCGAGCAGGCGACAAAGCTCGCCAGAGCTATGATAACGCGCTACGGCATGAGTGATGATTTCGATATGGTCGCAATGGAAACCGTCAATAACCAGTATCTCGGCGGCGACACATCGCTTGCATGCTCTGCCGATACTCAGGCCGAAATTGACCGGCAGGTCGTTGCGCTTATCAAAAAGCAGCATGACAAGGCCATAAAGATCCTTACCGATAACCGCGATAAGCTCGATGAGCTTGCACGGTTCCTGTATGAAAAGGAAACCATAACCGGCGAGGAGTTTATGGAGATATTAAATAAGTAAACAGCGCATGAAAACGTAAGGAGCCGGGAAGCCCGGCTCCTTGCGTTTTCACCGTTTATCAGGCATGCGATGCTAATGCATGGTAAATGCAAAATGCCGAAACGATGCTGAAACGGAAACCGACAATCACGCAAAAATTGTACAATTATTAAAAAGTGCTGAAAAATGCGCAAAAACACGTTGCATTTCGCGTTAATTTGTTGTTAAATAATAATGTTATAAAATAGTTTGACCTGTTGCTTAAATGAGGAAGGCTTATGAACCTTACGGACATTTTATCGGTGCTCGGCGGTGCCGTGCTCGGCGCTGCGGTGGCGTATATCAACATGCGCATAAGCAAAGCGAACATGAACGCGTCGAATATGGCTGCTGTAATGGGCGTTAATATGCTGCGGCTGCTGCTTGACGCGGCTGCTCTTGCCGTTTGCTTCTTTGTTTGCAAGGCATATGATCTTCCGATGACGGCAACGCTCATTGCGGCGGCCGTCGGTCTGTCCGGCGGCGGAATGCTGTTTTTGAAGATGATGGTCAACAAAACTCAGCCGCAAAGTAAAGATACGGCGGACGGAGGTGAAAAATAATTGAAAGAATTCTTTGAAAACTTTTTGATGCCGACCAAGACTATCTATTCTATGTGGGTGATAATGGCGGTCATTTTGCTGTTTAGCATAATAGCGACGCGCAAGATGAAAGACGTGCCCGGCCTGCTGCAAAACATTGCGGAAATGGCTGTGGGCGGACTTTTGAACTTCTTTGCCGGAGTCCTGGGAGAGAAGAAGGCACGGCACTATTTCCCGATGCTGGGCTCATTCTTTGTCCTTATCATCGTGTGTAACTATTCCGGACTTATTCCCGGATCGGGAGATCTGTTCACGGTCCCTACATCGGTGCTGACGGTAACGGCGGCGCTGTCGACCATATCTTTTGTCGCCATCCAGTCGTCCGGCATAAAAAAGCGCGGCCTTGGCAAATACCTCGGCACGTTCTTCAAGCCCTTTGCGTTCCTGTTCCCGATCCTGATCCTCGAACAGTTTACGCGTCCGCTTTCCATGGCATTGCGACTTTACGGCAATATCTACGGCGAAGAGCTTGCGGCGGAAACGCTGTTTGAACTGTTCCCGGTAGGATTGCCTATAGTCATGCACATACTTAGTCTTCTGTTCTGCTTCATTCAGGCAATGGTATTTACCATGCTGCTTGCAGTATTCATCAATGAAGCGACCGAAGACGAAGAATAAACAAGTAAACACATACACAATTATAGGAGGAAACACAAATGTCAATAGCACAGGGTCTTATCGCAATAGGCGTTGCACTGGCCATCGGCCTGAGCACGATCGGCGTCGGTATCGGCCAGGGTCTTGCAGCCTCGAAGGCACTTGAGGGTATGGCACGTCAGCCGGATATGAAAGGTCAGCTTCAGTCTGTCATGATCCTTGCAATGGGCTTTATGGAAGCGCTGGCCATCTATGGTCTGGTCATCGCATTCATGCTTATTGCCAAGATGTAAGAATAGAAATAGCATCTTGAAAGGGGGAGACCAGATTGATTTTAGACATAGTTGGACTGCAGATCAGCGTACCTGAGTTCATACTTACTATTATCAGCTTCTTCCTGTTTATGTTCCTGTTGAACAAATTCCTTTTCAAGCCCGTTCTCAGCTTTATGGACGCGCGCAAGGCACGCATTGACGAGGGCCTTGCCGAGGGAAAGAAAGCCGAGACCGCACTTGAAGAGAACAAGGCACAGCTTGCACAGGAGCTTGCTCAGACCGGCGCTGAAGCCCGCGGCGTTATAAACGCGGCACGCAGCGATGCCGAAAAGGCAAAGGGCGAGGTGCTCAATGCCGCCCATGCCGAAGCCGAGCAGCTTCACAAAAATGTCCGTGAGCGAGTGAAAAACGAGGAAAAGGCCGCCGTCGGCGAAATTGACGGCAGCATGCCCGAGCTTGTCGCTCTGCTGTCCGACCGTCTTGTCGGCGGCGGCGCGCAGGATAACAAGGCGCTCATCGACGATTGTGTCAGCAAAACCAAGGAATGATCCCGATGTATAACAGGAATTACGGGAAAGGAGGGATAGTTCTCAAGTGGATATCATATGGAAAATAGTTAACTTTATCATACTGTTCGGCGCTTTGTATCTCATCTGCCGAAAGATGAATCTTTTCGACAAGATGTTCGGCAGCCGCAGACGCGGCATAGGCGAGGAGATCGAAAACTCCGAAAAAGCCAAGGCTCAGGCCAAAGCTCTCGGAGAGGATATCGAAAAAGCCAGAGCCGAAAACGAAGAGCGCAAGCAGCAGCTTCTCAAGGATGCCGAGGCCCAGGCCGAAGCTGACGGAGCGGCAATAGCGGCTGCCGGAGAACAAGAGGCAAAAAGCCTTGTCGAGAATGCTGAAAAGAGCGAAGCTCAGCTTATGGCTCAGATGCGTGACAGAGTGTCGTCCGACGCTGTGCGCCGCGTAGCCGAGATAACCGCAGAGGTACTTCGCAACGGCAATTTTGAGGACTCCAAGCAGGCGCTGAATGATAAGTTTATCGAACAAATTAAAGAATTGGTATCGGCAATGCCGAGTGACATTTTGAACATGAACGAACTTAAAAAACTTGACATTTCAATAAAGAGCGCGCAGCCGCTGAGCGACGAGGAAATGAAGAAGCTCACGCAGATAATATGCGAGACCTTTATCTCATGCCACAATGAGGTCGATTCCGATGTTATAGGCGGCGTGCGTATGCAGGTGGGCGATACAGTTTATGACGGAACGCTTGCCCACACGCTCGACAGGCTCAGCCAGGATGTTGAAGACAACACCCGCCAGAGCGACAGTCAGATGAGATCTATCGCCGACGGAATCAAGCAGCAGCTTGAGAAGGTCAACGGCGATATAGACGTATTCCAGACCGGCGAGGTTCTCACCCTCGGCGACGGTATCTGCCGCGTATCCGGCCTTGCCGACGTTATGGCAGGCGAGATGCTCGAGTTCCCCGGCGGACTCAAGGGCATGGTGCAGGATTTGGACAAGAACAATGTCGGCGTTGTTCTGCTCGGACCGTTCGGCCATCTTCAGGAGGGCGACAGTGTCCGCCGCACAGGCAGGATCGTTGAAGTTCCTGTCGGTGATGCGCTTATAGGCCGCGTTGTTGACGCAATGGGCAGCCCTATCGACGGCAAAGGCCCCATCAAGACAGACTCCTTCCGCCCGGTCGAAAGCCCGGCTCCGAGCGTGCTTTCAAGAGAGCCCGTTTCCGTGCCTCTGCAGACCGGCCTGAAGGCTATAGATGCGCTTGTTCCTATCGGCCGCGGCCAGCGTGAGCTTATCATCGGCGACCGCCAGACCGGTAAGACCGCGATCGCGCTTGATGCTATCATCAACCAGAAGGGCAAGGATGTCATCTGCATCTATGTTGCCATCGGCCAGAAGGAATCCACCGTATCGAGCGTTGTCGAAAAGCTGCGCAGCCACGGCGCGATGGATTACACGATCGTCGTTGCCGCAACGGCATCTGAGCCGGCTCCCATGCTTTATATCGCGCCTTACGCAGGCGCTGCAATGGGCGAATACTTCATGTACAACGGCAAGGACGTTCTCATAATATACGATGACCTGAGCAAGCAGGCCACCGCTTATCGTGAAATTTCTCTGCTGCTTCAGAGACCGCCCGGACGCGAAGCATACCCCGGCGATGTTTTCTACCTGCACTCCAGACTGCTTGAAAGAGCAGCTCGACTCAACGCAGAATCCGGCGGCGGCAGCATGACCGCACTGCCGATCATCGAAACCCAGGCAGGCGACATCTCCGCTTACATCCCAACAAACGTCATTTCCATTACCGACGGTCAGATCTTCCTCGAGAGCGATCTGTTCCACTCCGGTGTCCGTCCGGCAATAAACGTAGGCCTCTCGGTATCCCGTGTCGGCGGTGCAGCCCAGCTCGGCGCCATGAAGCAGGTCGCAGGCCGCCTGCGCGTTGACCTCGCTCAGTATCGCGAGCTTGCATCGTTTGCACAGTTCGGATCGGATCTTGACAAGTCCACCCGCGATACGCTGCATCGCGGCGCACGTATGACCGAAGTTCTCAAGCAGGGACAGTATGTTCCTATGAGCGCTGCCGATCAGGTAATTGCGATCTTCGCAGTTTCCGAAGGCTACGCCGACGACCTTGAGCTTTCGGATGTTGCACGTTTCGAGTCTGAGCTTATTGATTATGTAAACCGCAGCTACCCTGAATTCCAGGGTGAAGTGCTCAGCGGCAAGAAGCTGAGTGCAGATCAGCAGGCAAAGCTTAAAGAATGTATCGTAAATTTCAAGAAGACTTTCTGATAAACGGAGAAGGGAGGGGCATTAATGGCTAATATGCGCGCCATTCGCACGCGAATAAAAAGCGTGAAGAACACCGAGCAGATAACCAAGGCTATGAAGATGGTCGCGGTGTCCAAACTGCGCAGAACGCAGAGCAGCATGCAGGCAATGCGCCCCTTCTCTGAAAAGAGTCAAGAGGTCATGGACACGCTGCTGTCGGCTTCGTCGGGACTGGAGAATCGCTTCATAAAGCCCCATAAGGAAGTCAAAAAGGTCTGCTATGTCCTGTTTTTGGGCAATCGTGGACTCTGCGGAGCGTATAACAGTGCGATTTTGCATTATGCAAACTCCGTCATCAAGCAGGCCGGTAAGGAATATGGCCTTGTTGTCTGCGGCCGCTGGGGCAAGGATGTTCTTGCAAACAGCAAGCTCAATGTTATAAAAACCTTTGCCGAGCTGAGTGATACGCCGAATATTGACGAGGCACTTGAGGTCGCAGATTATCTCAAGAGTCTGTACACAAGCGGCGAATATGACGAGGTCCACCTTGTCTACCAGCACTATGTCACGGCGCTGAGACAGGATGCTACCTGTGTGCAGTATCTTCCGGCCGCGCCGGAGAAGAGCGATAGTCAAGGACATGGCAGAATATTTATCTTTGAGCCGGATACGAACAGCGTTTTGGAAAGCGTAATGCAGCTTTACCTTAATAACAAGATAATGAGCGTTCAGCTCAACCGCGCGCGCCAGGCCGCGATCACGACCGAGATATCCGAGATCGTCGGCGGTGCATCCGCGCTTAAAAAGAAAAAGTAATCATCCCTTTAAAACCCCTTAAACAGGAGGTATGTCAATGGAAAACGGAATAATCAGAAGGGTCATAGGCCCCGTTGTTGACGTCCAGTTTCCCTCCGGCAAGCTGCCGGATATCTATAATGCTATCGAGGTAAACCTCGATGACCATAAGATCGTCATGGAGGCTGTTCAGCACATCGGAGATAACAGCGTAAGATGCATCTCGCTGTTTTCGACCGACGGACTGTCCCGCGGCTGCCCTGCGGTCGATACGGGAGCACCCATTAAAATGCCCGTCGGCGAAGCGACGCTCGGCCGCATGTTCAATGTCGTCGGCGAGCCTATCGACGGTAAGGGTCCTGTAAATGCTGAAGAGTATATGCCCATTCACAGGCAGGCACCTGCGTTTACGGATATTGCCCCATCCACCGAAATACTCGAAACCGGCATCAAGGTCGTTGACCTGCTCGCGCCTTATTCCAAAGGCGGCAAGATCGGCCTGTTCGGCGGCGCAGGCGTCGGCAAGACAG
>ERZ1504196.440-NODE-440-length-13561-cov-4.196875_pt1 | contig 13561 bp, 18 predicted proteins | sample MGYA00574891_ERZ1504196 | MGnify/ENA primary metagenome ERZ1504196 (study PRJEB39906, sample SAMEA3182075) | gut metagenome | biome: human; feature: gut; material: Stool; isolation source: human stools | place: Canada | collected 2012-03-14 ... | reverse complement strand
TTATTAATTTGAAATAAACAAAATCTATTTCGTCCTTAATTGGGGGTATTGATTTTATAAAATTACAATACCATTCTTTTTCACCTAATAAAGCCTCATACCTCTCTCGTTGAGTAGTACATGAATTTGAAATTGTCAGATTCGTTCGTCGATAAGAGAAGCCTATTGTGTTTATGTTCACAATACCATTTTCTTGTGCAACAAGAAATGTTGATATTTTATCTGATGACCACGCATATGGTAAGTAATAGAACCCGCCGAGTCCTTTTAATGTGGAAGCTTTGAATAGATAATCACCTATAAACTGGTCTCTACCTTTCCATAAATTCCATATCATAGAGTAAACGCTCTCAATCAGAGGTCTCGGTGATTGAATATCGATAATTTCGTTTCTTTCATTTATAATTTCTGTCCTTATATGAAGGATGTTAAATTCAGGATATTGCATAATTGCATTTATATAAAGCGATAAGGCTTTTTCTTTAAGGATGTCGTCATCGCCCATACAAATAACATACTCTCCAGATGAAAGGAATAAGCACTTATTCCAATTATTTACTACGTCTTTTCCTCCAAAGCCGGTTTCGTTCTTGTAATATTTTATCCTATTATCATTGTAGCTATCTACAATTGTATCAATATCCTCGGGAGAATTATCGTTTACAATTATAATTTCGAAATTATGATAGTCTTGGGATAATATGCTATCAATACATTCTTTCAAAAATGTCTTTTTGAAAGTCGGGACTAATATGCTAAACTTTACTTGACTCATGATTAATTGTGTCGTAAAATTTTATATTCATTCTTTCTGCTTCGGCGGTCAATCTCTCGCAATCAGCTTTATTCATATTTGAAATACCGATTGACTTGTAGCCTTTATATCTGCTTTCGAATAAATCCTCTAACTCTAATTTCGACATTCTCTCGTCTTCAGGGTATAATATCCTTTCATGCTCCAAAATTTGGTTTATCGAAAATCTTGTTGCTATGATTTTTGCGGGATTTCCTGCAACAATAGCATAAGGTGGTACGTCTTTTGTAACGACACTACCGGCGGCAACAATAGAACCTCTAGATATATGAGATTTTGATAGTAAGATGCATGAAGCTCCAATCCAGCAGTCTTCTTCAACTGTAATAATTCTTTCTTCATCATTTATATGAAGATAACTGAAGAATTGAGGTAGACCTACTGTGGGAGTGTGTGCGCCAGGTATAATAATTGTTCCACTACCAATTGAACTATATTTCTTTATCGAAATTTGCCCTTTACTCGAAATCATGTTAACATGATTTTGAATTCTAACGCAGTCCCCGAGAGACATGTTGCGAGGTTGAACCGTGAGGGGTGTTATAATTTGAGTGTTCGGGCCAATCTCTTTGAATTGATTTTTGAAATATGGCATCCAATATTGATCAATTAGTCGATAGAGTGGTGTCTTTGAAAGAAATGACCTTATGATTTTGTCAATAAAGCTGTTCATTTTCTTGCTGTGATAAAATTAAGAGTTTCTTTATACTGCTCCTTAAAAAAGAATTTCGCGCTTAACAGGTAATATATAAATCCGGATGCAATTCCTAATAATAACTTTAAGATGTTGATGGATGTTAATGTTTGGGCCAATATTGAAATGAACCCCATAACAATGCAGTTGACGAGTATTGGAAAAATACTTATAAGTTGTACCCATATTCTCGTGTTTATTATTTTTTTTGCATATAAGCAGCTAATACATATGTAAATCCACATAACAAATACTTCTGCTAAGCAATATGTCTTGACGCCGTAAGGTAAAAAACAGCATAGAGAGATAACTCCTATAATTATTTTGCAGCACTCACAATGTAGATATAAATCGCTTCTTCCGCTAACAGTTAAGAGATTTGAATTTATGAGTAGGATAGGAAACCACATGTATGATAGACAAATTAATTGCATTAAATTTACTGAATCTATCCATTTCTCTGTGAGTACGACTATCACCAAGGGCCTTGCGACGGCAGCCAAACCTATCATTAGTGGAAAAATAAGAAAGGATGTCATTTTTAACAACCTAATATAATTATATCTGAGACGTTCCTTGTCATTTTGTATCTTGCTTAGGACTGGGAATGTGACACTTTGAAAAGATATAGCTAAAGTTTGCGACGGCAAAGCTGGCCAACTTTTAGCTCTTTCATATAGGCCTAAAAGAGTAGGAGAAAAGAACTTGCCAATTACCATTGGCGCTATGTTCGCATACATTTTGTTAACCACTCGAGCCACCAATAGTTTACTACTATACCCAAACAGCTCTTTAAAAGATTTCATCGAAAAGCCTTCTGTTGGATACCAACGATATGCCATATTATAAAGAATGGCTGAAACCAGTTGAGATAAAAGAGATGGTATAATTAGCGACCAGATACCCCATCCAGTGTATACCATTATAATGGCTGTTAAGGCATAGAAGATATTGCATAATACCTCAATTTTGCATTTGGTTTTAAAATCAATTTTTGATTTTAATAGTATAAGTTGAATACTGTAGAAAGGTGTTATAAGAAGTGTTATAGAAAATACTCGGGCAATTTTGCAAATATCTGTCATCTCATAGAAATCAGCTATGTATGGGGCGCAGATGAATATTATGAAATAAATAACATAACAGGCTGTAAAGTTATAATAGAATACTGTAGATATGTCTTTTTCAGTTCTATTCTCCTTCCTCAAGAGTGCGGAACTCAAACCACCATCAGTAAATATTTGAAGTACCGAGGTGAATACTGTAATCATAGCAATAATGCCATAATCACTTGGAAGCAGAATCCTTGCCAAAATAATACCAACGATAAACGTAAAACCGGAGTTGCTTACAAGTGATAATGTTTGCCAAACTACTCCTTTTTTTGTTTTATTTGTTAATGTTTCTTCCACAAATGAAAAATTGCTATATCACAATGCTTTGGGCGGTTAATCCCGAGAAAATATGTCGCGAGTGTAGACTTTGTCGGAGACATCCTCGAGTTCCGGTGTGGTTCTATTGGCTATGATTGCATGGCTTTGGCACTTGAACGTTTCGATGTCGTTCACCACACGACTACCAAAGAAGGTAGTACCATTCTCGAGGGTAGGCTCGTAGATAATTACTTCCGCCCCCTTGGCTTTGATGCGTTTCATAACGCCTTGTATCGAGGACTGTCTGAAGTTGTCGCTGTTGCTCTTCATTGTTAGCCTGTAGACACCGATTACACATGAATGTTCGGGCGCCCGCCCGTAGGTATTGGCAGATGTATAATCGTAATATCCAGCCATATGCAACACCTGGTCTGCGATGAAATCCTTGCGCGTGCGGTTACTCTCCACAATCGCACTCATCATACACTGAGGTATATCTTCGTAGTTGGCTAAAAGCTGCTTGGTATCCTTGGGCAGACAATAGCCGCCATAGCCGAATGACGGATTATTATAATGCGTACCTATGCGAGGGTCGAGTCCGATGCCTTCTATGATAGCACGGCTGTCAAGGCCCTTGACTTCGGCATATGTATCAAGTTCGTTGAAATAGCTGACGCGCAGGGCCAAATAGGTATTGGCGAACAATTTCACGGCTTCGGCCTCTTTCATGCCCATATATAGCGTGTCGATTTCGGGCTTTAATGCGCCTTCCTGAAGCAAACCGGCAAAAGTACGCGCCGCATTAGTCATTTCTTCTATATCGGTAACTGCTTCGATGGCAGCATTTTCTTCGTCGAATTCGGGACGATTGATAATCTTTGGTATGCCGGCGATTATGCGCGAGGGGTAGAGATTATCATAAAGGGCTTTGCTCTCACGTAAAAACTCGGGGAAAAATATAAGATTGAATCGTTTGACACCCTTTGCCGCATATTTCACGTATAGATTACGGCAGTAACCGACTGGTATGGTAGACTTTATCACCATTACGGCATTTGGGTTGATATCCAGCACCAAGTCGATAACGTCTTCTATGCAATGTGTGTCGAAATAATTCTTTACCGGGTCGTAGTTTGTCGGTGCCGCAATCACAACAAAGTCAGCATCTCTATAGGCTTTTATACCGTCAAGGGTTGCCGTCAGGTCGAGATTTTTCTCAGCGAGATACTTCTCGATATATTCATCTTGAATTGGGGACTTTTTGTTGTTGATTAAGTCAATCTTTTCTGGTATTATATCGACAGCAGTCACTCGGTTGTGCTGGGCCAACAATGTGGCGATACTTAGTCCTACATAACCGGTCCCGGCCACAGCTATATTATACTTGCTTCCCATATCTGATTTTTTCCAGCCAATTGCTTGTAATCTCTAAACTTCGTATTAGTCCGCAGTATCATACATCTCCTCATAGTACCTGAGGTAGTCGCCGGAGGTCACGTTGTCCAGCCAATCCTGATTGTCCAGATACCAGCGGACGGTTTTCTCGATGCCTTCCTCGAACTGGAGGGATGGTTCCCATCCGAGTTCGGACTGGAGTTTTCGCGAATCGATGGCGTAGCGCATATCGTGACCGAGACGGTCGGCGACGTATGTTATCAATCCGAGGCTGTGACCTTCGGGATTGCCGAGCAGACGGTCGACTGTATTTATTATCACTTTGATAAGGTCGATGTTCTTCCATTCATTAAACCCACCGATGTTATATGTCTCAGCGACTTTGCCTTTATGGAAAATGACATCTATTGCTCTGGCATGGTCCTCTACGAAAAGCCAGTCGCGCACATTCTCACCCTTTCCGTAAACTGGTAGTGGTTTGCCTTGGCGGATGTTGTTGATGAACAAGGGTATCAGCTTCTCGGGAAACTGATAAGGCCCGTAATTGTTCGAGCAGTTGGTGACAATAGTAGGCATACCGTAGGTGTCGTGGTAGGCTCTCACAAAATGGTCGCTAGACGCCTTGGATGCGGAATATGGCGAATGAGGATTATACTTTGTCGTTTCAAGAAAAAATTCTGTGCCGTAGGCCATATCGTCCTCGCTGGAGGCTTTGGTGGTGAATGGAGCCGGAACTCCTTCGGGATGAGTCAACTCAAGGGCTCCATAGACTTCGTCGGTGGAAATATGGTAAAAAAGCTTACCTTCGTACCCTTCAGGACGGGATTCCCAGTATTCTCTGGCGGCTTGCAGCAGCGAAAGAGTGCCCATCACATTGGTACGAGCAAAGATGAAGGGGTCTTTTATCGAACGGTCTACATGACTCTCTGCCGCAAGATGAATTATACCGTCTATTTCATGCTCGCGAATCACGCGACGCATTTCGTCAATATCTGCGATGTCTGCCTTCACGAATGTGTAGTTAGACTTTTCTTCTATATCTTTGAGGTTGGCAAGATTTCCGGCATATGTCAGTTTATCGAGATTGACAATGTTATAATCCGGATATCTGTTGACAAAGAGGCGAACTACATGAGAGCCGATGAATCCGGCTCCACCGGTGATAAGGATGTTACGCTTCATTGGATTTCAGATTACGGATGCACTTTTTAAGCGAGTCAGTCCAGTATGGTACACATAGACCGAATATGTCTTTAAATTTCGTCTTGTCCAAAACCGAGTAGGAGGGGCGCACGACGGACGAGGGAAATTCATAAGAGTGGCAGGGCTGGATATTGCATCTTGTATTCCCGCTTATTTCGGCGATGTTTTTTGTAAAATCAAACCAACTGCATACGCCCTCGTTAGAGTAATGGTAAGTACCCTCGTTCCCTTCGAACTTGTGGTTCTCAATTATATGGAAAATCGCATCTGCCAGGTCCTGTGCATAAGTCGGAGTTCCGACTTGGTCAAACACGACCTTGAGTTCCGTTTTTGTCGAGGTCAAATTGAGCATCGTCTTGACAAAGTTCTTGCCATATTCAGAGTACAGCCACGCTGTTCGAAATATCAGAGCCTTGCATCCACTTTCTTCAATGGCCTGCTCTCCATGTAGCTTTGTCTTGCCATACACTCCTGAGGGATTGACAGGCTCTATCTCTGTGCGAGGAGTATTTCCCTTCGCCCCACCAAAGACATAATCGGTTGAGATATGAATCAGTGTCCCGTCATTATCCTTAATTGCTCGGGCGAGGTTTGCGACAGCCCCTGCGTTAAGTTTTTCGGCCAAAGCCTCATCGCCTTCTGCCTTGTCAACATTGGTATAAGCAGCGCAGTTGACAATAACGTTTATATCGTTCTCTTTCACCATTCTTGCGACTGCATCGGCATTTGTGATGTCGAGCTCGGCTGCGTCGGTAAAGATATAATTTTCCGTTGCGGCCTTGGCCGACCTACGCATACAGTTTCCAAGTTGACCGTTTGCACCTGTCACCAATATATTCATAATTCAAACGGGCTAACGAAATCGTTAAACATAGGATGAGTCCTGTCTTTATCTGAAAGGATAGCCTCAGACAAATCCAATCGCCAATCTATTCCGAGAGATGTATCCACGATAGATATTCCCCCATCAGCTTCCGGACAATAAAAGTTGTCACATTTGTATTGGAAAATTGCGATATCACTGAGCACGGCAAAACCGTGGGCAAAACCGCGAGGGATGAAGAATTGACGGTGATTATGTTCCGTAAGAAGACAGCTTACATGTTTTCCGTATGTTGGAGAACCCTTGCGGATGTCGACTGCAACATCTAACACCGAGCCTCTCACACATCTCACAAGCTTGGCCTGGGCATGAGGTGGTCGCTGGAAATGAAGACCCCGCATCACACCTCGTGACGAACAAGACTCGTTATCTTGCACGAAGTCAATGAGGCCGACTGTCTCCTCAAATACTTTTTTGTTGAAACTCTCGAAGAAATATCCACGAGAATCGGTAAAAACGCGGGGTTCGAGAATCACGACGCCTTCTATTGCCGTTTTGATAACATCCATACTTAATCAAGATTCTTCCGGCCGGTTCTTTCAACTTCTTCAACTACTTTTAGAAGATACTGACCGTATTGATTTTTAAGCATTGGTTTCGCCAATTCCAACATTTTCTCTTTGGATATCCACCCCTGACGATAGGCTATGCCTTCAAGACACGCGATTTTGAGTCCCTGACGCTTCTCGAGAACTTCCACATAAATGGATGCCTCCGCCAAAGAATCATGCGTGCCGGTATCGAGCCATGCAAACCCTCTCGGCAGAGTTTGTACTTTCAACTCTCCATCATTTAGAAATTCCTGATTGACAGTTGTAATCTCAAGTTCTCCTCGTGCTGACGGCTTTATTTTTTCTGCCACACGCACAACTTTATTTGGGTAAAAATAAAGCCCTACTACGGCATAATTGCTCTTCGGATATTTCGGTTTCTCTTCTATTGAAAGACAGTTGCCGTCATTGTCAAATTCTGCGACACCATAACGTTCCGGGTCATTCACCCAGTAACCGAAAACCATAGCCTTTGATTCCTTTTCGGCACAATTTACCGCTTGCTTAAGAACTTCAGAAAAGGCTGCTCCATGGAAAATATTATCGCCGAGGACAAGACATACGGAATCGTTCCCAACAAACTCTTTACCTATAATAAAAGCTTGTGCGAGACCGTCGGGAGAGGGCTGTTCTTCATAAGTAAATTTTACCCCATAGTCAGAGCCGTCGCCAAGTAAACGTTTAAAGCCGGGTAAGTCCTGTGGCGTCGAAATGACGAGTATATCTCTAATTCCAGCTAACATAAGCGTAGATATAGGATAATAAACCATCGGTTTGTCGAAAATCGGCAACAACTGTTTACTCACCCCTTTCGTAATGGGATAGAGCCGAGTGCCGGAACCGCCAGCAAGAACTATACCCTTCATAAAGTGCTAATCAATATTTGAGAAAATGCAGTAATGGATATTCCTTGTCCTCGATGTATAAACGTTGCGACGTTTATATGCATTCGCATCTATCGTGTAATTTTCTCCACATCCTTTGGGTCGATGTGGACGGTGGCGCCGCCGAGGAGGGCGAGGCTGACTACGAGGGTATGGGTGCCGTCGGAGTTGGCGCGGATTTCACCTTCGAGGCCTCGGAGGTTGCCTCGGATTACGCGGACGGTGTCGTTGATGCGGAATTCGGTTGGCGAGAACTCGACGGGGGTGTCGGATTGGCCGAGCATGAATTTTAGTTTCTGTATTTCGGCGTCGCCAATGACTGCCACTGGCTTGTTTAGGCCACCACTATCAGCGGAGCGATTGACAAGGAAGCGGTTGACGTATGGGAGGTTGACGATTTTGCGACGTTCCTGCTCGGTGCATTTCACAAACACCATCGAGGGGACTACAACGCGGTCTACGATTTTGCGCCGGCCGTTAGCCCAGACTCGCATCTCTTTCTGAGTCGCCACATAGGTTTCAAGGCCTGTTGTTTGGAGCTTTTCGGCGACCGATTTCTCGTGTCGGGAGTTGACAATGGCGACAAACCATTTGGCTTCGGGCACGCCTACGGCGCCGTCAACGCCCATAGGCTCTGCCGCTACTACTCTTCGTGAACACCGCTCTTCGGTCATCAAAATTTTGTTACTCTCTTGTGTAGAGATGCTTTTTATGCTGCAAAGTTACGAATTTTTTCTGATTTTTCGGTGAGAGCGTGCTCCTTTTTTCAATTAGACACGGCGTTTGAATCGCATTGTTTAGCAAATTACCCTAATTGGCCACTTACTATATACTGATTATCAAAGCATTGCAGCTCATCAAAATCTCTACACAAGAGATAGTTATGGTTGCAAAACATTATGTTTAGTTAACCTTTTGAAACAGAGGTGATGCCGTTTTTATGGGGTTGGGGATGTTTAGCAAATGTATTTGCACAAGGAATTCGGCAATTTCGATAGACACGGCGATTTCGACAAGGCAAAAAGAAAGGCCACAGCCGTAGCCATGTGTCTTTCATGTGATTTTAGATTATCCTACCGTTTTCGTAGCGGTAGATTTGGAGCGTTTCGGTGGTCATCAACTCGCAGTCTCTGAGGCGGAAGCCATATTTTTCTTCAAGGGTACTGAGGAATGTTGCAAAATCCTCGTACATCACAAATGCTTTGACTTCCTCGGCGGTCAGATGGATTATGTTGAGGTAGCCGCCATAGAAGTCGAGTAGTATAACGTAGTTCGTTCCCATTTTAATCTTTGTGTTTTCGTTTTAGATATTTCAAGAGTAGCGATTTCACAACCCCGGCCTTATCGGCCTCGGTGTATGTGAAGTAGTAGCTCCTTGGGTTTCCGCGCATGTCATCTCTTACGACGCTTCCCCGGTAGTCTCCTTTGGCAAAGAAGTCGGCGAGGCTTACGCTGGTGGATGTGTCGGTGTTCGCGTATTGCAGATAAAGGTCCACCGAGAGGTGTCCCTTGTAGAGTCTTACGCCTTCGACCTCAGAGTTCCAGCCGTTGCCGGTTCTGAATTCTGGTGAAATGCGGAGTTCCTTATCCCGGCTATTTCCGATGCGTGAGCCGTTTTCCCTGACCATTCTTGTGATGGTTTCCAGGGTGATGGCAAGCAGCTCTCCGGTGGAGAGACTTTTCACGGTCTCCGTTTTCCCGGATGGTGCCGTCCTTGAAAAGATGATTTTGTTGACGTCCATGGTTCTTAGTCGTTATAATATTCCTTCATGTAGCAGCGTTTGCAGAGGCTGCCGTAGTCGTTCACGTCCGAGGGTGTCATGGCGGCGCCGCAGCAGTCGCAGTACCTGGCTACAGTATGATGCACCTGCCGAGCCACTTCAAAGATTGCGGGTTTAGAAGATGTAGCCTTCCTTGTCTGTTTCTTTGTCATCGGGTTTGAATGTCTGGGTTGATGATTCTTCTTCGTACAACAGGTGGTGCTCCTCCACGATGCGCTCGAAGTCCTCACGCGAAAGCATGGGGAAGTTGGTCGGATACATATCGTAGAGGTCGGCCCCGGTCATTGTCGGGTCTTGCTGGAGTATGGAGTGTATCTCGTCTTCCAACTCCCAGTCTTCATAATATCCGAAGCCGTCGTTTTCGCCAGCTTCATGTGTATAGACTTCTGTACAATCCTCGATAATGTGCTGTACGAATTCCCAACACTTCTCAAGGTCGCGCTTGACTGTGATTTCCTAGTCGCTATGCGCGTTATAATAGCCAGTGCTTATCGTAAGATAGTACGTTGGATGTCCCAAGCTCGCAGCGGATTGAGAATTTCTTGTCTGCCAGCGGTGTGCCGTCGATGGCGACGAAGGCGCGTGATTCGGAGCATCCTGCCCCGATTTGCTTGTAGCCGTCGATATATCCTCCCTTGATGCAGATGTCGACCAGGAGACGTTTCAGCACCTCGTTGGATTCCCGGGAGTACTGTCTTTCGAGGAGTCTCCATTTGTTGCCATCCTCGTCCCTGACATCGGTAAAGAGGATTGCCCTGGCAAGTACGTAGCCGTCCTTGTCGAGAATATAAGCGGCTTTGGCTTCGACTGAACTCTCGTAGAATGAGTGCCTTTCACGCCCCACCATGCAGCTGCAGCCGTTGAAGTCGCGGCAGGCGTATTCGTCGTAAATGAGCTTGAAATTATCATCAACGTGCAGGGTGACCTCGGGTGTCTGGCCGAAGGTGTAGGTCTGCCAGTCCTGCGTAAACTCCTCCGAGAGCCAGTTGACTACCTGCTCCGGGAGAATCTGACCAATCTATGTCTCCCTGATGATGGCTGTGAAGAATTTACCGGCCTTCATCTTGTAGACGTGTTCTGTCTTGGTGTTGACGTATCGGACAGATTTCTTGTCGAAATCCTCGCACAGACCTTCCTGGTTGTCGGTCCGGTATTGTGCGCTCCAGTAGGTTTTGCCGATGAGCGTTACCTTGTTGGAGAGCCGTGGGTCGTTCTTGCCAGAAGCCTGTACGGCTTCAAGCACCTGTCGTTTGAGTTCGGCCATGTTCCTGATGTGGAGCAGTGACCAGTCGTTATGCCGCGTTTATGAGCTCTTGTTTGCGAAGGGTGAAGAGTGCCTTGATTTCAGGGTTGGCATCAACCTCGTTCTGGTGCTGTTGGTAGAGCAGTACAATGGTCTGGGTTGAGTCGGTCGCGTTGATTGCCGCCTTTGTCTCGGCGTAAGGGTCGGATGCCTTGTGTTTGCGTTGGACGGGTGTTGGAGCGATAGCTACATCGGTTGGCTCTGTTCCTTCCGGTAGGTCCTCTCTGGCATAGATGTAGAGGACTAAGCCGAAGATACTCAGGTTCTTGACAAGGCACCGCATGAGAGTCTTGTTGATGTCGAACATGGTGGCTGCTTCCACCTTTTTGTCGACATACTTTCTGTTTGTTTTGTCCCACACCTGGTAGGTGTAGGGTTCGGTGCGCATCGCCTTGTTGCCCGCGTCCAAAACGGGAAGCCACATCGAGTAGGTTAGACCGCCAGCCGTTACCTCGGTGAATACCATGATGCCGAGTAGAGGGTCGATAAAGTAGGGCAGGTTGGTCTGGGGATTGGTGATGACCTTGTAGGTGGCCGTCGGGTAAACCTCTTTGAAGGCTTTCCATGCGTTGGCCCAGGATACATACGAGAGGCCGTTCTTTGATTCGGCCTTGTCGTTGAGGTTTAGAGATGTGAGCAGGCCGAATTTTTCAGCCACCTGCTCATCGTAGCTCTGATAACTGGTGACAGTCATGGGAGCGAAGTCAAAATCTTCTGTTGACATTGTTGTTGGGATTAAGGGTTGACAAAGTAAAGGAGGCCACGCACTTTTTGAGGATTATAGTGTGAGGCCTCCCGATGATTAGTTAAGGAACCAGCCGTAGGAGTTGTCGGAGCCGTTGATGACGTTGGCGATTCCGTTTGCGAATGTAGTGCAGTTGACGTTGCGGTCTATCCACAGGTCGCTGTACGAGTTTTTTGCAGCCTCGTTGAGAAGGTTCATAAGCTGCCAGCAGGAGATTGAGCCGTCACCCTGACCCATACCGAAGTCTTTATTGGTGATGTACTGCTTGGTTGCTGCGTTTACCACGCTGTCCCCGAGGAGGATTTGTGGCAGTTGCTTTTGCCAGGCACTCGGAAGTGCATGGTAGAGGCGCAGTCTACCGATGATTTTGCAGAACTGCTCCTGTGAAAGCCATGTGTAGTTCAGTGCCTCGAGATTGTAGAGGGTTGATTCCTTTAAATGGTTGAAGCGCGTAAAGAGTTCGAAAGCCTTCTGGAATATGTCGGCCTCCGTCATCGAGAGAAAAGAGCCCGACACACCGTCGGAGGTAAGCATCATGTTTGAACAGACGCGGACGCGGAAACCTATAAAGAGTTTGAAGTGCTGGGGGCTCTGACGTGCGTAGAGTTTGTCCTCGTGGTAGGAGCGGCTGCCACCTATTGTGAGGTTTACGCTCTGGCCGTTGATTGAGGATGTGAGGGTCGTGACGTGGGCTATCCAGGCGAGACGCTGGTAAAAGATTATTTGTTAGCATACACCACCTTACCATTCTCAGAGTATATTGCGCCACCAGGCATTTTCCCTCCGAAAACAAGCTGAATAGCCTTATTCAACCGTAATACTCTTTCCTCAGTTATAATCTCTAAGAATAGAGTTCCCGAATCCGTTACAAGATGTTCGTTTGTCATAATTTAAATTGCTAAGATTGAATAGATTGAACAGTCTTGATTTACGGTTGTGCTTCTGACACACCGCAAATTTACGAAGGATTTATGGAATACACAAATAGCCGACATCCGTGAGGACATCGGCTATAGTCTTTAGGTAGAATGATGTTAACGTTTCTTTGTAGTTTTCTTTTTCTTTGGCGCTGGTTTACGCTTGAAGATTACTTGTTTTGTATCATTATCAAGCGTTTGTACTAAGCACAAGATGGTTCCCTTAGCATATATTTTCTGCGGAACAACGGCTCCATTTCCGAGTGTGGCGGTATTCTCTTTTGAAAGTGTATAACCTGCTTCCTCCAAGTGAATACCTATCTCCCACCACATCGCTGCTCCACATAGGAAATCAACCTCTTTAATCTTACCGTTGGAGGTAGCATCTAAGACTGCCATTAACAACGGTCTTTCCGACATATAGCCGTACTTTCCAGAAGGCATAGTCTGTAAGGGCATACGCCTCTGCTTAAAACTTTCTTCTGCGGAGTCGAAAGAGTTATTTTCTATGACCTCCGTTCCCAATGCTACAATCATAGATGATTGGCACCACAAGCTTAGACTGCATAGGAATACAGCCATTAGCATTACCATTACTCTTTTCATATGGCGATTTAACAAGAGTTCTCCGCAGGCACCCAATTGGAGAAATTTCGGCTCAAGCCGAAAGTACGGTGCATGGATTTTGGGAAAAGTGTTAAATTTGCAATATGAAAACCGCAGATGCAATATGGATGTGCCTTCCCGAAGGCTTGGATGAGCTGTTTGAGATGGTCAGGTTTGAAAAGACTGACCAGTCATATGACATATGGCTTGACGAGAAGAAGAAACTTTCCGACGAGGATTACCGCAATCCCAACATAGTGGCCCGTGGCTACACGGACTACGTCACCATTCAGGATTATCCCATGCGCGGCAGACCTGTCTATCTGCACATGCGCAAGAACAAATGGTGGGACAAGGAAACCAATGAGATATTCTCCTACAATCTGGAACTTCCCAATGAGGATGGCACGCG
>ERZ1504196.414-NODE-414-length-14484-cov-3.524222_pt1 | contig 14484 bp, 16 predicted proteins | sample MGYA00574891_ERZ1504196 | MGnify/ENA primary metagenome ERZ1504196 (study PRJEB39906, sample SAMEA3182075) | gut metagenome | biome: human; feature: gut; material: Stool; isolation source: human stools | place: Canada | collected 2012-03-14 ... | reverse complement strand
GGGGAATCGGCCCCTGGGAGGGGAGCCTTTTTCAGCGGCAGATCATTTGGAAGAGGGCGTCGCTGGTGGCGTCGGCTTCGGGGTGGAACTGGACGCCGAGCATCTGATCGCCGTATTCGAGCGCCTCGATCGTCCCGTCTGCCGTGCGGCCGGTGACGCGCAGGGCCGCGGCCGGGTGGGTGATGCGGTAATTGTGCATGGACGCGCCGAGGATCTCCGGCCCGCCGAGCAGGTGTTCGATGCGGCTGCCGGACTCGACGCGGATGGGATGCTTGAAGCTGTCGACTGAATCGCGCGTGATATGACCGTTCCAGTGTCCGTCCACGGGTTCGGTGAACATATAGCGCTCCTTTTTCATCTGGTCAAACAGCGCCAGCAGCGTCCCGCTCCAGCCGCGGCGCTGCGCCTCCTCGGCGACGAGGAAATACGTGTTCATCATCTGCATCCCGAGGCAGATGCCGAGCACAGGCTTGCCGGACCGCGCCGCATAGTCCATGACCTCAAAATGATACGGATAAAACCGCGCGCCGCCGCAGAACACGAACGCATCGCACAGCTCCAGCGCACGTTCGATCACATAGCCGTCGCTGCTCAGAATGCCGATGGGCGTGCCGCCGCAGGCGCTGATGCGCTTGGGATAGCCGTTGACGAACAGATACTGATCCGCATACAGATCCTCCGAGCCGAACAGCTTCGCGCCCGGTACAACTCCAATGATTCGCATGGGAAACTCCTTTGTGGGACTATAATAAAGATCCCGTACGCTTTCGCGTTCCGGAAGGCTGCATGCCACGAACGAGCCGGAGCAGAAACAAACCAAGATCCAACATCGCGATCCAGCGTCAGCGATCGCGATGTTGAGAGGAGGAGCGACGAAGCGGGTGAGAGATGACTTTTTGATGCGCAGCATAAAAAAGTCGTCGCGAACTAGCGCAGTCCGCGACGACGATGGTGCGAGAGATGAGACTTGAACTCACACGACGGTTGCCACACGCCCCTCAAACGTGCCTGTCTACCTATTCCAGCACTCTCGCATGCAATTTTCATTTGCTCGATTATTATACTCAGCTGCTCGCCGTTTGTCAAGTGTTTTATTTCTTTTTGCCCGGATGTTCCATCACTTTTTTACTTGCGCTTCGCTTCGACATCTGATATAATATCATTTGTATGTACGTGAGGAAGGCGGGCGATGGGGTTGCCGAAGTTCTTTGTTGCGCCCGGGTCGGTCCGGGGCAGCTTTCTGACGCTTGAGGGCGAAAACGCCGCGCATGCCAGGGTCCTGCGCCTGCGTCAGGGCGACCGTGTGCTCGTCTGCGACGGCTGCGGCACCGACTACAGCTGCACCATCTCCGACATCTCGCCGCAGCAGGTCTGCCTGGTGGTAGACAGCGCTTCGGCCTCCGCGTCGGAGCCGCGCGTACAGTGCAGCGTCTACATGGCCTACGCCAAAGCCGACAAGCTCGAGCACGTCATCCAGAAGGCGACGGAGCTCGGCGCGTATGAGATCGCCGCGTTCCCCTCTTCGCGCTGCGTGATGCGGCTCGACGCCGCCGGGGCGCAGAAGAAGCTCGACCGCTGGCAGAAGATCGCCGCGTCCGCCGCGGCGCAGTCCGGCCGCGGGCGGATCCCGCAGGTGCTGGCGCTGCCGTCGTTCGCTGATGCGGTCAAGCGTGCCGCCGGGTGTGAGCTGGCGCTGCTGCCGTATGAGAACGAGCACGCGCTCTCGCTGCGCCGCGCCGTGGGCGAGGCCGCGTTTGAGACCGTTTCCATTATGACCGGCCCGGAGGGCGGCTTCTCAGAAGACGAGGTGCGCCTGGCCCAGGAGGCCGGGATGCAGATCTGTACGCTCGGTCCGCGCATTCTGCGCTGCGAGACCGCCCCGCTGTGCGCGCTGAGCGCCGTGCTGTATGCCGCGGGTGCGCTGGACTGAACGGAATTTTCAATCAAAGGACAGAAGATTATGACGAAGAACAAAACTGCTGCAAAAAAGACGGAAGATCAGTCTGTTGTCTATAAAGTTCCTGCCGCGTTCGCGCTGATGGTGCTCGTGGTCTACGGCTTCTGGAAGCTCGGGTCGTATTACGCGACGATGGCCGGCTTCTCGGCGCTCTACCCGGTGTTCACGGTCACGAGGTTCGTGTTCCTCGCGCTGTTCGCGGTGCTGACCGCGCTGGCGATCGTGCTGCGCGCGCCGCTGGCGAAGTCGATCTGCCGCTATGCGGCGGCCGCGTCCGCGCTGCTGTGTGTGTCGGCGTGGATCCTCTCGATCTTCTGGACCGGCAACATGATCGCCATCTATCTCATGCACGCGCTGGTCTACTGCCTGTACATGGTCTGGCAGCTCTATCGCTCGGAGTTCTTCACGTTCTCGCTCGTGACGGCCACGGCCGGCGTCGTCTTCTTCCTGACGGCCCGCACGTCCTACATGGCCAACCGCATCGGCGGCAGCATCCTGCTCGCGCTCATCCTGATCGGCACGGCGCTCGTCGTGTTCCTGTGCGCGAAGAACCGCGGCCGGCTGACGATCGGCGGCAAGACGCTGCAGCTGTTCCCCGACGGGTTCAATTCGCTGCTGTTCTATTTCATCTGCGTCCTGTGGGCCATCGTGCTGATCGCGTGCCTGCTGTTCGGCTCCGGCTTCGCGTATTACGCCATGTTCGCCGCCATCGCGGTGGAGCTGATTGGCGCCGTCTATTACACGTTCCAGCTCAAGTAATTTCTGCATACTGCCGCCCTCCGCTCCGTATTCTTGGAGCGGAGGGTGATTTTTTGTTCACTGGCCGTCAGATCCTGAAAAATACCTTACTGCTGACCGCTGCGGCGCTGCTGCTGCGGCTGCTTTCGATGCTGTTCCAGGCGTATCTGGCCGGAAGGATCGGCGCGGACGGCCTGGGCGGCGTGCAGCTCGTGCTGTCGGTGTCGGCGTTCGCGGCGACGCTGGGGCTCGCCGGGGCGCGGGTCGCGGCGAGCTGCCTTTGCGCCGAGGCCTACGGCAGGCGTGACAGCGCCGGGCTGCAGGGCGCGGCGGCGCACTGCCTCGGCTATGTGCTGCTGACGAGCATGCTGGCGGCCGCAGGGCTGTTTTTTGCCGCGCCGTGGATCGCGCGGTATGCGCTGCGCCTGCCGGAGGCGGAGGGCAGCCTGCGGCTGCTGGCAGGGCTCGTGCCGGTCGGGTGCGTCAATCTGGTGCTGGGCGGATATCTGACCGCGGCCGGGCAGGTGCTGCGGCTGACGGCGGTGGACGCGTGCGAGCGCGTATGCTGTCTGGGGCTGAGTCTTTTGCTGCTCCGGTCTGCGCCGGAGGGGCTGGGCGGGGCGTGCTTTGCGCTTCTGGGCGGGGATCTGCTCGCGTCCTGTGGGGCGGCCGCCGTGCTGTACGGGTTTTACCGGCAGGGCTGGCGCGGTGTTTCGCCGTCTGAAGCGCCGCCGGGTCTTGGGCGGCGCGTGCGGAAGCTTGCCGCGCCGCTGGCGCTGAGCGACTATCTGCGCGCCGCGCTGCGGACGCTCGAGCAGCTGCTCATCCCCTGGGGGCTCGCGCAGGCGGGCGCGTCGCAGCAGCGTGCGATGGCAGCCTATGGGACCGTCACGGGGATGGTATTCCCGGTTTTAATGCTCCCGGCGGCGTTTTTATATGCGCTCATCGATCTGCTGATCCCGGAGCTTGCCGCCTGCCGCGCGCAAAGGCGCGCGGCGCGGCTGCAGTCGGTCACGCGGCAGTGTCTGCGGGCAGGGCTGCTGTTCGGGAGCTTTACGGCGGGGCTGCTGTTCGTGCTGGCCGGGCCGCTGGCGCAGATCCTGTATCGCAGTGCGGAGGCCGGGCGGCTGCTGCGGCTGTTTGCGCCGGTGGCGCTGGTCTTGTATCTCGACGCGCTGGTGGACGGGATGCTGAAGGGCCTTTCGGAGCAGGTCGCCAACGTGCGCTACAACACCATCACGTCCGCGCTGGACGTGGCGCTGCTGTTCGTACTGCTGCCGCGGTATGGGCTGGGCGGATATGTCTTCACGTTCATCGCGGCGCATCTGGTCAACTTCGCGCTGAGCCTGCGCAGGCTCCTGCGCGTGACCGGGCTGCGGGCCTCGGCGGGCGCGGCTGTGCGGACAGCGCTTCTGGCCGTGGGCGCGGGCGCGGCGGCGCTGCTGACGCCCGCGCCGGGTCCGGAGGCGGCGGAGCTGCTGCTGCGCGGGGCGATATATGCCGGTGTGTACGGGCTGGCCGCGTGCGTGAGCGGCACGGCGGAGCTGTGCGTGCCGGAAAGCCTTCGGCCGACGCGGCGCGCGGAAAAAACGCGGGCGCTCCGTTGACTTTTGCGCGCGGAACCCGTACAATCAGAGCAGAATGTGACGAAAGGAAGACGTTTCCCATGATCTCTTTCCGCAATGATTATTCCGAAGGCGCGCACCCCAAAATTCTTGCCGCGCTGGAACAGAACAACCTGACCACCACCTGCGGCTACAGCATGGACCCGTTCTGTGACGAGGCCCGCGCCGCCATCCGCGCCCGCTTCGCCTGCCCGGCGGCGGACGTGCATTTTCTCGTCGGCGGCACCATCGCCAACACGACCGTCATCGCCGCGGCGCTGCGGCCATGGGAGGGCGTGATCGCCGCGGACACCGGCCACATCAACGTCCATGAGACCGGCGCGATCGAGGCCTCCGGCCATAAGATCTGCGCCATTGAGGCACCAAGCGGCAAGCTGACGCCCGCGCTCGTGCGCGAGGTCATGCGCCGCCACTGCGACGGGCAGGACGAGCACATGGTGCTGCCGCGCATGGTCTATATCTCCGACGCGACGGAGCTCGGCACGATCTACACGAAGGCGGAGCTCGCCGCCCTGCACGAGGTCTGCGGGGAATACGGCCTGTACCTGTTCCTCGACGGCGCGCGCATGGCCGCGGCGCTGGTGGCCGAGGGCAACGACCTGCAGCCGGAGGATTTTGCAACGTACTGCGACGTCTTCTATCTCGGCGGGACGAAAAACGGCCTGCTGTTCGGCGAAGCCGTCGTCATCACAAATGAGGCGCTCAAGCCGCATTTCCGCAACATGATCAAGCAGCGCGGCGGCATGTTCGCCAAGGGTTTCCTGTTCGGCACGCAGTTCACCGCGTATCTGCAGGACGAGCTGTGGCTCACGATGGCGCGGCACGCCGTGACACAGGCGCAGCGCATCCAGACGGCCGCCGTGCAGAAGGGCTACCGGCTCTTCGCCGTCTCCCCCACCAACCAGGTCTTCCTCGTGCTCAGCCACGCACAGATCGAGCGGCTGCGGCAGGACTTTGCCTTTGAGATCACCGGCCATGTGGACGACGAGCATGAGGCCGGGCGCTTCGTCTGCTCGTGGGCGACGAAGGAAGAGGCGGTCGACGCGCTCATCGCGGCCCTGTGATGGAGCGGATCGACCACCCGATCCCGCCGCTGTACGACGGAAGCTCCCGGATTTTGATCCTGGGCTCGTTTCCGTCGGTCAAGTCGCGGGAGGCGATGTTTTTCTACGGGCACCCGCAGAACCGGTTCTGGCCGGTGCTGGCGGCGGTGCTGGGCTGCGAACGCCCGACGACGATCGAGGAAAAGAAGCGGCTGGCGCTGACGCACCACATCGCGCTCTGGGACACGATCGCCAGCTGCGAGATCGAGGGCTCGAGCGACAGCTCCATCCGCGGCGTGGTGCCGAACGATCTGACGCCCATTCTCCGCGGCGCGGATATCCGGCAGATCTACTGCAACGGCGGCACGTCGTACCAGTATTTCCGCCGCTACCAGCAGCAGCTGACCGGCCGCGAGGCCGTCAAGCTCCCCTCGACCAGCCCGGCCAACGCTGCCTGGAGCGCCGAGCACCTGACCGCCGCCTGGCGCGTGATCCTGGAGGCGCTGAAATAGACAGAAAAGGACCCCGCCCAGCCATATGCGGCTGCGGCGGGGTCTTTCAGTCTGCAAGGAGCCCGGCCATGTCTTCCGCGGAGATGCGGTAGACCGCACCGTCAATGCCGCCTGCGCGGAGGACCGCGAGGACGCTGGCCCGGTCATACCGGCAGCCGGTCACGGCGGCGGCAATGGTCTCGGCGGACAGCGTCGAGAAGAAATCTCCCCAGACAGACGCCTGGCAGATCACGCCGCGCTGCACGTCCAGGCGGAAGGTGAACTTGCCGCCGGCGAAGTGCCCGGTCCGCTCGATATTGAAGCGGGGATTGCGGCCGTAGACCGCGTCCCAGGCCGCAAATTTTTCCTCTGCCAGCGCTCGGATGCGCGCGTCGTCCGCGGGCGTCAGGCAATAGGTCTGCGTGCTGCCGCGCATCAGGTGCCGGAGCATACAGGCCTTGAACTGCTCTGCCGGGAGCTTCCGGGGCAGGTGCTCAGAGATATTCGTCACGCGGTCGCGGACAGATTTGATGCTCTTGGACTGGATCTTATAGGGGTCGACCGTCGTGGCGGCGGCCATCTGCGCAAGATCGGTGTCATAGAGCAGGGAGCCGTGATGGACGATGCAGCCGGGCAGCCGGTACTGCGCGTTCCCGGAGAACTTTCTGCCGTCGATCAGCAGATCGTTGCGCCCGTTGAAGCCCGCGTCCGCGCCCAGCTCGCGCACCGCGTCGACGACGGGGCCGATGTACTGGGAAAAATCGATCTGCGTCTGGTCGGAATGCTCGATAAAGGTGAACTGCCAGCCGCCCAGATCCGTATAGATCGTCCCGCCGCCGGACATGCGGCGGACCAGACGGATCTTGTGGGCGTCGGCATAGGGCTTGTTGATCTCCTCAAGGATATTCTGGTATTTTCCGACCATCAGTGTCGGCGTCGTCCGCCAGAACAGCAGCACCGGTTCCGGCAGCTTCTTTTCGGCCGCGAAATAGTATTCCAGGCCAAAGTTATAATAGACGTCGGTCGAGCCGGTCTCAATATAGATCATGCGTGTCCTCCAGCGCTTCCCAGGCCCGGTAGGAGCTGCGCGCGAGCGGCGCGGACGCCACGTGGCGGAAGCCCTTGGCGAGCGCCAGCTGCTTATACCGGGCAAAATCCTCCGGCGCGGCATAGCGGGCCAGCTTCCAGTGCGCCTCCGACGGCTGCAGATACTGGCCGATGGTCAGAATGTCGCAGCCGACGGCGAGCACGTCATCCATCAGGGCGGAGATCTGCGCGTCCGTCTCGCCGAGGCCGACCATGAAGCCGGTCTTGGTGAGGATGCTCGGGTCCTGTTCCTTCACATAGCGCAGAACGCCGAGCGTGCGCGCATAGTCCGCCTGCGGGCGGACGGCCTTCTGCAGCTCCCTGACGGTCTCGATATTCAGGTTGAACACCTCCGGGTGGGCGGCGATCACGATATCGGCGGCCGCATGGTCGCCCTTCATGTCGCTGGTCAGCGTCTCGACCGTCGTGCCGGGGCAGCGGGCGCGGATAGCGCGGATCGTCTTTGCAAAGTGTTCCGCGCCGCCGTCCGGCAGATCGTCCCGCGTAGAGCAGGTCAGAACGACATGGCGAAGCCCCAGCCTTTCGGCCGCCTGCGCCACGTTTTCCGGCTCGTCCGGGTCGGGCGGCAGGGGCTTGCCGCAGGTGACGTTGCAGAACCGGCAGTTGCGCGTGCAGACGTCGCCGAGGAGCATAAACGTGGCTGTGTGCTTCTGATAGCATTCGCCGAGATTCGGACAGTTGGCCGCCTTGCAGACGGTATTGAGCTTCAGATCGCGCATCAGTTCCGCGACCTCGCTCACGGCCTGCTGGTTATAGCGGACGCGGAGCCATTCGGGTTTGCGTTCCATGGTCCTCCCCTGCCTTTCCTACGTTTCGACGATCGCGACGGGCGTCAGCACCGCGACGCTGTCGCCTTCCTCGCACAGCTGGCGGCGCAGGATGCCGTCTTCCGTCGCTTCGATCTGGTTGACGACCTTATCGGTCTCGATCTCGTACAGAGCCTCGCCCTTGTGGATCTCCTCCCCCTCGTTTTTCAGCCAGGCGCACAGAACGCCGCTCTGCATCTCCGGCTGGAGCTTCGGCATAACAAGCTGTTTTTCCATCGTTTTTTCTCCGTTCGGTTTACATAAAAATATCGAACAATTCCGCCGCCCGCTCGCCCGCGAGCGCCCGGCAAACGTCCAGAAACAGCGCCGGGTCCAGCCGTGCGCCTTCGAGCAGCGCGGATGCGTGCGCGGCGTCGATCGCGTCGGACTGCACGGCTGCGTTCCGGATCAGCCCGTGCCGCGCCTCATAGCGGACGCGGATCGGCCTTCCTGCAAATTCCGCGGTCTTTTCATAGGTGAAGGCCGGCGTCTTGCCCCAGGTCCAGTCCCAGGACTGGTAGAGCTCCGCGGCAAGGCGGCGGACGTCGGCGAGCTGCGCCTGCGTGAGGCGGACGGTCTTTGCACCGGGCGGCAGGATCCTCTGCGCCAGCTGCCGGGCGAACGTCACGATCTCGCAGTCTTCCCTGAGGTACGGCCGCAGGTTCGTGACCGCGCAGATGGCCGACTGCGTCCCTTTTGAGCAGAACGCGTTGTTTTTCCGGCCGGTCGTGATCTCGTCCAGCCGGGTCAGATCCGCGTCGAACAGCAGCGTTCCGTGGTGCAGCACGCGGCCGTTTGCGATCTTCTGCGCGCTGCCGGAGATCTTTTTCCCGCCCACGGTCATGTCGCAGGTGCGGCTTTTCTGCGCCGGGACGCCGAGGGCGTTCAGCGCCCGCAGCACCGGGGCCAGACAGCGGTCATAGTCCAGCGCGCCGCTCTGGCCGGTGATCAGCGTGTAATTGAGATTGCCGAGATCATGATAGACCGTCCCGCCGCCGGACATGCGGCGCACGACCGGGATGTTCTGCTCCAGAAGCGCGCGCACATGGACCTCGCGGCAGATGTTCTGATAGCAGCCGACCACGACCGCCGGGCGGTTGCGCCAGAGCAGCAGCACCTCGCCCTCCCGGAAGGTCCGGAACACATAATCTTCAAACGCCTGATTGAAAAACGGGTCATGTGATGTTGTTTCGATTTGAATCATGTGTGAATCCTTCCGTTTTTAGATTTATTTTCAGATTCTATCACATCTTCCCACAAAAAACAACATAAAAATAACCTCTTCCGAAAGGAAGAGGTTATCGGCAGACGATTTCAGAAGGTGCGGGCCAGGGCCTTGGCCCGGTCGATGGCGGCGGCGAGGGAGGCCGCTGCGTCGAAGCCCGCGACGTCCATGCCGTCGGCGGCGATGCAGGTGTATGCGCCGATGCCGAAGAAGGTGTGCAGGGCATCGAGATACCGGCTGCCCATCTCCATGGCGTCGCCGGTGTAGAAGCCGCCGCGCGTGGTCAGGAAGACGAGCTGCGAGGCCCGGCAGAGGCCCTGCAGGCCCGACTCCGTGGAGCCGAAGGTGATGCCGTCGACCGAGACCTGCTCGATGTAGACCTTCAGCAGGGCCGGGAAGGACAGATCCCAGAACGGAGCGGCGATGACGATGCGGTCCGCTTGCGCAAACTGGTGCGCGTAGCGGAAGCGCGGATGATCCCGCTCCCCTGCCGCGAGCAGCTGCTCGCGCTGGGCAAAATAGCCGTCCTTGAAATACGAAAGCTCCTCCGCCATCAGATCCAGCCGCGTGACGCGGCAGTCAGCCGGCAAGGCGGACAAAAACGCGTCCGCGAGCTTTTTCGTGCGGGAGGCTTCGCCGCGGATGCAGCAGTCGACAAACAGAACGTTCTTCATTGGCCTCTCTCCTGTTCCAGCCGGTACAGCGCCTCGAGGGCGACCCGGATCTCATTTTGCTCGCCGCGGGCGGTCAGGCTCTCGCCGTCCACGTAGCCGCCGATGGCGTCGGCAGTGTCTTCGCCGTAGACGACAACGTTATTGAGGATCGACGCCGTCTTCATCCCGCGCAGGCGGCCGATGGTGAACAGCGCCGCGGACTCCATATCCGCGCCGAGCGCGCCCTTGCGCGACCAGTAGGCGCTTTCCGCGTCGTTTTCCTCGTGATAGAAGCTCTCGTGGCTGTGGATGATGCCGACGTGGCTGCGGCAGCCGAGGTCCTTCGCCGCGTCCACGCAGAAGCCGAGCAGCCGGTAGTCCGCCACGGCAGGATATTCGGTATGGACGTAGGCCTTCGACGCGCCGTCGTCACGGATGGCGCCGCAGCCGAGGATCAGATCGCCCAGCCCGATGCCCTTCTGCAGCGCGCCGCAGGAGCCGATGCGGATGGCGGCCTCCACGCCGATGTTGTGCAGCTCCTCCACGCAGATGCCGGCGGACGAGCCGCCGATGCCCGTGGAGACGGCGAGGATAGGGACGCCGCGGTAGGTGCCGGTCAGGCTGCGGAACTCGCGGTTGTAGGCAAGCTCGCGCACGCCCTCCAGCTGCTGCGCGATGCGGTCGAGCCGGGCCGGGTCGCCGGGCAGGATGGCATAGCGGACACCCAGGGTCTCATCCAAACAGATATGCGGCTGCTTCATACAGGACTCCTCCTTGTCAGACTGTCAGATCGTCTGAATTTCAATGTGGTAATGGTTGCGGCTGCACAGCGCGTGCTCCACCTCGACGCGGTATTCCAGGTCGAGCACGCCGCCGTGCTCGTTGAGCAGAATGGTCATATCCTCCGTCACGACGCTGATCATCATGACGCCGAAGCCCATGTCGTACAGCGAATCATGCGTCTGCCCGCGGACAAAGCGCATCTCAGCGTTGAGCTTGCCGGTGCGGCGGAGCGTAACGGTCCTGCCGTCTTCGACGGTGAAGGAGGTCACGACGCCCTCAAGCCCGGTCATCTCCGACTCGACGTAGGAGACGATGGCGAGCCCCGGCTCATAGCAGTACGAGCCCTCGGTCACAAGGCCGAGCGTCTCGGGCTCGACGCCCTCCATGCGCTGCGTGCCGGTGATGGAAATTTTGGCTGCCTGTACCATCACGCCTCCAGCGCGAGCGCGATCAGATCGTCGATGAGCTCGCTGTAGGGGATGCCGCTGGCCTCGAAAAGCTTGGGGTACATGGAAATGGACGTGAAGCCGGGGATGGTGTTGATCTCGTTGAAGACCGTGCCGCCGTCCGGCGTCACGAAAAAGTCGACACGCGACAAACCCCGGCAGCCCATGGCCGTATAGACGCGGACCGCCTGCTCGCGCACCTGCTCAGCGGTCTGCTCGGCGATGCGGGCGGGGATGTAGAGCCGGGCGGAATCGGAGATGTATTTCGCCTCATAGTCGTAGAATTCCGCGCCGGAGTCGATCTCGCCGCAGACGGAGGCGAAGGGGTTTTCGTTGCCGAGCACAGCGACCTCGACCTCCTGCCCGCGGATGAACTCCTCGACGAGGACCTTGCGGTCATATTTGAGCGCGGCCTCGATGGCCGCCTCCAGCGCTTCGCGGCCCTGGGCCTTGGCCACGCCGACGGACGAGCCGGTCCCGGCGGGCTTGACGAAGACCGGGTACGGGAATTTCGCCTCGACCGCGTCCAGCACGGCTGCGCGGCTGCGGGCAAAGCCTTCGCGCGTGACGAGCTGCCAGTCGGCCTGGCGCACGCCCGCCTGCGAGGCGATGAGCTTCGTGATGGTCTTATCCATGCAGGCCGCGGAGGCCGCGACGTGCGGGCCGACATAGGGGATCCCGGCGATCTGCAATAGACCCTGGATCGCGCCGTCCTCGCAGTTTTCGCCGTGCATGACGGGGAAGACAACGTCGATGCGCTCGCGCACGACGCAGTCGTTTTCAAAGCTCAGAAGCCCCTGGCCGCGCACGGGCGAGATGGCCGCGCGGCGGTTTTCCTCGCAGTTCTGCCAGGTGCCGGCGGGCAGCATGCCGTAGTCCTTGCCGCCGAACAGGATCCAGTCGCCGTCCTTGGTGATGCCGACCGGGAAAATGTTATATTTGTCTTTGTCGATATGGTTCAGCACAGACTCGGCTGACCGCAGCGAGACCTCGTGCTCCGACGAGACGCCGCCGAACAGAATACAGACACTCAGTTTTTTCAAAACAGGACCCTCTTTTCCGCCGCCGCAGCTAAAACTCACGCGGCAGCACTCCTATCATATGCGAAACTGCCGCAGAACACAAGTATCTTTTTCCTGAATACTGTGATTTTAACAGTAGAAAATGCCAAGCAATGTGTATATAATGTTTAGAGACAGCAGAGGAGGCTTTGGTATGCAGATCGATCTCTCAAAAAAAGAGTTCCGCCGGCTTCTGGATATGGTCTATATCGGTAACTGGATCCTCAACTCGACCCGCGGCGACGACCGCTTCGCAGATTATGATGATTTGGAATCGAAGCTCTTCGCCCTTTGCCGCGGCAACGGCATGGACGCGCTCGTCGAGCGGTATGAGGGCACGGACGTTCCGTCGCGCGCCTTCTCCGACGGGGGCATCCACGAGGCCATCATGGATTACGAGGACACCGTCTTCTACGAGATCCTGGCCGAGGAGCTGGCCCGGCGCGACATGGACTATCAGCCCGTCTCCAACGACAATTACGAGGCACTCGTCTCCCGTATGGACGATTACATCGCCGAGTTTGAGGCCCACGGCACCGACAACATCTCCATCCCGGATATGGACCTGCCGTGAGGCGCGGCATCCGGCAAAACAGACAAATACCCCTCCGGCGGTTCCCGACGCCGGAGGGGTATTGTGTTGCTGGCAGGCGTTTTGCAGAGGGGGATCTGCGCACGCTGCCCGGAAAGCACATGGGGTGTGCAGCTTTCCAAGCGGCGGCGGGCTCCGGGGGAAAATGGAGCGCAGCGCCAGATAAAAAGTCCGCACAGCCACCAGCCGTGCGGACAAAAATTCGTCCATCGACTCCCGGTGACGGCAGGAGCACAGGTCTGGTCCTTACGTATCTGACTTAGCGCGGCATGCGCGCATCACAGTGACCCACTCGCGGGGCTTCGCACCCCATTCCGCTTCCGGCTTCCGTTCAAAACCGGGCAGACCGACCCGCCTTGTTTACTTTCCATGTTTATTATACCATGTTTTTTCCGCTTTGCAAGCCCTTTTGTGCCGCTTTTATTCTACTCGTTTTTTAACACCAAATTAACGCCCGCCTGCGGTATAATAACCCCGAAAATCGGAGCGCGCAGGCGCTTTGTGAGGAGGAAGAAACATGTTTCTGGTAAACGCCGCGATGGAGAAGATCTCCATCGGTACCGCCGCTTTGATCGTCGTGCTCGGCATGGCCGTCGTCTTTTTCGGCCTCATTCTTCTGATGTACGTCACAAAGATTGCCGGTGCCATCATCAGCCGCCCGCTGTGAAGACGGCCCCTGCCCCCGGCACCGCCGGCAAGATCGCCCTGCACGACGTGCCCGACAAGACGGCCGCCATGCTCATGGCCATCGTCGCCAGCAAGACCGGCAAGCCGCTCAACCAGCTCCGGTTTATCTCCATCCGCGAGATCAAGGACTGACACCATTGCTACATAGGGACGCGCACGGTTCGTGCGCGTTCCCTTTTTTGCGCCATTTTGTGCATTATGCTCATTCATAACGTTAACATCTCGTTAAGATTAGGCAGTTTGTCTTTACCGGCTATCCGTTTTATGGTATGATGAGTGCAATCTGAGGAATATCCTCAAAAAAGAAAAGGAGAAGGAAAGCATGAAAGAAAAGAAGAAGCTCAGTTTGCCGGCATGGATATTCATCGGCATGCTGGCCGGTATCGTCGCCGGTCTCATCTTCGCATTCGCCGGTCTCGGCGATTTTACCACGGAGTGGATCAAGCCTGTCGGCACGATCTACGTCAATCTTCTGAAGTTCCTGGTCGTCCCGGTCGTCCTGTTCTCGATCGCTGACGGCGTCATCAGCCTGAAGGACCTCAAGCGCGTCGGCTCCGTCGGCGTTAAGACCTTCATCTACTACATGATCACGACTGCGCTGGCCGTTGTCATCGGCCTGATCCTGGTCAACATCTTCAAGGGCAATTTCACCCCGCTGCCCTCCGCCGACCTCGGCGCGCTGGAGTACGAGTCCAAGGAAGCCCCGTCCGTCATGCAGGTCATCGTGAACATCTTCCCGTCCAACCTGCTGCAGCCGATGGTCTCCTCCGACATGCTGCCGGTCATCGTCATCGCCATCTTCCTCGGCGCGGGCGTCCTGGCCGCCGGTGAGAAGGGCCAGAAGATCGCGGAGCTTATCAACTGCATGGAAGAAGTCATCATGAAGATCATGATGATGATCATCAAGTTCACCCCGATCGGCGTTTTCTGCCTGATGACCAATGTCGTTGCTGTCAACGGTGCGGACATCATCGGTAAGCTGGCGCTCATCATCGGCGTTGCGTACCTCGGCTATATCGTGCACGTCGTGGTCGTCTACGGCCTGTCCGTCAAGTTCCTGTCCAAGATGAGCCCGATCAAGTTCTTCAAGGGTCTGGCTCCCGCCATGATCACCGCCTTCACCACCACGTCCTCCAACGCGACCCTGCCGGTCAACATCGAGTGCTGCAACAAGATGGGCGCGGAGCCTGAGATCAGCTCCTTCGTCCTGCCTCTCGGCGCGACAATCAACATGGACGGCACCGCGATCTATCAGGCCGTCTGCGCAGTC
>ERZ1504196.407-NODE-407-length-14638-cov-4.300967_pt1 | contig 14638 bp, 14 predicted proteins | sample MGYA00574891_ERZ1504196 | MGnify/ENA primary metagenome ERZ1504196 (study PRJEB39906, sample SAMEA3182075) | gut metagenome | biome: human; feature: gut; material: Stool; isolation source: human stools | place: Canada | collected 2012-03-14 ... | reverse complement strand
GAGTCTCGTGGGCTCGGAGATGTGTATAAGAGACAGGTCTACGATGTCGAGGTCTTCGTTCCCGCCGACGTGATGGGCGACGTGATGAGCGACCTCCAGGGACGCCGTGCCGTAATCATGGGCATGGCCAGCGAAAACGGCTTTGAGAAGATTTCTGCCCGCGTGCCCCTCAAGGAGATGTCGAGCTACTCGACCTCGCTCAGTTCGATTACCGGTGGCCGTTCGTCGTTTACGATGAAATTCTCGAGCTACGAACTCGTCCCCGGCGACGTGCAGGAAAAACTCCTCAAAGAATACGCCGAAAAGAACACCGAAGAATAACCCCCGTACTATAACCAAAGACACAAAGGCGGCCATGCGGCCGCCTTTGTTTTTATCATATGCCTGAAAATATTGGTTTTAAGACTGCTCGTATCACAAATATTATTGTTAATTTTGCAATAGAACCAAATCTTTGTCAGCATGAACAAAATCCATATTAACGGTCGCGACGAACTCTTGGTCATAGACCTTGCCAAGGTTGCATATTTCAAAGCAGAAGACGACTATACGACTGTCTACTTTATAGGTGGCGTTAATTTCATGCTGACCATCAATCTGGCCAAGGTCGAGGCCATGGTCGCCACGGTCGGGCGTTCAGAGCAGTGTAGTTACGTGCGAATAGGGCGCAGTATTATCGTCAACGAAGCGTATGTATTCCGCATAGAGGTCTTGTCGCAAAAGATATACTTTTGCAACGGCACAAATATGCTTCAGGTATCCGCGCCAAGAGATGCGCTCAAAAAATATAAGCAGTTCGTTTACAATAAACTCTTTTTACCGACAAATCAGGTGGTTTCGCAGAAAATAGATGGTCATGGGCAAAATAAAGCTCAATAAATCACTATTTTTGTATTATTAATTGAAAAATACTATGACTCATAATAATAAGGACGTCGGGCCATTGATGCCGGTAGAAGCGATATCGACTGATACTGAGGTCGGTGATGATGTTTATTACGTAAGCCCGACTGTCAGCAACGGCGAGGTTGACCGTATATTCGACATAGATATAGAAGGCCCTCTTGCTGTCTTCGAAAGTAGCGATTTAGAACCGCTTGCCGAAGTTTGGCGAATAGAAGACGCTGTTGACGCCAGCAATGATTTCTGCACTGATAATGACGATTTACTGGCCGGTATTGAAGACGTAGACGTGGACGTCATAGAGCCGGAAGAATTAACTGGCGACTATTTTTGATTATGAACGACCGGATTCTCATCGGACGCAAAGGGCGCCAGCCGTTCGCTATAACGGCTGAAGGCGTTAGTGCCGAGCATGCCATGCTCACTCGGCAACCCGACGGTACGCTTGTACTCGAAGACCTCGGTTCGAAAAACGGTACATATATATTCGATGAGACTTATAGGACGTTTCACCGTATCGTCCGCAAGGTTGTAATGCCCGAAACCATTGTTCGTCTTGGTTCCGACAGCACCATACGCAGTTGCCGTTTCACTGTGCGCCGCCTTCTAAAAGAAGACCCCGATGATTATAGCGAGGAATTTCAGGAAATCCTCGACCGTTGGGAAGCCCTCACAGCTCTCAAGACCAAAGCCGAACATCGAGCCAACGTTGCAACATTCATTCCTTTGATTGTTTCTCTGATTCTTGTGGTTGCAACGTTCTTTTTGCCAGATAGCATGCCTGCTAACCATCGCATTAATTTGATGCGTGGTGCCATGATGCTACCCGCGTTGCTTGCGTCGGTGGTAGGGCTTGCATCAAGACGACGTCTGAAAAGTATAAACCGCGAGCTGAAAGAACTGATGGTTTGTCCCAACCCCGACTGCGGCATGCCGTTGAGTGAAGCCAATGTGCGCCGGGGTTTGTGTACACACTGCAAAAAACATATATAGAACCTTGGCCATGGACGATATAATTAGCAATATATGCCGTGTCGAAGGCTGCGGATGCGTTATCCGTTATCGGGCGCCATCTGCGCCCGGGCTATATGGTGTAAAGTGTCCGCGCGGACATACGAACAGCTTTCGTGTAGGGAATTCTGACGAAGAACAGGACAGCGAGACCGTAACCATACCACATAAAGTCGGAAATGTCATCGGAAGACTCGAAATCGTACCTCGCGGCATTTTAGGGCGATGGCGCAGTCGCTGTTTCACCCTTCATCCCGGTCCAAATACCATAGGGCGTCACGACGACAGCATGCCTTGCGATATAGAGATATTCGACGATACCTCGGTGAGCCGTCGCTCGGTGATAATCGATGTGACTGTTACTCCTCAGGGCAGTTTGTATAAACTAACGGTTGTCAAATCTGCCAATCCTGTCTTGCACAACGGCAGGCAAGTAGAAGTAGGCGAAACAATCTATCTAAACTACGGCGACTGCATACAGCTCGGCAACACGCGCTTCAACTTGGTGGAATAATAGGGTAAGTATGCATCTATGCACGAGGACAAGAAGATATTGACGAAACACGCACTACAGCCTGGGACTGTCGTAGCCGGCGCGGGACGCACTTATACCATAGTGCGTACACTCGGCACCGGCGGATTCGGCATAACATATCTTGCCGACGATGACCTTGGAAACCGCATAGTAATCAAAGAATTTTTTCTCAAAGGCTGTTGGCGTGGCACTGACGGCATTACTGTAGAGCACGCTCCTACCATAGACGAAGATTTTGAAACAGGTCGTACGGACTTTGTCGAAGAGGCGCGGCGTCTTGGCATACTGGGGCGCAACTCGCCCAACATTGTCACTGTATACAATACTTTCGAAGCTCTGGGCACGGCCTACTATACCATGGAATACATCGACGGTGGCGACCTTCGAAGCTATGTTGAAGAACATGGGCCAATGCCGGAGCAACAGGCTGTCGAAACGATACTTACAGTAGCCTCGGCTGTCGGTATGCTCCACGCAAGCCATGTGCTGCACCTCGACATAAAGCCGGGCAACATTGTGCTTCGCCATGGTAGCGATGGTAAACTCGAGCCTGTTTTGATAGACTTCGGAATAGCCAAACATTTCGGCAGCGACGGTTCGCCAACAACATACCTCACGGCAAAAGGCGCAAGTAGCGGCTATGCTCCAATCGAGCAATACGATGATATCGATACCTTCTCGCCCCAAATCGATATCTATGCCCTTGGTGGCACATTATACTATCTGCTCACCGGCAAAAATCCGCCGAAAGCCTTCGATATCAAATCGTTCGACGAATTGCGCGTCAATCTGCCTGAGGGCCTTGGCGAGAATACTGTCGCTGCTCTCGAGGGTGCGATGAAACACATCAAGCACGAGCGCCTCCAAAACATTGATACATTCATGAGCCTTCTCTGCGGCCACACTGTGCATAACAACGCCACCGAGGTATTGCTTGACCGCCGAAAAACCAAGCATAAAAAACATACTAATAGTGCCAGAATTGTTATTATTTTTTCTCTATTCGCTATAATTATCACTCGCTTTATTTTACAGTATCAATCAGATAACGAAGCTACATACACACTTGGCAACTCAGTTATGTATGAAATACCTAAGGTTAATTTAATGAGAGAATTGACTAAGGAAGAAAATGATAGCATCATAAAAAATATCACTGATAAATACTATGTACATAATTGGAAACTTTATCTATCTATTGCAGGACCAAAGCTAAAACCATTGCCACGTTGGCTTGACTATGAAGATACTGTTACTACAAACTATGCACTTGTCAAGAAATTAACTAAGGAAGAGAATGACAGCATTAGAAGAGATTCAATAATCAAAGCCCGGCAAGATAAATGGTCTCGAGATGTTGGCGACATTAAAATCTGTGAGTTGAGAAATGCTGATGACAGTGCCGGCGGATTGATGACTAACTTTATAAATGAGTTTCTATATACACGTGGACAGCAACTTGCTGATTCGGAGATTGATTGCACTATATCATCACGAGGATTGCAACGCACCAATTGGACCAATGGTGAAATCACGGTTATGGATGTGTACAATATGATGCCCTTCAATAACATTGTTGTAGTTCTCGAAGTAAAGGCCGACGACCTTGTTGATGTTCGCGAAATATTACGTCTCCAAGCCGACGAGATTGATAATCGTCTAAATGCATTGGATATAATTCCTGGAGAGACGTATCGCGTTGCAACCATAGATTATATAGCTAAAGGTGGCGATTATATGACACCGCTCTTAAATGCACGTCTCATAGCGAAAAGTAATAATTCTATTCAGAAAGATTTCATCGACTTCATCTACAATCTAAGCAAGACTAATCTTGACCTAAACAATTACAAATAGCCATTCACCGAATAATCGCCGTACTTTACCGAACATACCTCAAAAGGCATACAAGGACTCATTTATAGGATTTATATTTGCAGTGTAAATATAAATCCTATATCGACATGCTAAAATTGACTTTTATATTGCTTGTGGTATTGGCCTTGGATTATTTCCGATGGCCGACAGCTTTATCTCATTCTCTTCTCCCTCACTAATATCACATTGTATAACAATCTAAAACGGCGCACCAATGAAACCTACACTTGTTCTAACTTCAATCTTCTTGCTGGCCATTTTGTTTGTCGCAGCCAATAACTCTTCTAAAGAGGCAGTCGTTGAGAATCCCGATTCTCTTGCCGAGGCAGGTATGAGGTATCTTCGAAACGAGACCCCGGACTACGAAAAAGCGTTCCGATGCTTTCGCCGCAGTGTCGATGCCGGCTCGACCAAGGGTTTGGGCCACCTTTCGCGCTGTTACGCACTCGGCTACGGGGTAGATAAAAACACCGATTCTGCAATGTTTTATTGCAAAAAGGCCGCCGTGGCCGGTGATAACCGGGCTCAATACACTCTTGGACGGCTATTCTACACTAAGTGTGCTGAGAATGACTCTACAAGGCACGAGAAATACCGCAAGGCGGCGTACTACTGGATGAAAGCGGCTGCCGATAACGGCAACGGCCCCGCCATGTTTGTTTTTGGCAAATCTGCTTGTAAGGGCGAAGTGCTTTTTGACGAGCCAGACTATGGAATTGCATTTTCTTATTTGAGCCGTTATATTGAACTCTTGCGCAGCAGGTATTTTCATTTCGGCATACTTAAGACGAACCGCAAAGAAGCTTATACAATGCTTGCCGACCTTTACGCCACTGGTCGAGGGGTTGAAGCCGACAAGGATATGGCTCAAAAACTTATCGAGGAAGAAATGAATACTCCCGAGAAAATCATTGCCGAACAGCAGGCTGAATTTAATAAAATTCATGAACATTTAAAATCACAAAGAGACTCCTTGCAACGGCTTATGGCTACGCCTCCTATTCGTTTCGCCCCTGTGCAGCCGATAAAGCCGTATGTCCCTAAGCATAGATTTCCAAAAATTCCCTTTCTGCGCCGACTGCCTTTATAAATCATAAAATCCTAACAACGATGGAAACTAACATGTCTTTTTGGTCATTGTTTTCACCTGCCTTACTGGTAAGCCTCGTCTTATTGGTCATTGGCATCGTGATTATTTGTTTTACAGAAGCTAAAGGTCTCTTTGTTGGCCTGCTTTTTATAGCGTTCTCTATGGTAGTGGGCATAAACTCTTGTTCTCGAATGCGTACAGTGGCAGGTCGCTCTAAAATAGAACTTTGCGGTATCAATCTAAATATGGATTCGGAAACTGCGAGAAGGACTTTGCACAATTTCTGCGATTCAAATTACCACAATGCCGCCTTTTCGGTGGCCATCAAGGGTAATATGCACTCGATATCGGCCACCGACAGCATCAGCGGTGCGTCTGTGACAATTGAATTTCAGTCTCTTTATGCCGGTTCCCCTATATTCAAATCTATCACCTATGCCAGGCGCGACGGGGTAGACCTGGGCCTACTCAAAACATACGATGGCGATATTTCAGACTATGTCGGTAAAAATGCCGGCATAGAACTCGCTTTAAATGATTCAGTTATAGCTCTAAAATCAAGATGATATGAAGACACGTAGCATATTTTTTGCCATACTATTGCTTGTGGCCCTCAATGCGGTGGTTTCTTGCAAGGATGCTGAAACAGTAGCAATCCCCGGCCCAGAGAAATTTTTCGGAGTAGAAACCGCCCGCCCTCACGACGCAGCTATAATGCCTCTACGCTTGTACCTCAGTGCCCGTGGGTACTATGTGCCTCTGCATCATGCAAAAGATGCACACGACAGTAAAATCAATATTTACAGTTACAACGACACGATAGCCGGTGACAGTGTGCTGATTGTTCTATCGACCAAGTGCGGGATTGACGCCGACGGTGATACTTATTACGAAAACAAATTGAAAGAATATTCCTACATTCGCCATTTTGGTTTAGATTTTACCGAAATAGCGTATCTTCGTGAAAGGTATGGTAATGACAGAAATATGCATTTCGATTCAATTTCAATTCATTATAAAGTGCCATGAGAAATCCACTCGCCATCATATAACTTATCATATTTGCTGGAGTGATTGGAGTAGTCGTATATGAGAAATTTATGAAAAAGTTTGAGAATGATGAAAAAGCCCGAGGAGTCATATGCTGCCTTGGTTATATTGCTTTGTGGATTGTTGCCATACTTATATTTTATCAGTTATGGCGAGTATCTAAGGTGCCTGTCGATTTGATATTTTACTATATCCGGCTTTACGATTAGCCGCAGTTCAAATTACCGTTGCAACCAAGTGTAAATCTCGAAAAATTTCCGTAACTTTGCAGCGTGTCGCATGTTGCGATATTTTTATTTTTATGATTATGAAACGTGTGTTTTTAATGCTTGGCGTGGGGGCTATGATGCTTGGTCTTGCCTGCGCTTGTTCGTCGGCTTCGAAAGAGCCGTCGGCACTTATATCGCAAAGTGAACGGATTGACCAGGATTTGAGCCAGTTGGCCGAAGACAGCCCCATGTTTCTTGCCGACGCTACGGCATCTTATGCCGACCGCACGCTCAGCATCTACCTCGAGTTTTGCGACTCAATCATCCACGCCGACCAGCTTTCCGACGTGCTTATCCGCTATGTCTTAGGACAGTATATGAAGGCCCATACCGGCGAAAACCTCGACATTACGCTCAATACCCTCGGCAAGGAGGAAGGCGTGCTGTCGCTGACTATCAAAGATATCTACGGCCAGACCAAGGTGCTCGACCTGCCGTCGGCCACTGTCAAGAAACTCGTCACAACCAAGCAGATGGAACTCGGCTATCAGGATGCGCGTGTAAATGTGCTCGACATAATGGATAGCCGTTGCGACAGGTACAAGGCCGCTGTCAACGCACTTTCGTGCGAGTTTAAATATAATGCCGGCTTTGCCCAGTACACTCTGACTTTTAAAAACGCCAACGCCTTTGCCAACCAGACCCCCGGGTCGCTTGCCGGTCGTTATATCGCAGCCCTCAAGCCGGTTTACGACGACTTCGGCGCCTGCCGCACCATGGTCGAAGAGCTGCTCTCGTCGCTCCAAATCGAGGGATACCGCTTTGTCTACAAGGATGCCGATGACAGCAAGGAGCTACATACGGCACTCCCCTGGCGCATGCTGAACTAACGAAACCTTAAAACACTCAATATCAATGACTCTTACCGACCGCTTTCTGGAATATGTCAAATTCGACACCCAGAGCGACGAGCTCACCAACATGACGCCGTCGACTCCGGGCCAGATGATATTTGCCGAATATTTGCAAAAGGAACTCGAGGGCCTCGGCCTGCGTGATATCACTCTTGATAACAACGGCTACCTGATGGCCACACTGCCGTCGAACCTGCCCGTGGGCGTCATCGTGCCCACCGTGGGCTTTATTGCCCATCTCGACACGTCGCCCGACATGTCGGGGCGCCATGTCAAACCTCGGATAGTCAAGGCTTATCCCGGCGGCGACATAGTGCTCAACGAGGCCGAGGGCATCGTGCTGTCGCCCTCGCAGTTCCCCGAACTCGACAATTATATCGGCCAGGACCTCATTGTTACCGACGGCACAACGCTTCTCGGAGCCGACGACAAGGCCGGCATCGCCGAAATTGTCTCGGCTGTCGACTACCTGCTCAAGCATCCCGAAATCAAGCATGGCGACGTGCGCATAGCCTTCAACCCCGACGAGGAAATAGGCCAGGGTGCTCACAAGTTCGATGTCAAGCTCTTCGGGGCCGACTGGGCATATACGATGGACGGTGGCGAAATCGGCGAACTCGAATATGAGAATTTCAATGCCGCAGTGGCGCGTGTCACCTTTGCCGGCCGCAACGTTCATCCGGGTTATGCCAAGCACAAGATGATAAACTCGATGCGCATCGCCAACCAGTTTGTAATCATGCTGCCGCGCTGGGAGACCCCCGAGCATACCGAGGATTACGAAGGTTTCTATCACCTCGTGTCGATGGAAGGCACCGTAGAGAAGACCGTGCTTACCTATATCATCCGCGACCACGACCGCGACCGCTTCGAACGCCGCAAGAAGGAACTCGAGCACCTTGCCCGTAAAATCAACCATGAGTTCCCCGACTGCTGTTCGCTCGAAATCAAGGACCAGTACTACAACATGCGCGAGAAAATCGAGCCGGTGAAATATATCGTCGACATTGCCGAGGAGGCCATGCGCCTTGCCGGTGTCACCCCCAAAGTACAGCCCATACGCGGCGGCACAGACGGTGCGCAACTGTCGTTCAAGGGTCTGCCGTGCCCCAACATCTTTGCCGGAGGTCTCAATTTCCATGGCCGCTACGAGTTCGTGCCCATCCCCTCGATGGAAAAGGCCGAGCAAGTAATAGTCGAAATCGTGAAACTCGTCGGTAAAAAGTAACCACTCTCCGGCTGGGCCGATGTGCGGCGTTGCTAATCGGAAGAAGCATAAAGACAAAAGTGCAGAAGGAACATAAAATTTTTATGTGTTTTTTGAACTTTTGTCTTTTTGTTTCCTCATTTTAAGAAAGTTTGCTATTGGCGTTGCCTATCCATTCAAATACCGCTATCAAAAAACTTTTAGTAGTCATAACCGGCCCGACGGCGTCGGGCAAGACCGCTCTCGCTGTAGAGCTGGCATCGTATTTCGGCACTGAGATAGTGTCGGCCGACTCGCGACAGCTCTACCGCGACCTGCCGATAGGCACGGCTGCTCCCACCAAAGAGGAAATGATGGCTGTGCGTCACCATCTGGTAGGCACACTCGACCTCGACGAGTATTACAGCGCGGCACGCTTTGAAAGCGACGCCCTGACCATCCTTGCCGATATTTGGCGCCGCAACGATATTGCGATAGTCTGCGGAGGCTCGATGATGTATATCGATGCCCTTACGAAGGGCATCGACGATATGCCCACGGTCTCCGACACGACGCGGGGCTACGTGCTCTCGCTGCTCGAAAACCACGGGCTCGAAGGGGTCTTGGCACAGTTGCAGATTTGCGACCCGGCATATTACCTCGAGGTAGACCGCGCCAACACGCGGCGCGTGGTCCACGCCCTCGAGGTGAGCCTCCAGGCCGGGGTGCCATACTCGTCGCTACGGACGGGCCGCGCCAAGCAGCGCGATTTCAAGGTGCTCAAGCTGGCTATAGAGTGGCCGCGAGAGGAGCTTTTTGCCCGTATAAATGCCCGTGTCGACGCCATGATTGACGCCGGGCTTGCCGACGAGGCGCGCAGGGCGTTTGCACGTGGCGATTTCAACTCGCTCAACACCGTGGGCTACAAAGAGATGCGCTGGTATCTCGACGGTGAGGCCGACCTCGACTTCGTGAGGGCGAGAATAGCGAAAAATACACGTGTTTATGCCAAAAAACAGCTCACATGGCTGCGCCGCGACAGCGACGTGGTGTGGCTGAAGCCTGCCGGGGCCATGCGCGAGGCCCTGCAGCTCGTCAAAAACTCTGTCGGGGTAGTATGATGCGTTCCCCGAGCATCTTGCCGAGTTGTTTCTGATAGTCTTTCCAGGTTAGCAGCTGCTCCATTATGGCGGCGGCAGAGTCGACATCGTCGGGCGGCAGATTTATAAGCTTCGTGGTCAGTTCCTTTATCATGCCGGACACAATTGCGCTGCGCAACTCGTTGATTGCCCTTGGCACGAGGGTCTGTAGTTGCTCTTGTTCGCTTTCGACATGTGCCCCGTGGGTATAAATTTTTGACAGGGTGTAGCGTTCTACCACTAATTCCGATGCCACAGTCCTGACCGTGTTGTCGGCCGAGTTGATAAGCTTGTTCTGTCCGTAGGACATATCGAACTCGTCGGCGGCTTTTTTGCGGAAGCTCTCGATTTCTGCCTGGGCCTGCATCTCGAACTTCTCAATCTCCATCAGCGACGAGCCTTTGCGGCGCACTTCCTCGCGCTTTTCTTCGAGCATTCGTTGACATTCGAGGTCGATTTCCTTTAGCTTTGCCTCGCGGTCGGCAGGCCACTGCTCGTTGCGGATATGGCCGAAGGCATCCATGACGGCGGCAAAAGGCTTGTGCGAAAAGACGAAATTGTCGACGGCAAGCTCGCTGATTATGATATCGTAGACCGTGGCCGGTATGACATCGCCCTCGGGGGTAGACATGTCGAAGATATAGAGCAGCCCGTAGCGTACGACGTAGCGGAGCAGCATTTCTTCGTAGGGGCGCAGAGCGTTGTTGTCGAGGTTGATAAGTGGCGCGTCGGTCGATACTTCGTCCGTAGTGCCTGCCGCTGCTTCTTGCTTTGTCTCACCCTCGGGCTCGTCGGGGGCATCGCCCAGGCTTGCCCTGGCCTGTTCGCGACGGGCGGCCTTGTCGGCCTCCTCGTAGCGGCGCGTGATAAAGATGTTGAGCTGATTAATCAACACATCTTCGGGCACGTCGAGCATACGCGAGCACTGCGAGATATACTCCTGGCGCTTGACCGGCTCGTCGACATAGGCCACGCTCTGCAAGATTTCGTTGATAACCTTGGCCTTTGCCGTGGGGTCGCCGGCCGGCACGTCGGCCATGAGCTTCTCGGTCATGAAGGCGATTATGTCTACTTCGTGCTCGGCCAGGTATTTCTCGACCTCGCTTGCCGAGTGTGTCTGGGCAAACGAGTCGGGGTCGTCGCCGGGGGGCAGGGCAAGTACCTTTACGTTCATCTTCTCGCCCAGGAGCAGGTTTATTCCTCGCAGCGATGCGTGTATGCCGGCGGCATCGGCATCGTAGATGAGGGTGATGTTTTCGGTGAAGCGGTGTATGACACGTATTTGCTCCACGGTCAGCGACGTGCCCGACGAGGCAACGACGTTTTCGACCCCGGCCTGGTGCATCGATATTACGTCGAAATATCCCTCGACCATTATGCACTTGTCGCGACGGCCGATGGCGGCGCGGGCCTGGTAGAGGCCGTAGAGCTCTACCTTCTTGTGATATATGTCCGACTCGGGCGAGTTGACATATTTGGCGATATTCTTGTCGGAGCGCATTGTGCGGCCGCCGAAGCCTACCACGCGCCCGGATAGCGTGTGGATGGGGAAAATCACGCGGCCACGGTAGCGGTCGTAGAGGCTGCCGTCGCGGTCGCTGCGCACCTCGAGGCCGGTCTCGATGAGGTATTCGTCGCGAAAGCCTGCCTCCTTGGCGGCTGTCAGAAGGTCGTTGCCACGGTCGAGGGCGTAGCCGAGGTGGAAACGCTCTACCATCGCGTCCGACATGCCGCGATGGCGGAAGTAGGCCATGGCTATATTCTGGCCGTCGGCGGTGTCGTGCAGGTTGTGCTCGAAGTGCTTGAGGGCAAAGGCGTTGACGGCCAGCAGGGCTTCGCGCTTGCTTTGTTGGGCGCGTTCTTCGTCGCTCAGTTCGCGCTCTTTGATTTCGATGTTGTATTTGCGGGCAAGGTAGCGCAGTGCCTCCTGGTACGACATCTGCTCGTGCTCCATGATGAAGTTGACCGGCGAACCTCCCTTGCCACAACTGAAACACTTGCAGATATTGCGGGCCTTGTTGACCGAAAACGACGGCGTGCGCTCGTTGTGAAACGGGCACAAACCCTTATAGTTAGCACCCGAGCGGCGCAACTTGACGAAGTCGCTAACAACGTCTACAATATCGGCAGCGTCGAGGATGCGCTGCACAGTTTCCTGGTCTATTCTTGCCATATCACCTGCAAAGTTACGAAATATTATCAGTTTTTTGAAGTCGCCGGTGTTGATAAGATGAAACAAAAGGACAAAAAAGGACATAAGATTGTTAAGAGATTTAGGGTTTAGAGGCAGATTCTAATCAATATGTCAATGTGCGCTTTGACGACGGTTTAGCTTTGGGCAGCGGAGTCGACGGCCGCTAAAGAGAGAGGGGTGTTGAGATTTTAGGGTTGAGAAGAAAGTTTAGAGTTGAGGGTTTAAAGTTTAGGGCGGAGGGTTGAGAGTTTAGAGTTGATGTTGGCGGAGAGGCGTTGAGAGTCAAGTAGTAGACTCGTGGACCAGGGATTTTTTGAGGAAGACGGGGTTGTGGAACGGATGGGTCGCGAAGATAAATCGGGGGAACTTTGTCTGTAATGTTGAATGTGGAATTTTGAATTTTGGATTCGTTGCGGATGTGGATGATAATGAAGTTATTCTTTCCCTTGTTTAGGATGATTGGGGCGACGGCGCGAAGAGCCTCGGCGAATTTTGAATTCTTTTGGCGGGTGTTGTAAGAATCGGTGTCGAGGAGTAGGGCGTAGTTGAATGTGAGGCCCCGGATGTTGTCGGGTTTTCGTCCTGAGGCCGGTGTTAGCCATGGGTTCTTTGACTTGGAAAGGTAGCTGGAAAGTGCAGCGGCGTCTCGTTTGGTCCTGGCCATTACGAGGAAGTCGCCGTAGGGGTCGATGCGGTGGTGGAGATATGAGTAATACTCGCAAAGTAGCTTTCGCGAGTCGTGGGCGGGAGGGTCGACAATGACGACACGGTGGTTGTCGCCGTGCTGCCTGGTGTATTCGAGGGCGGCGATTACATTGGTCTCCCATGGGGCTAATTTGCGGTTTACAAACTTTTCGAAAAAGATGGTGTATTTGGACATGGGTTGCTAATCAGAGGAAATATAAGGACATAAAAGCAAAAGGGACAAACGAATTTTTGATTATTCCTCGAGCACGAGGAATAACTTTAATTGTTTTCTGCTTAGGGATTTCCGAGGCAAGCCTCGGGCACTGGGGACAAAGATAAATGCTTCTGTTGCCTGGAGCCTCGCTGAAGCTCGGAGCGGGAACAAAAAATTTTTTCCGATACAAAGGTAATGATACTGGCTGGGGGAGTATTGCGGTTTTTGCAAGATTGTTGATTTTGGGAGGGGAGTAATCACGACTAAGCGTCGATGAAGCCCGAGTTTTTAGATAGACTTGAATTATAATATTTTTTCTTATTGGAGTTGATTGTTGGTTCGGAAATATTCTTTAATTTTGCAAAGACTCACGCCGAGGGTCTTTCGAGAGCGAAGGCGAGGTGGGAGTAATTAAAATAAAAGGCGTTTACTCGCGCTTTATTCTTGTCGGACGAAAACCTGGCAGTTTAAGAACGACAGTCAAGAATACAGCAAAGTGGACGCTCACGGGTATGTATATGCCTATCCGGCTCATTCTATGCCTTTGCAGGCATGGAATGAGTGTGGGGTATAGTCCATATCGGCGTGAGTATCTATGTTGTTATTTGACTGTCATGGTTCTGCCAGGTTCCCTGTCCGAAGAATTGCAACGGTATAGATACCCACGCTTTTTTTATTCACCCGTCGCAGTGGGGTATTGGCGACAACGATAACTGAGCGATATTAGACGCTCTTGCCATGAAAGCGACTGATAAAATTCAACTTCTTGAACGGGTTCGTACCTTAGAAGGTCTCACTGATGCAGAAAGGGATGCAATACTTTCTTTAATCAATGAGCATAAAACCTATGGTCTCGTTTGGGAAGATAAATCAGAAGAGGCTGTAACACGGTTAGCTAAACAATACCCAGTGCTAACCGAGGTTCAAGAACGTGCGATTATCTCTGATAATCCTGACTCTCCAAATCATATATTAATCGAAGGGGATAACCTCGATGCACTTACGGCTCTCACATTCACACATGAAGGCAAAATTGACGTAATCTATATCGACCCACCTTACAATACCGGCAATAAAGACTTTATCTACAATGATTCTTATGTTGACAAAGATGATGGTTATAGACATTCGATGTGGCTATCATTTATGTCGCGCCGACTTAAAATTGCAAAGAAACTACTTTCAGAACGAGGCGTAATCTTTATCTCGATTGATGATAATGAACTTGCCCAGCTAAAAATGCTTTGTGATGAAATCTTTGGTGCTGTAAATTTTATTGATATATTCTCTTGGAATAAAACAGAGACGCCTGCTAATCTTTCGTTAAAAACTAAAAAAGCAATAGAATATGTTCTTTGTTATTGTAAACAACGAAATTCAGATAAGTTTAGAGGCCTGATAAAATCGAGTGCAAGTAACAATGGTCTGATGAATCAAACTAATTCGGAACATGTTCTCGTTTTTCCAAAATCATTAACTGACACAAAATTACCAGATGGAGTTTACGCAAAGGGCGTTTACGGGACAAAAGCATACCATATCGAATTATTAGAAGACACAGAGGTAAAAGATGGTTTGTTTGTGCTTCCCGTTGTACTAAAAGGTAAATTTAAATGGAGTCAGAAAAA